>Ga0065711_1002618_pt1 | contig 37659 bp, 16 predicted proteins | sample Hoacrofraction12_FD_59098 | JGI IMG/M metagenome (GOLD analysis project Ga0065711, IMG submission 59098) | Hoatzin crop microbial communities from Cojedes, Venezuela - Epithelial fraction 12 v2 (version 2) | ecosystem: Host-associated > Birds > Digestive system > Esophagus > Crop | place...
CCCTTTGAAGTTAGTTTTGCCACGTGATAGTCAAATTTGCATTGTAAATTGAGTTCATCCAGCTTGTGGGACAATTAGGATATAAACAGGTGTTCATAAAAGTATAATTTGCCAAACAAAATAAACATTAGATTCTAGGGATTTCTGATTATCATCTGAGCTATGGGAATAGGATAGCGAGTGAGGGATCATTTTTCCCTGGAATGTGGGAGTTCGGGGAGGCAGAAGGGTCTTTGAAGATCTTGTTTAATTGATTCCTAGATGGAACCTTTTCCTGTTTTTCCGTTGAGTCTTTCTGGCTCTGCTCTCCCCTTCAGAATATGGGACTGATGTAATACAAGCAAATACCAGCACCTCAATAAATGCTCCACAGGTTATTTCTTTCAAAAGGGGATGTAACAAGTTTGTGCAGAGTAGAAATTAAGGGAAGTTTTTAAGTTTACAGCTGGTACAAATTTAAGTACTTGTTTGAAGTATTGTGGAGGAAGCGGGTTCAGATAAATAATCATTAACATAAATAAATGTTCTGTGTGTTTGGCAGTGCTCTTAGCAAGAGAATATGTCTATAGCAGAAGATGTTTATGAATTTTGTTGTGTTGCACACCTTGAGCCTACTGGGCTGTGACAAGAAGGAAGACTTCCCTCTGTTATCAGTTAGCAGCTATAGAAGCTAAGATCCCTTTTAAAGTGAGCGCTGCTGATCTTCAACTTGAAGATAACTGTGCTGATTAGAACAGACAAGTACAAGAGGTTTTAGGGTTTTTCCTGAACTTACAGACTTAAGGTGCTATTGCCCATGGATGTTTTTTTGCTCAGAGCTTGGAAAGCTGCAGTAGGAGAACTATGCAAGCTATCTTCCTGACTTCTCTGCTAGCTTTCCTATTTTCCCTGCCCTCTAAAGATGCCAGAATCAGTAAGGAAAGCCAAAAGAAATCTTCTTTATCGACTCCTGCCTCTGCTGTTGCATGTAGCTTTCTGAAGAGCTGTTAGCTACTTGTAAGAATAGAGAACTGACAAAAGGAAAGCCAGGGAAAATAAAGAACAAGACGAAACATCTGTAAACTGTAGCTGTAGGAATTACATAGTACAGACATGTCAGTATTAAAATAGCTTAGAGAATATTGTTAAAGCAGGAGAAACTCAGTGACATACCCTGTCTATCTCCAGAAGGCTCTGAAGTTGCCTAGAAGAATAGACAAAGATGTGGGACTACTTTTTCCTTTTTTATACCTATGAAATAAAATGTTTTACAGCAATTAGCCAGAAGGTGATCTGAAAGAGAAGGGGGAAAATCAAATAGGGTTTGTACTGGGAAGTGAATCCCAGCAGCTCAGCTGCTCAGGTGCTTTCCTCACTCCTTATCCACTCTTCTTTTGCATTGGATCATAACCAGTAAGGTCAGTAGTTAGAACTAGCAGTCAGTCCTGTTATTAAAACTTGTTAACCTTAAGAAGTTTTACATTATTGTCCTGTGACATAATCATAACGGATCTGGGAAAGTTTATCGTAAGCTTTAGGCTTCTAGTCATTGTGAGTATAAATAAAATTTTTCCAAATGAAGGTCCGTTTCAGAGCGTGCAGCACCACTAACCCTGTCTGTCCCAGTAGCGAGCTTCCTCCATCACCAAAGACAAGTGCTGGATCTGAATTTACTTAGATTGGCAAGATTATCTATTTCATTGCTGACAGTTTAATAGAAGGTTTAATGTTTGTTTATCTGTCCTAGATGAAATGTTGGGTTGTGTAAGCAATGACTAGTGCTCAGGTTGCGTTCAAGTCAAAGTCAGTCCTTCTTCTGAGAAGGATATGGAGTGCCTTTTGCCTGGCTAAAGGCTTAGCTGCGTTACGTACTCCCAGCCAGGAAAACAACCACCCCCCGGCCCAAACCGTCCTTCTGTCAGACAGCCACAACCTCCGATCTCTGTGACAACCGTGATCTCTAACATTTGACTCCAGCACAGGTCAGATCTCAAGCAGCGCAACTCCCCTAAAAATCACGGAATAATTTAGGATGAAAGCGACCCCCGTACAAACAACGAGATCCATTTAACTCTTATAATCAGTTGAACAGCAAATTAGCGTTTAAAGCTTTCAGTGCTCTCCCTTCCCTAATAACAGTGTAAGCTTTGGGTTTTTCTGGCTGTGTGCTGAGCACAGAGGGTTGAAAGGAAGAAGTCAGGACTGCCATCAGAAATTCATGTCTAACGTTCTTGGCTCTGACATGACTTATTAAGAACTGTTGAACAAAATACTGAATATTTCGGTGCTTATACCAAATAGAAATCCATATAACGAACATCTTACTCCTAGAGATGACATGAGAGCTATCAGTTTGCATAGCATTTTATTGCTATAAATAGTAAAATGAGTTAGATTTGATTTCTAGAGGCAGAGTAAATAGTGTTTTCTTTGTTTTTAAAACAGCAGAAGTTTTAGGATAGCCACTTAATAAGGTCATATCGGTAGGCCCGTATCAAAGCTTGCAAGTCTGTTGGGTCCAGCATCCTATCTGATGGCATTTTCTGTAAACTATATTGACTTCTTCTGTAAGGTATGGTTTTTTTATTTCATTGTTGGTTTTGGTTCAGTGTTTTTTGCTGGTTTTATTAAGTTTTGTTAACTGTGTGCTTCAAACTTCAAAGTTATGCCTTTCTTGGAAAACTTCTGAAAAGTCACAGAGGGAACAAAAGATGGAGCTTCATCAGTTTATGAAAGGAATTGTATGAAGTAATTTCCCCTAAACAAGACTGGACATAATAACATTAAGTGGAGAAATCCCACTAATCACTCAAAAAAATCTGTTGTTGTTTTAGCCTTATTTCGAGTCAACCTGACCCAAAGAATTATACTGGCATGTATTAAGAATTGCTATTTTAGATCTACCTGAACCAAACTCTGAAACTAATTTATTATTTTATTTTTTGGTTTTATTTATTAGTAGGTCGTGATGGTTCTAGGTACAAAGCCTTAGCTGCCTCATTTGCAGTGTCTAAATTCCTGTTCTTCTGTTCTCTTTAGATAAATACAGGGCACCGATCGCAGTTGACTGTATCAAGTGCAGAGGTGGGAAATGAAAGGAGTCAAAATTTGGAAAGCAGCCCTTTCATGTCAGATCTTCTGAGTGACGTACCCTTTGCCCTGGCACCACATGTGTTAGCAGTACAGGGCACCCATAATGACGTTCCTGACCGATTGCTCACCTACGACATCAATGATAATTTATCAAGATTTTGGTATGACTTTACACTTGAAAATTCAGTGCTTTGTGATCCGTGATCTTTTCTTTATTTTTTCTGTCTGTGTCAAGGAACAAGTCTTGAGGCGAAGATAAAGATTTATTTTAATCAACTTAATATTTTGGGGGCCTGCCACTGGTGTATCAGATGCATTGGATCAAAAGGATTATTATTCACAACTGTGTTATATTTCTTAGTTTTAAGTGAGCTGTAACTTACTATGTTAAATATTTCATTTATCTCCAAAGAAATCAAGCAAAACTGTTTCAGCCTGAATAGGAGACTGGCTGTTGGTATCTGCTTCTAGTAGGTAGGCTGCAGACACAAACATTTCACATCTGTAAGATGAAGTCTACGCACATCTGCACTGTTTTGTTATTTCACTCAGATACTAAACACATAGATCCTGTTACACGTGTTTCTGTAAGATCACCTCTGATTTTCTACAGATAGAACCCAGTATTAAACGCTAAAGCAGTGCTGCTTTGCACTGCTGGACAGACAGCTTTTCAGTTAAGCCAAGTTTTAAAACTCAGAGTTAATTATGAGTACTTAAATAAATAACTGTGAAGAATCAATAGAATTGGTTAAACTTACCAATTTCAAAGTGAAAATCAGTTGCTCTGCTCCCTTTCCAGTAGATGGTATTTTTGTCCATCTCATTTGGTGCCTGGAGAAGTCCTCCCCGCCTGCCTGTTGGCTGCTGTTTGTTCTCATTACCACATGTGTTCCTGATTTATACACAGATCAGCTTTTCCATTTTAACCTCTCTGCCCCCTGAAGAAGGAAATCTCAGGACATGTACTTTTAATGGTCACACCCTTCTTTTTTTAATTTGTGTGCCAGAGATACAGATGGCAATGTTTAACAACAGGAAAACATTACATTGTTTCTTATCCAGCTAAATTAAATGGCTAAGTACCTAAACATGCATTCTCACAGACCACTGTGTCCCCCGCTCACAAGCTTTGAGATGTTTTTCCCAACTCAAACCAGAGCTGCTGTTGCATGAGCAACAGCTCTCTGATGTAACATCACAGTTTGTGATGAATAATGATCTGTGTCACACAAAAGACTGCGCTTGTTTTCTCTCTGAGTAGACATTTTCATATATTTTCTATGCTCTGTGATAGCTTAAAATAGATATATTTTGAGATTTGCACCATCTTACGGTATTTGAGATAAATACTGTAAGTGATGGAAAAATTACATTGTGAATATGTCTTAGGTTGTTAAATATTAATGTTACATGTATGTATTTAATATTTTTGACAGCTGTGTTCGTAAATGTTTTGAAGTTATTGTTTCAGGGAAAGTATCTATGCTGCACGCCAATAAAAAAATGTGAGTTATAATAAATAATAGTGATTTGGTTTTTATGTGTGAGAGTTATTACTTGGCTTCACCTGTATTGTTTACTATAGGTGTGACCATTCAGACTTCATGGGAGCTTGAACTTGGAAATCAGTCTGGAAGGCTTTTCAGTGTCATTTAAAGACTGGGGTCCTTCTAATCAAATATATCACGCTTTCATCTGATGTTCTCTGCGTGCTGTGCTGGTGACTTGCGGTGGTTTAGGCTGCATCTGTGACACTGCTCTGAGGATAGTATGGCTGTGAGCTGGGAAATACTCAGGCCTCTTAAAGGGAAGAATTAATTTTACCAAGTTGTTTAGAACTGTTTTGTCTGCTGCGTTTTCTAGCTAGCACATAACTGAAGCACTAAATTTAATTTTCATGGTCATATTATATTTAATCGTTAAAAAAAAGAAATCAAACATTCTGTAAACAGTGTGTTTCCATTCAATTTGTCCGTTTTGAATCGGAAATGTTTCTGCAGCTCAGCTGGTCTAGAAGCAGAACTGCAAAACACTGTTGAAGACTGAAAAAACTTACAATACCTGTTCTTTCCTTGCTAGCTGACTTGACATATTTTTTGCATTTATTTTTTGCTTAAAGTTAGATAATTTGTCTAAAATAATTACACCTTGTCACAATGGTGCTCTGTTACACCCACAAGCATCCTTTCAAAAGAAAAGGAGAGGCAAAGGAGAGTAGGGAGGTGGTTGTAGTCACCCATGATGAGAAATGTGGCCGGTAGGTTAAACATTTGGCCTTCATCCCTAATCATGTTCCGTGAAGGGTAAAATTTACACCTAGCAAGAGTGCTAGTAATGAGCAAGGGTACTGGGAATGTGTCTCCTGACTCCCCTCTGCTTAGCAAGGGCTGGGGCTCAAACCTCTCCCTTGCTTGGCATCGTCCATAAAAAGTGGATTGAAGCCTAATGGTATCCAGACAGCAAAGCTGAATTTCTTCCCACTGGGATAAGAAAAAAATACACTTAAACTGTTATAAATTAGTGAGATTTGTGGATATTACTGTTTGCCCACGAAGAACATGAAGATGGCACAAACTCTTCAGAAAATTAAAGATTTCAAAGACTCTTAGTTCATGTAAAAATGTGAATTGCTTGTGTAAGATATGTTTAACATCATATGCGAAGTGATTATTGTATAGAATATATGTGTCTGTCACTGTCAACAAATACTGGATGGTTCTGTATATTGTCATTCAAACGTTTGACCGCTGATGAAGGAATATAGTTGATTTTAAAAAAATTAAAAACTACTTAAACATAATCAATATTGATATCAAAATCGTAAACTGGCCTGGCTGTCCTTTCTGCATATTCTGCGTATAAAAATGAGAAATTGAATAGAACTGTTTGCTTTGTGTTATGCATATATGTGTAAATTGTTTAGACAGAACTGAAAGAGATTTCATCGCTGATGCCATTAACGCCAGAACGAAGACAGGTTGCCATCTCCAGAACTAGCAAGGTAAGGCTGAGGTGTGATCCTGTGCCAGTGGAGTGCTGTAAATGGGAGCTTTGTCACTGCCATTAGCAGACATACTAGTAGGCCTGCGCTCCTTTATTAAATATTTTATTTACAGTTACTTTGGTTCCTGGGAGACTTAGAGTTTTGTTTGTGGTTCTTTACATTTTCCCTGCAAGAGATGTACTCTGTGCTGTCTGATAGCTTCCTTATGGAACTTTGTAATAAATCAAACATAAGAAGACACTTCTTATTTCCTCTGGAAAAGTTGTAAATGCAGGCTCTGGAAAAGTCTAATTTGAAACGTAGAAAAAGGAGAGCGAAGCCCACGTGTTCAAAGGTAAAACAAAGAATCATTGCGTCCAGAGCAGCCCGGCAGAAGGCTGGTGGGGAGCTGGGCCCTACAGACAACGCCCTGGTGACAAACGCAGAAGTGGAACCAGACGAGGCCGTGTCCGGCCGGTCAGTCAAGGCGCTGGCTACAGGTCCCATTTCTGATGTTTTCTATAAAGCGTGATCCAAACCCTGACGCTACAGCACTGCAGCTGGCAAATAGGCACTTGTGTAGTCACAGATGAGAGGTTTTGACCCTAGAGCAAATAAAGGAAAGCAGGCAAAGAGCGTGTGCACCATGGTAATTACAGTCTCTCAGAATAACCCAGAGTTTATTGCATTTTTTAGTTGGAGAACCTGTTATGTTCACAGAAGCGCTAAAGCAGCCTCCTGGGCAGGACGAGGGGGTTGCTCTGAACAATAGCATAAAACTTGTGCTTGAGAAACCACTCTCCTCTCCTCCCCACCACCGCCCTTTTGTTATGACATGATAATTCATCTTACTTTGGGTTTTCTCTGCTCAGCCTAGTGAGTATGGAGAGGAACCAGAAGTGCAACTCGTAGGGGTAAGTCATTCCCTTAGGTAACTGCAACTCTTCTGCTGATGACAGGGCAATTCCAGATTAACCAGATTTCCTTCTGAAGCCGTGGAGTGTCTGTTGCAGCAGCACAAAAAATCCTCCTTAAAATCCAAAGGCAGGCTCCCGTTCAGTGCCACGGGAAGAAGAAGGTTTAATAAGTCAAGGTGGGTTTGTTCAGCCCATCTGCTGTGCTGCAGCTCTTCATTGGCGTTAAGCTTGGCGTTCTGTAACAAGCTTGCAAAGTTAGAAATGGGTACATCAGGCCTGATTTCTTCCCATAAATATGTCAAATTCCTTAAACTAAGGAAAATTATTGATCTCTCTGTGTCCTCCATTGAGACCGTGTTCTTTCTTTACCAGTAAGATATTTACGTTGTTTGAGTCTCCTAGAGAACTGCGTCTTCCTTTTCAACACCTCAACATCATTTCAACATCTCAACACCATCTTCATCTCTCTCAGAGACGAGACTGTTTTCTGAAGAGAGATCTGGGGCTCGTTCTGCAGAAGGGATCTGTTCCCGCAGACGCTTTCTTAGCCTTCCTTCTGGCTGAATCGCAGCCATCCAGAAGAAGAAACGCAGGTATTCAAGCTGACTGAAAGGGGAGAAAAGTCGCTACCTTGTTCCCGTTGTGCTGACACCCAGATAACTTGGAAGCATTGCTGCCCGTTCAGTGAAACGGAGAGTTTGGTCAGTTCAGAATTTCATCATTTTCAGATGCCAGGAGTGTAAGAAGTGAAGTTGATCTCCTAGGCACGGCGTCTGTCTGTTTAGTTCTGGAGCACACATTTTAGGTTCTATGTACAGGTATGTGATGTCTCTCTTTGCATTATATGATGCTAATAACTAAGACTGTTTTAATTCTCCTGCACATGCTGCCAGGCCAACGGAATGATCTAAAAAGCAGTAAGATCCAAAGCACTACTTTGACCTCTGTGGATGCAGTCCCTAATAAGAAAACTCTCTGTGCAGAATTTGTTTTCCTCTGTCTATAAATGGTTTTAAGCATTCAATAGATCTCCTAAAAAATAACGCTTCAGATTTTGTTTTCTGAAACATATTAATGGAAAGCTTTCCTACCTTTATGGTGATTGCTACAGATTTTGACTAAGCCTGGCTGTTCTACACACAGTTACTCTGAGGCCATTGAAAATTACTAATTTTTTACAGATATCTGCCTACTATGAAATGGCAGAGTTCTTACGTGTTTGTTATCTCTTTTAGTTGTACAGAAGGAAAAACATGTAGTAGAATTGCATCCAGCTAAAGGGGGGGAGGGGTGGCACATAAAGCAGTTTTCATTGAACGTTGTTTCTGTAGTAGCTAACATTGTCTGTAATGATAATGTGGAAACTAAATGAACTACAGGTGGCAAGAATATGATGATGTTATCACATTGGTGATCCAAACCAGAAGTAAATCAGTACTGTGCCCATAGTGTCTTTTTTTGCGTCCATGTAGTAGATAGCACAACAGTCCCTAAGGCTAATGCCTCTCTACATTAACATAAACGATGGGAGAGTAATGAAGGATCACACACTCCTTTAAACATCTTGGAGTAGATACTTCTTTTTAGTCTGCTGCCTTCCGTGCAGTAGTCTTTCTAGACTGTTTTACTCCAAAAAAAAAGTCAATGAATATTCTATTAAAGTTTATGTTCTGATGAGGTATCAGGGTAGCTCAAAGGGCTTTGCTGCGTCACAGCTCGGGGGTTTGTCAAATACATCCCTTCTGCAGAAGCAAACCAGTGCGACCAGGCTGCGTGTTTCATACAATAAACCAGGAGCTGTAAAGCTTTCAGTGTTGTACTGCAGGGGACGGTGAGATGCTGGAGAAGCCTTTCTTAGATTCTGTGGTGAAAGAGAGTATCTTGCAGTGGAGTTGGAAGTTATGATGACCCCAAAAGGATGCAGCAGCTGTAGAACAGAGACAAGAGAGGGCTTAGTTCTGCCAGCCAATTCAATTCACTTTTCCTTGCTGCAAAGATAAAATAAACTCCTGAGATCAAAGATCTCATTTACAAGGCTGTCCTCTTCAGTCAGTCGACACATGCACTTCAATAACGGAACATAAAAGAAACTGCTCGCAAGCAAACAAAAAAAAGATGAGCCTCAATTATAAACATCCTTCATCCAACTGTTTGTGGGTATCAGCGTTATGGTTAGAGTAGCCACTCTCACGTCCACATGTTCACGTAACTGTTCCCAGAGGTCAGCTCTGGGCATCCAGCTAAATCTCACTGGAAAAGAAGCCTGAGGCAGATGGGCTCAGAAAACAAGGACTCTGGTGCAATGGACCATCGCGGTGAGAGACGGGTTACTTATTTAAAGCAACCGATACTTGCTAGAACCGAAAAAGACTTTGGGACTGCGGCCTAACCACTGTGTCACCCTTTTTTTGAAGAGATCTGCTATTTGTTTTTCCTAAGAAAATTAAGCAATGTGTGATGTTTTGGAAACTGTACTGTAATTTCCTTTTTCAGATGTTTTTAGAAACTACTGGTGCATCTGCTTGGCTTATTCTGCTCCTAAAGACATTTTTAGATTCCTGTAACTCTGATTTTGTTATTATATGTTTAGATAGGGCTTTTGTCATAGACTTAATATTTCTCTTACCAACTGTTTCAGAGGATCTTTTTGTTGTTATTTGGCTTTTATGTGTTTTGTAGTTTGGTTAGTTCTCTCAAATAAAAAACACCCTACTTAAGACCGTGGAATAGAACACATGCATTAAATTTATCCCAGAAAGGACTGTCAAATTTTATTTCAGGTAGTATTACAGTACTTGCAGATACTGCATCTCAATCTTAGTATAATTATGGCTAAAATTGGACATACAGGGTTAACATAGTCCCTCTCTTTTGATGTAGTTTAACTTATGTTGTAATTTAACTCATGTTTTGAAGGTAGACAAAGCAGGAAGGTGTCATACAGGCAATTGATGCTGGATAAATAGAGGGATTTAAAATTACTTCTCTATATGTTTACTGCAATGTACTGTGCAGTATATGCATCTACTCAATAAAATAGCTGCTTCAAAGCTAGAAGTTGCTATCAGGTTTTTAAATGACACCAAATAAGAGGCTGTTGAATGACAAATGGAAATGTAGTGCTTTGCTGTAGATATCTCAAATGCTTTACAGTAGAAATCAGTATTAAGATTCATCTTGAATCTTAATGTCATGAACTAAATTGAAGTCAAGTTTTAAATCTTAGGACAGCTGTGAAAAATAGAGTGAATAAACAAAGATGGCTGATGTATTTTTGTTTACTTAGAGGCTAGCTAGTGAAATTATCTCTATTCATATTGCAGTTATTTCCGTAAAAAATTTTGTATGGCAGACTGTTGTTCTAGCTACTGATTTGTACAAATCTGAGACAATCTCTAGGAGTAAAGCCATTTTCCAGGATGATAGGTTTTGTCCAAAGCGGTTCATGTTCATATTTAAGACCTCTTAAGTCTTCTCAAACTATCCCTCTTCACCACCACCTCCAATGGCCGTCTCTCCTTCAGAAGAAAGAACCCAGTCCAATGCCTCCTGGGAGATGCTGTGCTCCATCCAGTTGGGTCCGGGGAGATGCTTTGCTTCTGGGATGGGGCATCTTCTGGTGGACAGGCATCTCAAGGGTGGTAGTCCTTAAAGAAAAGGATGTTTCTCATCAATATTCTGTGGGTAAAAGCAATGCAGCCTTGACTGACTTCCTATCTCCTACATGACTAGCCATGCAATGAAAGAGACCTGACACTATTGCTCTAAGTATGCAAGGTGCTGCTCAAGTCCTACTCTGTCTTCCTGGAAAAGAGCTTACCTTTAAAAACTTTGAACTGAGCAAGATCAGCTTCTGGTGATCCACCAGTCTTAGCAGACTGTCTGAACCATTTCACCCTGCTTGGACCAAAAGGGGAGATTTAGGCCAAGATGCTGAAGGCTCTCTCCTAGCAGAGGAAGTCATCCCAAGACTGATCTGTTCACCATAGACATAAAAAAGAAGTCAGATCTTGCTCTGCAAGGGTCTCCTGTAGCAATGGAAGGCTCTGGCTACTTATAAGAATATGTGCACAGTGGCTAAAAATCACTTGTTAGTATTAGATGGGTTTGCGTATCCTTGTCTTCATGGCACAGAGTAGGAGCGGTGTTCCTACTGTGTCCACTGCGACAGCAACCTTGCTGTACAAAGAATATTTTCGCCACAATAAAAATGATTGTTAGTTACGAGGAACAGAAGCCAGCTTCTACACTCTTCCTAAACAGATGAGGTAATTCAAGTGAAGGGGTAAAATCTTACTTCGAAATTTGCAAATAGATTATTGTGGTTTTAGACAAATTGCAATTAACTGAACAAGGCCTTTCTGGCACCTACTGCTTCATCTGGCTTCAAAGAGTTATTTTGGCTCATACACAAACTAGTATTCTGCTTTTCCAAAAAAACAAACTATGAAGATAATGCTGAAAAAGTTCTTCTTTGAAACACCATTCATTTCTGATATATCACTTTAGTCTGGAAATCATGACCCAGTAATTTGTCGGTCTCCAAGAGAACAGTCCACTCTCTTTTAGGACTTGTTCCGAAACCGGTATCAGAACAGATAATCCATGGAAAACCATCTCAGCAAACTGGACCAGTGTAGGTATTGCCAGAGCGTTAGAAGATGAGAGAAGGCATCGCCGCAACAGGATTTAATGTAGAGCACTGGTGACATCAGAAATTAGAATATTCTATGCTTTTCTTTGGGGGGAAAAAAAAAAAAGGAGGTGGCAGCTTGGCGCTTTGCTCATATTTTAAAAAAATACTGAGGCTCTACTTTATAATAGCTGACATAAATGTTGTTGAGAGCATGGTAACTAAGCAACACTTGGCTTATTCTGTTTACCTTTTCCCCCTGTATATATCTATTGACCTTGACCTTAAACTCCTCTGACCTAGAGAAAGCCTCTTCTACAGCATTTGCTACATTATTAAGATGATGAAATTTGAGGTAAACAGAGAAGAGGGACGATTCTTATCTGAGAATTTCCTCCCCTGAACCTTTTGTCCCCAGTAAATCCAACCTGGACTTGTAGGTGCCTTTCATAAGAGCCTAATGGCAAGGTGGCTCAGGCCGGGTCAGAAGGTCTGAGCGGGGAATTTCTCAGATACAAATCGTCTCTCTTCTCTGCTTCCTCCATGCTAATGTGCTTAATTACTGTCCCATTCATCCTAGTTTCCATCTGCTTGCGGGAGAGCACGGAAAGAGGAGCTCTTCGGCCAACGTTAAGATGAGAATCACCCTCTGGCTTGTCCCCTCTTCCTTTGGCTGCCTACACAGGGAGCCAAGCGTGACTCTTGCTGCCAGAAATGGCTCCAGCAAAGTGCCTGGAAATGGGACAAATTTATCTACCAATCTCAGCCCTTTTGTCTTACATCTCTCCTGATGAATTATTCTGCAGACATCAGACCTGTCATTAGCAGTGGAAGGCTGTATTCCAAATGAGAATTCATTTAGTTTTAAATAAGTATTTTGATTTGCTCAGAGTGTTTAAGTCCTGAAAATGTGGTCTGGGAAAGGTTCAGCAGGCTGTTCCTTTGCTCCAAATATAATGAAAGAGCTGGTCTGTTGCCAGGCATGGAGGGAGGAGGAGGAAATTAGAATATGCAGCATTTAAGGAAAAAGTCAGATAAAAATAAAACTTCATTCTGTAGATACTGTTTTAGTTATGAAGTGAACTGCAGTTCAAAGTAGAGAGATGTAGAGGAAGTTAATTTATAACGACCACTTCCTAAAATGGATTTAAGTGGAATTCAGAATATACTGCTTAGTTGCAGGCCAGCAACCAGCTGTTTCTTTCTCCAAATGCGTGAGAAAATGGCCTTGTGAGTTCACGTAACTTTCATGAAGCTCAGTTGCCAGTTCATGCCTACATCTTGTCCTCAGCATAGAGATATATGCACACACAAAAACAGCAGTTCTGAAAGGAAAAAGATTTTTCCACAAACTTGGGTTTCAGCAAAGTTGTTATAACTTACATCATCATCATAACTGAGAACAGGATTTGTCCTTAGGGTCATAGCAAAATTAATGTAAAAAGTTTGGGCAACAGAAATGTGTCATAAACTCAGGTGCATACAGAGAGAATGTAGATATATATGTGTGTATATATGTAGGTATAGAGAGAAAGATATACAAGATGATTATTCACAAAGAGATACATTGTGTGAGATTGGTCTTCAGTTTCTCCAGAAGAATTTTCTGATGTCCTTTAATTCAGATGTCAGATGCTTCACATGACTCCATTGGCTGGAAACCTGTGTCATTTTGCCATGTCTGCTGTTAGTGACGCAGTGACCAGCTGGTCCACATGAAGAAAAAAAAATTTTCTTTTTTTTTAATTCCTCGTGAAAAATAAAATTTTGCCAACTGTAACTTGTGTGAAGGGGCAAAGTGGCTGTATACATAGATGAGGTTGCGGTTTCTAGTCCTCAATCTTTGCTGGTTTCATGTGAACCATGTGCCTTTAAGAACTACTTTCTGTCTTCATAATTCCTTATCATAGGAAATTGCAGTTGGCAGCAATCAGGTTAAGTATTTAAATATTTTACATTTAATTGAAGGGATTAAATTCACATTTCCAATTTAAAATGTTTTTCCATCTTAACTACAAAACCTGGCTGTATGTTTTAAAGCTTTTTAAAAATGTTAATACTGACTTCGTGTGAAAATACTTGATTTCATGAACACAGAAGAAAACACATTATTATATTTTCCTTGTCATTTAAGGAAGGACACATTCTCTACTAGGGAACCAAATTGTTTATTATTTTGATTGCTGCCTTCCCTTCGCTCCCCTTCTGCATCCCCCTCCCAGTAATTGATTTAAAGTGTCAAATGTGGAGAAAATCTTCATAATGAAAAAAAAAAGCTGGCCGGGTCTGGTCAAGAACAATGATCCCTCTTGGTAGGGGATCCAGCTCATTTTTTGTAGTCTACATGTTCCTATTTATTTTTTTTTTATCTAAGTGACTTAGATATTTCCAAGGATGAGGCTCAAGGAATTGTGGTGACCTCTTCTTTGAAGTAAGATTAAAAAAAAAGACAGGGAGAAAGTCTATTAAAACGTTGCTGCCTTCCCCGCTTTGTAAAATCGTGCTGTTTGTGTGTGTGGTGCCTGCCAAGGAGCCCGTCCCCAGCTCGCGTGCTCCAGTCAACGGCCCTCACCCTGCCATCGCATCTCCTCTCCGCTTTCAGGCAACTGTCTCACCTTTTCTCTGCTCTTAGCAAACAGCTAAGAAATTTGCCGGTGCCATCTTCGGTACCTTTCTCGTGACGTTTTCAGCTATCGGGCTGGTGAGGCAGCTGAACCCCAGGGCTGTTGATAGTTTGAGCTAACGTGATGGGTGTCAGGGCAAGAGCTGGGTTCATGTTGTCCTGGGGTTGTTTTTCTTCTTAAAATCTAGACAATTTCAGCCATACAAGTTCTAGTCCAAAAGAGTGTTAAGACTGCAAAGCTAAGCATGGGAATTCTAGTGCCTTGGGGGGAACAGTCTGTGTCTGGAGCGTTTCCAGAAACTCAGCAAAGTGGCTGTTACCGCAGGGTTCCTAAGAGGCGGCCAACATGGGAACTGTGCTTCGTGGGCCAGCACATCCAGCAGATTGCCTGTCTCGCTGACACAGATTGGAGCCTGCAGCCCCTTGTTGGGTTCACCTGCTGATCCTGGAGACAGAGTCATCATTGGTCTCAGTGGAAGCAAGGAGATCAATTGGGAGCCAGGAGCTTTTTTTTCTTACAAAGGCAAACTTTTGCTCCTGTGACTGGTTGCTGCTCCCATTTCCAAGCTCCTGCTAGATCTGAACCCTGCTTCTCATGGACGTGGACTCCTACTTCACAGTTCCTAGTAATTATGCATTTAATTCAGGGGTCAGAAAGACTTGCTTCTTGCTTCAGATACACACTCAAATTGTATCCTGGGTGCACATCAAGATGAGGCTGTGGCGTCTGCTGGTTTTTCCCCACGTTGCCTTCATTTGGAAAGAATGTGTGTGGGCAGAGGAGGAGCGGTGGTGCATTTCAGCAGAGCCCCATCTGGACCATCAGAGATCCAGGGCTGCAAGACACAGCATCCCGCATCCCAGGGCATCCCTTCCCAAAGTTCACATTCAGCAGCAGTCTGATGGCTTTCCTGAATGGCTCTTGATGCTCAGGATTAAATCCTTGGCTTCCTCTACCTTTAGAGGCTGGCTATAATGAACAGAAGGTTGTGAGAAAAACAGTCTGAGAGAGATCACTCACGTACAGTCCGTTCATAGTCAAAATAAAATACCATTGGAAAACAACTGTTTCCAGGTGTTCCTCGGAGTGAAGGATGAACTAAGGCTGATGTCACGGGCAAACAAGTTCTACACGCTTGGGTTCACCACAGCAACACTGCGGCTCGCTCGGTGCCTTGGGCGGATGCAGTGTGATTGCTGAACGCTGTGGAAGCATCACGCATCCTGCTGCGACCAACTCCATTAGGCACTTTGAAAGCCAGCAGAGCCAACCTGAAGTCAACCTACCTGCCCCTTTCTAGGGCAACTTGTGAGCTGTCTCAGGGCAGACACGGTGTAATCGCAGTTGCTTAACCCTCTGAGCGAGGATGCAGTGGGAGCAGTGAGTAATGGAATAGCTGGGGTTTATTGCGTACAGGATGGTCGCATCTGTGCAGAACAAGAGGTTTTCAGAAAATTCTGAGCCCTAGCCATTCTCTGAAATTGGTATCAGTTTAAGATGATACTTTGGGTACTAGGCTTTGCTAATACCCAGAGTATTAACACTCCTCTTTAGCCTTGTTCATACTACAGCAAGTCGTGCAGCCCAAGAGGAGTGGATCCGTAAAGTGAAAAAACCCCAAGGCTGAGGGTTTAACACCCGCTCTTACAACCATTTCTAGTTTAGACTACTGTTGCTCTTGTCCTATGGGCTGAACGTCACCTGGACTCTGAAGCACATCTTCTGGTTTAGTTTCATTGAGAAGGAAACCAGCTTCCATGCGCAGAGATGGCTCCATGATTCAGATGGAAACAGTGAGCTGGGATGATCCCAGGCTGAAACGCTAATGCGTATGCACCCCTTGTATTTAAACAGGACTTCACTGCAAGAGCTCCGCAAGCACAAGATCGAGCTGAAAGGATGCTGAATGTTCTTGTGAAGGCACAATACAGGGATTTGTTATGGTAATTATATAATTATTACATAATTGCTATGAAAGTGAGATTTGTCATAAAATCAGTTATCCTCTTATCCTCTCGATGCAGATCAGATAACTGTATTAGTGAGCTTCATGGTGAGGATTTTTTTGATAGAACCATAGAATGGTTCAGGTTGGAAGGGACCTTTAAGGGACAGCTAGCCCACCCCCCCCTGCAGTGAGCAGGGACATCTTCAACTAGATCAGGTTGCTCAGAGACCCGTCCAACCTGGCCTTGAATGTTTCCAGGGATGGGGCATCTACCACCTCTCTGGGCAACCTGTGCCAGTGTTTCACCACTCTCATTGTAAAAAACGGCTTCTTTATATCCAGTCTAAATCTACTTTCTTTTAGTTTAAAACCATTACCCCTTCTCCTATTTCAACAGGCCCTGCTAAAAAGTTTGTCCGCATCTTTCTTATAAACCCCCTTTAAGTACCGAAAGGCTGCAATATGGTTTCCCTGCAGCCTTTTGTTCTCCAGGCTGAACAGCCCCAGCTCTCTCTCTTTCAGCCTTTCCTCATAGGAGAGGTGCTCCAGCCCTCTGACCATTTTTGTGGCCCTCCTCTAGACCCGCTCCAACAGGTCCATGTCTTTCCTGTGCTGAGGGCTCCAGAGCTGGAGGCAGGACTCCAGGTGGGCTCTCACCAGAGCGGAGTAGAGGGGCAGAATTGCCTCTGGAAACAAAATTTGTACTGGTAAAACAAAGCTTTACTGGAAAACAAATTAGGAATGTGAACTCTGTTTTGTGTATGGTACATATGCTTTCATAACTTTTTCCTAATGACACCATGAGCTGTAACATGGCCTGATAGTGCCTACTAAGAGTTTTGGTCAAAAGCAGCAGCACCTTTCACTATAAAGCCTTCAGATGTAGCTTCATATAACTCCTGTATTTCTGTGACTCCTTTATATGACTCCTATAATGAGGAGCTTTACATTTCTCCTCCAAACACAGTCATCTCCCCTAATCCATACCGTATCGAACAATTTGAAAATAACATTATTAATGGGAAAGTAGTCACCCACAGAAAGCATCATCACATTTGATTTTAGAAAATAATAATAAATTGAGCACAGTGCCTGGATCTTACTTGCCTGTTTGCCTTTTACAAAAGAATATATGGGCTATGGATAAATTATAAACAAATAGTATTATATTATTGATCACTAATCTCCATGGTTACTGGGCTCCTCCAGTTTCGTCTTGGCTTCTATGTAATTAAACCTTGTTGCACACGTATAGCAGTGCAAGCTAGATTAGCCTGGAAACACAGGAATTGTTACAAAGGACAAAGAAGGAAATTTCCTTTATTTTGCACCGTGGCATAACTGGCAAAGCTATTTTGTTTCTACGTAGGGAATTGGTGAAGATTAAGCAATGTTGTGTTCAAACACCAGAAACCAAGGGTTTGCGAGCAACAGTGCCCTGAAGTTAATGGTGTGCTGAGCAGATGTAGGTCCTGACCTTTGGCCGTGGTATTGCTATAGGCCTTTTTGGCACTTTCCGCCTGTTGTCATACTGGGATCTGTAAGAATACCCTCAGCTTGAGAGTTGCCCCATTCTAATGTGACTTGAAAGTAACGGTAAGTACTCAGGCTTGTACAGTTAATTTTTTAAACATTTTTTTCTTCTTTCTTGCTGTATGAGAGACCCAGACAATCAATGGGATTTTTATGATTATTAAAAAAAAAAAAGGCAACATGAAAATACCTACACATACAATATTAAGCACAATAAAATTGAGCTTTCTCCCCCCCCTCTATTTTTCCATTACAGTAATCTCAGACAGTTCTTGGAGCAACAATATGGGAAAGTTTAAAGTAAACTTCAGTGAAGTCTACTTTTTTAAGAAACATGTTTTGAATACTCTTCTATGTCACCTTTGAACTGACCTGAAGCAGGTTGGTCCTCTTCTAGATACCTTGAGTCCAAGCTAGCTAACTACTTTAAAATGCAAATAGTTGAGGAAACTTTTGCATATTGAAATAACTTTTAAAAATCTCTTTTCTAGACTCTGTGTGCTGATTATTCTTTCACTTTTCCTTATCAGACTGTTTTCCATTTAATTTTAGTTTCCCTGTTTCTGGATTCAATTTCCCCTAGCTTCGTCTCTGTGGCATATTTACCCTGCCACAAGCTATTCCCCAAGGCTGGGGATATCTGCTTTCCAATCTCACTGCAGAGGTAACCACTCTGAAGGGCACAGTCACCTCCACCATGGCAGCTACCAAAGGGCTCGCTGACGGCTCCTTCTCCTTGCATTGCTGCGTGTTTTCCAACACCAAGGTATCACTTGTTAGCCTTGCCAATATTTTCATACTCTGTGGCCTCACTCCTCCCTTTCTGTTTCTTAAAGGCCACAGATTCCTTCCCAAATAAAGCAAGTTGATTTTTTTTTTCTTGTTCCACTTCAGATTCACTCCCAAATACGGTACTTTTGGCATCTGTCGTATCTCTTGAGGGCTCCCAGTGGAGTGGCTACTCACAACAAGCATCACATATTAAAAAACAGAAATGGGATTTACAAAGAAGGTTTACAGAATGTTCTACCATGTAATCCATTTCATAAAAAGTAGCAGAAATTAAAGGGTTTAAATACACGAAACCCATAAAGTCATTAAACCAAGATGCTTAGGTACTACTGTAATCACAGAAGGGCCATAAGCAACAAAGAAATCCACTTTTAAAACACAAAGTATATACAAGTCTATAGAAAACAAACCATTCAGTGTATGGAAAGAGGATTTGTGTATGGTTTTGGCTAGATTAAATTCCAAAAGTTGACAACAGGAGTCATTCCAGAACTGCATTTAGATGACATTTTCATAAAAAACAGTGAAGCAACAATACAATTCTGTGTTTCTGCACAGCTGTGTCATCGCCACACACAAATGTCTAATTCCTCCAAACATTTCCCTGTCTTCAAAAAGAAAAGAGTGGCCAAGGAGTGAGCCCAAATGAGCCCACTAGTGAGGACTGAAAATAGGGGTTTGCGAAGTGGAGTCTATAGAAAATCACCATGAGATGTATGTATTAAAAACGATAAAAACCAGCTTCAGAAATCAGAGAGAGGAGTTTGGTCTTCACTTCTTTCTAAACAAGAATATTAAACTGCAAAATATGCAAGGCTAGATCACATTAGAGAATTCTCATTAATTATGCATTGCATATTTGGACATTAAACTGTTAATGCAGGAAAGCTTCGGAGTATGGGTTTCCAATTTCCACTTCATGAATTTTTGTCAGCACAGCTTCCTGTGGTCAGGTGACGTATCCTGTCACTGCCAGTTTTTTTCCCCAAAATACTTAATTGAATTTTAATGACATGCAGAAACTCACGCTCCAGTGTTTGGTTGAAAGGCAGTGCTAGAGACCATTCTGATTTTTTGCTCCTGATTGTACCTTTGTGACTTCTTATTATATTAAATCTTGTAAGCATGTCAGATTTTCTCACTGAAGACTTAGCCACGTGGGCCTTAACTAAACACATTAGTAGTCACGGAACAATTAAAGTCTTCATCAGAAAGAATCGGTCTGCAGGGAAGAGGAGCCATACAGTAAGTGTATTGTGTGCTAGCACTTTATTTACAGAGGCCATGCTGAGAAAAGCCAAGATCAAATCAGTAACAGCTTGCCTAAAGAAGAAACTGTCATGCCTCGTGGACTGAGACACTGAAGTCTTCTTCTCGCCTATTATTCTTAATACACAGTCACTGTCGTCGAGCTCAATCAGAATTCATGAAGCTGATAAACCCGAGGAAGATTATTGATCTTATTAAAGATGTAACAGCACTGGACTGAGAAGACAGAGCCTCCAGAGGAAGGGGAAGGTGGGAGCCTCCGGGGGCAGGCGAAGCAGCTGTATTTCTCTCAGCGTTTAGCTGTCAGGTTCACCCGTGAAAAACCAGAAGCATTTTTCTTCCATGGATCAGGAGCTTGAAAGCCTGGGCACAACCGCCCCATGTTGAGCATCTAAATCCCTTTACCTCTTGAGCAACCTGATCTAGTGGAAGTTGTCCCTGCACATGGCAGGGGGGTTGGAACGAGATGGTCTTTGAGGTCACTTCCAACCCAAACCATTCTATGACTCCATGATTCTATAACTTCTAAGTATGCCTTCCTGGTCAACATCAACAGTATTTTAATTAGCTTTGAAGACTTGATTCCTTCTCCAGTTAATCCTGTCTAATGCCACTGAAAACAAAGGAGTGGCATAGGTGTAGCTGGATGGGAATTTAAAAATTGTAGATTATAAGGATGTTACAGATGGCCTAATTTGACTGACACGGCTGGTACTAACACAGAGAGAAATCATCTAGGTGTACTTTTGTATCCTAGGGTTTTTTTGCTGTTCTAACTCTCTTTAGAGTGCAAATTAATTGCTATATTTATAGCAACTTTGAGTGATAACAATGGAACTAGAGCTGTGCAAATGTGGTTTTATTGATCAGTTGCTATGCTGAAAAATTAAATTAAATTTGTTCAGACTGACCAAAATTAATTTTTTCCATTTTTCTTGATGAAAATAAAAACTGAAAAGGTCCCGATTTGAATAAATTGTTCCATTTGACATGAAAATTCTCTATTTAAGGTAGCTAGGACAAGAAGAATCAAAGCGCTCAGTCCACAGAAATTTGGAGTTGGGTCTTCCCCCTGCTGAAGCGGTTGTGCCGCTTCATTCACTGAGATGCAAGAATGTGGTTTAAATTTAGAGGGATCCTCCAGCCTTGGGAATGGGATCTCTGGAGCTGATTCTCCCTCCGTTTCTCCTGCTGCAACTCGTCCATCCTACCTCTGTATAAATGCATAACAAATATTAGGCCAGGTGGAGAGCATGCCCATCCCTATAAGACACAAACCCTTTCCTTCTGGCATTTTTGTTCTCTGCCAAAGGAGAAAAGGGATGGAAAGAAGGATGGCAGAGAAGGAGAGGCACTGGCTGTTGCCTCCCTTCCCCAGCCAAGGAGGGCAGAAGAGTCTGCAGCTGGACACCATCTGGGTGATGACCTTGACCTCCTCCCAACCTTCCCCCTGCCCTACATGTAGAGATGCTACTCCACCTGGATGTTTAACTACATACACAAAATACACCAGGAGCAGGGACTGGTGACCTCACCCAGGAAAAGCTAATAACATGATAATTAGAGAACTGATTTAGGTAGGAAATTAAAAATCTGAATTCAAATAATCTCATGAAGAGGAAGGTCTTGAACATAGAGCTGCCATGTTCTGCATCATTTAAGTGCCAGGTTATTGCATCAAAGGAGGCACGAGCCTTTCCTTTTCCTCCCCCAGTTTTATTTATCTAAGGAAAAAAGTCAGCTGAAACAATTTGGCAAATATGATCCAGATTAAAGTGGGGGAGAAACTAAAACCAGTACTTTCAATAATCATCTAAAATGATTCTGTAGTCATCTAAAATATTCACCCAGCTGAACACCACAGTAGTATTCTTACAGCACACCTGTGCAGGCAGGATTTTCAGGCTAAAGTGGAATTCATTTTATCTCTCCACAGCAGGTGAAAATTAAAACTTAAAACCAGAAGCCAGTAAGGCAGGTCTCTTGGCCAGCAACCACTCTCTTGATAACAGGTGACATGCAGCTGCTCTTATCAGGGTAAAAGCTACAGCCAGAGAGGAAGGGAAGAATTTTTGGGTTCATTCCCATTGCAAAAGGCGGCAGGTTGGCGCTGGATGAGCCGTGCCGCTGGGAGGAATCCTTTCTGGCTCCCTACTCTTTCCAGAAATTGTCCTTTCCGATGTGGTGCAGCGTTACGTGTCGGCCCAGACAGCTCCTTGCTTGGTGAGGGGGGACCCACGTCCTCCAGTGGGAAGAGAGAGGGGCCCAAGCACTCGCTCCCCACGTTTGCCCTCCAGGAATCCATCACCGCAGTTGAGTAGTGAGCTGGACCACAGCTGTGCGTGTGCTTACACGCTGTGCAAAGAGCTCATGCTGTGCTTGAATATCATGCCAGTGACATACTTCCCAGAAGCCATGGATCAGGTTAGCCTTTCAGTTCCACTGTGTTATTCTTGTAGTGTCATAGATTATTTTTTCATCTACAATTCATACATTCTGTGTTTATGATCTATCCAACCTATCTAAGAGACTTTTGGTTGTGAAAAGGAGATACAGCTTCAAAAAGAAAGAGATCAGAAAAATGCCATCTCAATCTTATCAAGCCAAGTAAAGTATTTATTGAGTGTGCCCCACTGCAAATATGAATTTTGTTCTGACTTTCCTCTGTTAGAAAAGCAAGCTTTTGCCTCTTACAAGAGTTCTTTGAAATCAACCTTGACGGTTTCTGTGGAGTGAGGGCTGATCTCAGCTTGCAGCTGTGCATCCAAATGTGCCAACCCACATATGCCGTGTAAGTTTTAAGCAAATAATTTGACGCATTATGTCATTTACCTTCCATCTCAATCTGAATGGTTAAAAAATTTAAGTTCTGTGGTATTATGTATTCTCTGGGCTGATACAACAATCTGCAGCATGGAATCTACTATAAAAACAGTCAGCACTTGACATGAAAACAGAAAAGGTTGCCCAAATGCATGCTTTCCTTTTGCAATTTTTTATGTAACATCTACCTCTTCAAAATATTGAATATAATTAAAAGTAGTTGTAAAGTGTTTTATCTTGAGACTGGAATACTGTTCCAGGACTGCACAGGAATGAGGCCAGAAGGCTGGACCTCTGAAAGATTCTTCCTAGGCAAGAAAGGGACCGTGATAACACTCTCTCTGATCTTCTGTATGTGATTGTAAAAAGACCAATGAAGAGAGAGACATGCCTTACTCCAAGGTGCAGCAGACACTGTGTTTCCCTTGATAATCCATGCAAGTCCATTATTCTCACAGAAGAAATGAAAGATGATCTCAATATAGACTGAGAGACAGGAAACATCCATTCTGCAAAATAAATGACAGCAGGGCAACTATATAGTATGTAATACCAGCAATAAGGAAACTCACAAATAAACACTTCAAAAGGGCATAATTACCTTAGGTACGAGTCCTTTGCTTTTCCAGAGTAGATATAGCATAGCCAGTACCAAAGACGTGTTCTAAGAAATCATATGTAATTAGAATCATTTAAGATTTATTTGGTAAAGCACAAAAAAGCATCTCACAGGAAATCCATTGACACGTTTTACTGGTGCAAATAGCTACACATTTCTCTGTGTATATCACATGCTCAGTACCTCAGGAGGAAAATAAGATAATATGGATATAAAACTTTACTGGTAATTCTGACTCTCATCTTCAAACTAATTTCTTGTAGAAGTTTCTTCCTTAAATAAGCTATGGACTATATCAGATCACCCTTATTATGTTGTTATTCTATCGATGTACCATTATTATTTTGATAACAGTAGATCAAAATCAAGGTTTCTCTTTCAAAACTGCTGATATATAACAGCATAACCTCCTTGGTTTTCTTAAAATTTTATAATTTTATTACTGTAAGCACTCCCTTTTCTCTCTGAATCTATATGAATTCATAATGGTGTGCTTTTATAATCAATGTTTTTCTTCTAAAGATTCAGATTTCCTTGTTCTGAAGAATCTTTTTAATTAAAGCACGCCCATAAAAGCTGGAGTGTTGGAGGATGATGTTTTCCAGAGCTGCTTCTCTGTGCTCGTGAGTATGCTGCACACCTTGAAAGAAAATGGTGGTTTCAAAACAACCCATCTTATAACAGCTTGTTCTGCATTTTTCATTTATGCTTCCTTTTTGAACATGTTAAATTTGAGTTTATACGTAGGCTCAGCCCAGTATTTTTCTACCACATGTGTAAAGCTGCTGCGGGGACTGATGCACTGCAAGCTATAATTTAGGGGCAGGTGGGAACTGCCTGAAGTACATGTATCTTCATAAGTTATTCCTAAAAAGCTATTATTACCTGAACTCTCTCTGGGTTCAGAACTAAATATCCTTTTCTTCCCTCCGCACTGGGGTAGAAAGGTGGTGGGAGGGAAGAAAAGTTATTTTTTATTTCCATGCCTGTGGAGCTGTTATCGCTGCCAGTGGCTCCAAGAGCCCGCGCGAGCTGAGGGATACAGCTGGGCTGCCGAGGGCTGTGCTAGCTCTGGGCGAAGCAGGGATTCCCCAGACCTTAAGACATCCTCAGAAAGACGGTGCTGGACTACGGGCAAACTTAACGAAGCTGCTATGCAAATACAAAAGGGTTGCCTGCCAATTACAAACTGTTAAAAGTGAGAGGAGGGTGTTAACAGGGTGCTCAGCTGTCACAGCAATGTCCATTCAATGCATCCTGATGCCCGGATCAAAGTGATCACCCTAGTCTGTTACAGTTTCTAACTACATTACATAAAACACTATTGCAAAAGCTAATCTCATGGGATCTTTGTTCTCACAAACTTTATAGTTATTCTTTACATAGTGGCTTGTACGTAAGACTGTTCTACAGCTATTCAGGTTCTTGAGTCTTTCTATGAAACTAATACCAATTAAAATTCTTCACTTGCGTATAATAAAGTGGGATGATTTTAGTGTTATTTGGCATAGCTAACTTTTATATATGGAAAATAGCAATAAAATACTGAAATTTAAATTCAATAGACTGTTCAATGGGAATTTGTAGATGAGACCTCTTCTTTGGAAAGTTTGCCACTTGAAAGAAGAAATGTGGTTCTACCTGGGAACCGAAGCCTCCACTGGATGGAATATTCCAAGTTTTTTGGACTATTGGATGGACAAGCCAAGCTTCTAAATCTTTTCTACCCCCACGTGTCTGATCACCGTCACTGCTAAAATTAAGGAACAAGAAGCTTAATTTATAGCTATGTAAGAATAACAAGCAGATACACGAAATGACGTTTACACAGCAGTTACAGGCTATTTACCGCAAGGCTATTGAGGAAGCAGGGAAATGCTTAGGAGCTGGAAAAACACTAATAGGAAAAGTGGACTTCCACTTGCATAAAACTTAGGAATAGGACTTCTAATTTTTTTTTTTTAAATCCCTCTGTGTTAACTGAAGTGTTAATATATAAAAGAGAGTAACATTTTTGAAAACGTCATCTTGTTTTCATCTACACAGACACATATTTCCTGAGTGGCAGAAGACAAAAATTTGCTCTCTGATACTTCCTTGAAAAATAATCAGTTCCCACACAAATTCATGATAATATTTAAACTTTTTGTCACTGTCTGACGATCTTCATATTATTTCTGCTTCAGACATGAGACTGGAAAAAGTCTCTTGCTTTTTATATATTTGTCACATTGATTCAAATTAAGCAATGACTTCTCCATGTTTATAGTGTAAAAATATATTTGCTTTGTAAAATACAAAAATTTAAATAATGCTCTCCTGAAATCAACTTCACACACCTCTGCCATGTTCTTATCCATGTTATCAGTTCTTTCTTTTTCAAGAGAAGATCTAATCAACAAATCCACATTCCTTCTCCTTTCATCCACTCTCCCACTTCTTCCTCTCTCTCCCAATCCCTTATCCTGGCAATTCTTATCAGATTGTCACTTCAGCCCTCCTCCTTTACCAGTAATCCCATAATTTTCTATTTGTTTGTCGTTTTTTTCCTTGTTCTTTTTTTTTTCTTAACTCTTCATGGCCATCCCAACACACACAGAAGGATGTCTGTCTCATCCATATTTTTAAAAATCCCAACATTTGACCTGATTTTGCTCTTGCATTTTGGCTGAGATTTCCTCCTGTCCAACTTCTAAAATAAAATAATGTGTTGCCTGAAACAATTACCTCGAATGGCTTTCTGCCAACTTCACCTTCTCCCAAGCTGTCTTTAATTTCAGCTCTGTACTCTCCACTCGGCTCTTCTGAGGTCACTATTAATGATGTGACCAAATCTCGGGGCTCCTTCCATCTCCACAGCCTGTGACATTATTGACCATACTGTTACTTTGAAATCTTGTCCTCTCTTGACCCTCCATCTTTTCTTGTTTTTGTTTTCCAAATCACTGCCAATTCCTTAACCTTTCTTTCAGCCATGGGAGATCTCCAGCCCAGCTTTCTCTTTCAACAGGTATCTCACCAGGCTCTATTTTTACCTCCTATTTTTCTACTTGTGTGTTTTCTTAGGTGATTTCTTGTGATTGCATCAATGCAACTGTCATCTCCACAATGCAAGTTCTCCACTTTTCATTACACATACCTGGTATCCCCTTGAGCCTAAAACACTGAAGTCAAGATGACCTTCCTGAATTCTTTCTATGATTTTATCAGACTGTCTTTGTATCCTTTCCTGGCATTCTCCTTTACTGCGATTTTGAATACAAGTTAGGGGCATCCACGGGGCACTCATCTATAATCCTACCTTGTATCCTACTGTGCCGTTTGTTGCTCCAAGCTGACAATGCCATTTTCAGTTGCCCATACATCTCTCCCAGAAGTTCTTTCATACACATCTTTCAAGCTTTCTTCTATAAAACAGTCCTCAAAATAGACTGTAAAAATACCTACGCAGCCTTCCTTCAAAGTTGTCTCAAATCCCACGGCTTTCGTGATGCATTCAGGAAAATGAGAATTGGTATTGGTCTGCAGCATTTTCAGTGAACAGTGCTCTTTTTAATTTATTTGTAGATTTGTAAATATGTGCTACATTTTGCAGTATAGATGTCTAGTCTATACTAAGTACATACTCTAACTTCACTCTTGCTCCCTTCTTGTTTTTTTTACTTCAATTTATCATGTCAATATTACAAGCTCTTGCAACAAATAATAGTATTTTTTTTCTTTTTTTTGCTCTACTCACATGACACTGATGAGATTTCCAAAAACATGTATTCTCCCTGGACACCTGTAGCAGCATATATACAACAATAAGACTTAAGACTCCTCGCTAAATAACGTGATGGCAAAAAAGTAATAAAGTTCAAAGATGTAAGATGGTTTGAGGCATTAATATTGTGGCATGTCAGCCCATTTCATCACATTAAAATAATATAAAAATATAGCTTGAAAACCAAATCTATGCAGCATTGCACACTTCAGGCCAATCAAAATCTTTTACAATCAGGATTTCACGCATCTTTTTAGGATATTGAGGCAGACAGTGATTCCCACTGCTGCCAGTCAGAGCTGTACAGCTCAGCAGAGGAAAAGGGGATGGAGAACTACTTATGCTCCATGTATATACTATGCCAGACATAATAGGAGCACGACTAACCACCAGGTCACTCAGGTGCTATGACAGCAAACAAGAAAAACAATTGAATTAAAGTTGGTTAGGGAATATTTTGAACTTAATTTCTTAAAGGTGCAAGAATCCCAGACCATTTCAGATCAGCATATTCTAATTTTATATAAAACCAAAAAAACCCCAAAAATATGAAACTCAAGCCCACTGGATTGCGTAACTTACAAATCACTTCAGGAGAGTTCCGTGTGAAAGGTGATATGAAAGTGCAAGTCGTTAACCACCTTCGCAGCTGACTGTTTTGTTTATTCTCTAACCAGATTCTACTTCAGGAGCCTGTACCACAACTAATTAACCATAATGCTTTATAATTGTATAAACAGAATATATAATAGATCTGTATGATATATAATTAATTCTACCCTTAAGGAAAGCTTTTGTAGAGTCAAACCATGTGCTCTCTGGGAACGGCCTCTTTATGTTCTCACTTACAAGGCAGGTATACTTCCCTGCCAGCAGAGCTTGGGGAACATTCTAGAAGATACTGTTCGTTAAGCCTGGCCAGGTGTTTTCTTGCAGGACTGACTACTGGGAGCTCCATCTCCGACGCTGAGGTGGTTGCAGCTGCCTCTGCTCCTTCCTTTATGCAGCCCGCAGTGAGGAAAGGGGCTTCTGTACAGAAATGTGTCCAGTTTAAAAAAAATCAAGCTCACTTGCTGTTGTCACACAGTAGTTATTTGTTTAATCCTCAGGTTTTTTGGCCTCACTTTTCTGTATTTTTTTGTGTGTATTAAATTCTAGGCTCAACTCCATTATTGCTATTGCAGCTGCAAGACCAGAACAAAGTCCCAAACACACAAAAGTATTTTGTTTCTGGATTATGACGCGCAAGTGAGCACAGCCCCATGCAGTTGGAGGATCGCCGTTCTCACGTCTGGTGTTTGATGTGCTTGTCCTTCCTGTGAAAGAAAGGAAAAAAAAGGACACACGGGAGTTCAGGAGACCTGGGGAATCACGCATGTGGTTTCAGCTTTGATGAGGGCATGCTTCCTTGAAGTGACAGAACAGGCAACATTCATCTCTGAGACCTGTCAGTCAAAGGTGTGGAAGTGCCGTGTCACCCTTACGTGGAGACCAGAGCTCTGTGTGTCCCAGGCTGTGGCTGGAAGAGAAGTCTTGAAACACCACACTTAGCAGAGCTGGTTCAGGCTGGTGAAAGGCTCCACCAGATTCTGTTTTCAGAGAAAACCTGTCATCGTAAGATGCCAATCAGAGGCAGCAGGCATCCAAGCACCCCAAGATGGGAAACTCCCATCTACTTAGTACTCTGCTCATGGTCTCATTGGAGATCCATTTCCAAGGACCACTGTGCCTTGGGGCATCGGTTCATACTTTGGATGTCTTAGATGTACATAATAAAAGAAGTTAATATCAAGATAAGTTGTTTGCTGGAAGAAAGGAAGAAAAAAGAGAGAAAGGAAAGAAAGAGCGAGCAAAAAGCAGAAGCCTTCTGGATCTAGCCACCACTTGGCTGAACGGGAGGCACAGGTTCACATTACACTCCTCTGGAATGATAATCACGCCCTTCCTCGAGCCTGACACACTACTGGGGGGATTATCTTTGCATGGCAGCCTAGATCCCTCTCGCTGATAAAGCTGCTGTATCTGAGAAGTATTTGGCAGAACTGTTGCCATATACACAAACAGAGGAGCTGACTCCCCTAACCTCAGCGGCTTGGTATGGGGAGTAGACTGTATCAGCTTTTGTGCCCTCCAGATCAACTCTACGGATCACCTATACTAGTAGAACAAAACACACAATTTCCTTGAGGAGCTTTGAGGTGGTTTTATTAATTGTCTTCCAAACTTCTTGAGGTAACATTTTTAAGGTAACAAGCTTTTTCTTCTTCCATAGCTTTCCCACCCACATCCACTTCTGAATTCAGAGCTGCCTTCCATCCCCTTGTGAGCTAAGAAGTCATTAAAAAAATTCCTTTTTTTCCTTTTCTTTCCAAAACCAAGAGATCCAGCTTCTTCTGCCCTGGCATGGTCAACTGCACTTCTTGCTCCTTTTCTCTGTACTTTGTATGATGAGTTACCTCACATATCATCCTTTTTCCAAATATATTTTCTGTTTAACATTCCTTCTCACCTAACAGAGATACACTGTCTGCTGGAAGAGTCAAACCTGTAACTCAGTAAGTACTACAGGAGAAGGTCTTCCCCTTGAGACATTTCATCCTGGGCTTATAATAATTGAACAATTACATCAAAGAGTTCAATCTCTGCATGATGACACTGATTTCAGATGCTTATTTGAATGTAGTAGTTGTATCTCCACAAGTAGTGATTACATTACATCTCAAGCATCAGGGAAATTATGCGTGCCCATGTCTACCTGGCTGGCCAGTCCAAGTTTGCACGTGACAAGCTTGGAAAGAATTTCTTCAAGTAATGCGTGGGCTTTTTGTCATTTAAGACTATGAAGAATCAGAAGAAATTATCAAGAAGACGTAGTTTACTGGAACTGTCCTTATCTCTGAAAGAAAGAACTCTCTTTCTGGGCAAATAACACATATAGACAGATTTGCTAAATAATGCTTTTCTTTCCAAGGATCCATAAATCTCAGATCACTCTTCAGAGTAATAAATGTTGCAATAATGCTGTTCTTGGTTACAGGCAGGACTATAACAGCTCTGACTGGTAGTGATTCCATAATCGTGTTTGATTACAGACATGCTCCTACTGTACTGATGCAAAGGGGTTATTTGTTGCTTCTATCAGCCTCCTGGATTCCACTGGAGACCAGGAGCCCGCCGTGCCAGCATACACAGCTTACTCAGCTGCCTTCCTCAGAGCTTTGTCACAAAAGCATAGCATTTAATAGCAGGACCTGTGATAGTCAGGCATGCAAAACCTTTTAAGAAACTGTAATTAAAACACTATGTAACTATTTCAGTGGTGGCCACTTTCTAACAGGATCCTGAATTTCAGCAATTCTTGAGGGCTTGATCTTGGAAATAAAGTTTTACTTCACAATGCAGAAGCCAAAGTTACTCATTTATTTACTATATTGCCATTACAGCAATAACGAAAATGACAATGAAAAATAGAGAAAAACTATATTCGTAACATTGTCCATACTTTCTACTACTACAGAACTTAAAAAAAGAAAAGCTCCATTAAGCCAAGCAGCCCTCCCTTGGTCAATGAAAAACAATAACAACAAAAAATCATGCTTTACAATTTATACTCCAGTGCTTTATTTATTCGGTATTAAATGACTCATGGAATAAAGTTTCCACCTCTCCCCGTGGGAGATTATCCCAGCTGCTGAGACCTACTAGCATTTCCCTTTCCTTTGTCTCTTTTTTAATGATGCCTGAGTTTTGCATTCTATTTTAGTTTGGGGTGTAAAAGCTACAAAGGAAATTCATATCCCCAAACCTGCTTTTAAACACAATTAAGGCTGCGACTTGAACCCACAAATCCAAGGAAACATGCAGTTAAAGCAGAAATGCGTCATATATTTCACTTAAATACCATGCCACCTCAACGGTACACTTTTAAGCCAACTGCACGCTTCCTTGTTTATACAGGTTTGTTCCTCAGTGTTATGTAAATGCACTTTTATTGTATGTAAATTAGTATTAGGCAAACTGTTAAAGCCTGTTTTATAGCTGTCACACCAACAAACTACATTTACAAGTAAATATTTGTTCTACAGGGGAATATATTACCTGCCTGGAAATAATAACTACTTCCAGCATTTCGTCTCAGTGCTATGACTCCGCTCTGGCCCCATAACCTGTCGCATGCACAGAATCTCTCAAAATGGAACGTCCACATCAAGAGTACATTGCTTACGGAGTAGCAAACCCTAAAGTTCTTTAAACAATGTGGCTCTCTAATACATTTTATTCTTATTCTTCTTACCAGGCTGCAAAATCTATTTAACAAGAGAATATTCTCCTGCTTTGAAGATGTAGAGACAGCATGTTTACTTCTCAGTAGTGGCTGCGGAGTCCACTGCATCACTCAACAGCATCCCATTTGGCTGGTAAAGGAATAGTGACAAGTTCCAAACAAATTTCGATGCTGTTTGTTATGCCTAGGAAGAAAGATGGTGGTGAACAAGGCTCTATTTGTGTGAAAAAGTAAAGTGGGATAGAGAGGTAGAAGAAATCCAGAGAAGGACTCTCTGAAACAGAGGTTGGAGTTTCCAAACGCTCAGAGTTGCTTTGTAAATCAGTATTGTCAAAATGTACACCTATTAACACCAGCACAAACCTGACAGCTAGGGCACTGATGTGGTAGGGGCATTCATGGCTAATGCAGTTCAAAAACAACAACAAAAAACCAGATACAGACCAAATCAAGAAATCTTAATGGAAAGACTTCAGGGACTCTACTATCAGACGCAGGGACTCTACTATCAGACACTTACAACTGTTTTAATGGATCATAATGGCTTCAAATCTACCTCGTTAAGGGGACACTGCTCACTTTAAAAGTAAAATGCCACATAAATCAAAGAGCTATACCGCACATTTGTGCTTTCCTGATATCCTTAGCAAGGTAACTGCTCACATGAAATGGTGCCTTTCCTCTCATTTATTGTATTTGGTATGATGAGTAATAAACAGAACAATATCAATATACTCAAATGGCTACTGGTATTTGCTTACTGTTTCTATCTTTTCCATTCAAGGCACTGTTGCTTCACACACATAGAGTACCCGAGCTACCCTGAAAACATAATATGTTTCCTCACAAATGGTTTTATGATGTAGCATTAGGGTGTTTTATAAATAAGAATTATTTTTATGATGTCCTTGCAAAATGAAGTGTTGCATAATTAAGCTGTTATTATTGATAATTTACAAAAAAGACATTGGCAATAGAAATTAATGTAAAAAATGCTAGAAATATCCATTACTTTTTGACACCTCAGGTTATCAGAATACTTGGCTTTTTACACTGTTTCATTAATTTAATGCACCATATCAATCAGCTTCACTTTGGTGTTCCATAACCCCACAAATTTGGCCTCATGTGCTCTCATACCGATTGCCTAGAAATGGAATAAAAGGAAAAGAAACCTGCAAAAGCCCTCAGATGCTCCTGTGAAAGGATGTGGGCTTAGTCCCTGCTGTGACAATTGGAATTTTTTTCCCAGACGATGAACTGAGGAAAAGGGATGGAGATGGTGATCGAGTCAAGTGACCAAACTTGAAACAGTAACATAGAGCAGGGTTGCAGGCAGGAGAAAACTCAGCTTCTCACAGGGCACAGTCTGACATGGTTGACTTGGTAGATGAAGGAAAGTGTTGAATGGAATTACCTGTACCAATGGATAGAAAGAAAAACTTCAGACTGAATGAGGAGCCTGGAAAGAAGGTTCGGTGATTTTAGCTGTGAGTTGAATGTTCACCTTTATGTTAAACCAGATGCCTAAGGAATACATAATGCAAAAGTCCCAAGGGGTTTGCCTATTTTCCTGAAGAGAAGACAATGTAGCAGCAGGTCTAATTCCAGAGGAGATAAGATTTCGTTATAACAAAGGTAACGGTTAATGGGCAGGTTCTGGTTTAAGTGAGTTATTCAGTATCACAAAAAAGCTTCTGACAGACAGTGAAAAAAAGACAATTATCCAAAATGATATTCAATTTTCTTAAGGGAAAATCTTACAGTTCTTATTCTGTAGTTTCCTGTCTTGTCCATTATGCAGTCCTTACTGACAATGACAATCCTATGCACTGAATGAAATGTGGTAACAAGTGGCATTTGACTAAAAAGACAGCACTATAATACCTTTTTGCTGCAATTCAATGCTAAACTTGATTTTGAAATATTCTAGTTTATGAATATTCATAAATACTAATTTGACCTACTGTAAATACTGTTTGACTCTATAGCTCTAACATTCTTTTAGTGCTTTTATGTAGTACCTTTTCCTCATTTCCAGGAAAACATGGACACGAGGGAAGGAAGTCTAACACTTGACCACTTGTTTGGCCCTAAATCGGATGATCAGCAATGCAGCACAAGTTTCTGCTGGTGACCTACTGGAATGCATGAGTCTATGGCTGCAGTGCGGGAGAGAGAAGGTAAGTCCTCAGCAGTGCGTTTCCTTCTGGAAGACAACTCGAGCGTGTAGAGACTTGAAAGTCATCGTGAGCTGGAAGTGCTGTGAGTAGCACTGAATGGGGAGACAGAAGCTTTGCCTGCCTCTACCTGCCCCATTTTGGCTCCCACTCTCCTTTATTCTCTGTGCCTGAATCCTGACCCTCCTACCCCATTCCCAAATGCTTTCCTTCTTTTATATATATATATTTTTTTTAATGTCTTGTCCCATTTCTCACTCCTTTGCATTTCACTCAGACTTCTCAACTCAAACCTTCTCTGGTGGGCGTCAACAAAACCAGCAGTGGGGATAATGACTTTGTACCAGCAGCCCTGGAGAATTCAAGGGCACAACTGGAAGATAAATCCTGAGAAGCCTATAGACAGAGAGTGCTCTGATCTGAGGAGATCGTATCTGTGCATTGAACACTTTGGAGCTGTGAGAGGATGGAGCCTGCTTGACAAAGGCAGTGTCCAGCTGTCAAAAATACTTGTAGTAAAAAATTCCGTTTTTTTTTTCTCCCCATGACTGACTTGTTCTACTAGAACTTTTTTTTAAGGCAAACCAGGCCAAAACCAAAACCAACCCCTCCCAGCTTGAGACAGAGACTTTCTAGGAAAATTTGCCACTCCTGCTTCGTTCAGCAGAGCTACTGGGTGGTAGAAAGCTGCATTTCACCCAGGGGCCCTATCTACAGGTGGCACTCCTGTTCCTGCCTAGGGATGCTGCAAGTACACAAGCTTATTTTAGACACAGCTTTATAATTTGAGAAATTCACCTTGGGTTGTTTGGGACAGTTCTAGTCTTTGGCCACAGCTAAGGCTTTCTGGTTGTCTCTTCCAGAATACTACTGGGACGTAAGTACTTCATCTTGTTATTTCTCTCTTCCCGAATGTAACATTTAAATTGCGTACTCATTACAAAGAAGTGAAATACAGGGAATGGATCAGAAGAGATGCAAAGATAAATGCACCCTTTCTCAATGCTATTTTGCATTAGGCACTGTCTGAAAACCTCGGAGACAGTCACAAAGGACTTGGTTCTAAGTAGAATGGGCAAAGGGCAGCAAAAAAAACATAGAGAGGTAAGAGAGAGATAAAATTAATGGAACAAGCAGGTAGGTACACTGGGAGTACAGTATTGATGGCCTTACGCCGAGGTAGGCGTCTAGAAACAAAAGATACTGCCAGATTTGAAGAGTTTCTCCTCTGTAAAACCTTCAAGCAGGAACAAACTAAGGATTAGGATTGCACTGTGTCTAGTGACTGCCTAAGCCTTCTCGGTTTCCATGGCTCATGGCACTCAAGTAAACCTGCTTCTGCCCTCGAGAAATGAACCCATTAGCAACGGATAACAGTAGGAGAGACGTTGTGCGTAGCTTTGCTCCACAGTTGCCTGTCATTGTCCCATTCCTTGAGTTTACTCCCTTGCTCCCGCGCTCTTGCTGTGATGTACAATTTCCACTGCTTTCAGGATACCTCTCTGAAGCTGTGCTAAGGACGCCCGTGTCTCACAAAAGGATTTAAGTTTCAGAAAGTCCTGTTACCTCCAGTGTAAGCTCCCTTAAGCACACGCCATCTGACAACATAGCTTCTTAAAATGGAAATGAGAACTAACAAACGCCTCTCATGTGGCTTTTGAAAAGTTGTCTCAAGATATTTAAGCTAAACATGGAAAGATGTTTTTGAAAGATAGGAAGATTCTGACAGGAGCTCAGTTTTTGCTTTACTTTGCCTGTTATATCTTCTGCTGAATATTACAGGGCAATGGTATTCCCTGAGGGAAGTACTCTGAAACCTACACTAAAAACATAATGAAAAATTCAGCACTTGGTATACCACTTTAAAATAAGGAAGAACACTTTCTTCATCGCTTCCGAAAGGAATGTGACACTATGTTTCCTGGGCACATGGCGCAGTGTTGTTATACTACATTCGCTGATTTTAGTTAAGACAGGCATGAAGATGGAAACAACTTCTGGGGAGCAGTCTGATGTGTCTGGTAACACTTTGACTGGAAGCGGCCCCAGTGGACCTTTTCTTCTATTGCTTGCTTTGAAGGCTACGCAGGCGACATGCCGGTGCAGTTCAGACCATAAGGTTGTGGCACGGTCCTCAGTTTGGTTGGAAAGGAAGACTTGCTACTGATATATTTTACACTGCCATGTCCTACGGTTTGGGGATGCTGTTTTTGTACTGGGGCTTGTGGGCTTTTCTTTCTGTCATGGGGTTACCTTGTCTTTATGGATCTATTCCTCCTATTCAATTATCTCACTTGTTTTGATGGGGAAGAACATGATGGAATTGTTTGCAGGGAATGTAGAACAGTGTCTAAACAGCTAAATTTGAGAGTTAGACTTGTTTATCTCTACTTTAATCTGATATAACTCTGAGCACTGGCAAGAGCTGCAACGTATCAGCTGTTGTCCTGGCCAAAGATGCACCTTCTGTCTCGGCTGACACCAAATGATTTTTGGTCTCTAAGACATTACTGTATCAGCAATGTTATCTGACAAAGTTACTGATTGTAGGAAAATGTGCTTGCTGTTTAAAACACTACTGATATTAGTGTGGGCAGACTACTTCTACAGGTGAATGCTTTCCAGCCATTTTGACCCCTGTGCAGTGAAGCAGAAAAAAACAAACTAGATAGATAGAATTTATAAGCTGTGATTAAGCACAGTACAAAATCCTTGGGGGAAAAGTCTCTACACCACAGTTACACAAACAAATGTGGCTCATGTTAGCAGAGAAAAAAAAAGACTGGACCAGTGGAAAAATACATGGTTGCTGATTTTTCTTAAAATTAACTCATACAAGTGGCTCTGTTGCCCAAGCACACGTTCATGTGGATATGCGGTGTATTATTCCAGCCCATTCTGTAACATAACCGCAGCGACTGCATCACATGGTGCTAGTGCAAACAAAGTCTCGTTAACAGCCCATGAACAGATGCATTTTCCTAGAATACAGTTTCTCACTGGGACTATCAACTCGTTCCTGGGCTACCAAGGGATAAGGATAGGTATGGACAGCTTTGGAGTAAGTGTAGTAACCTGCAGTGCGCTACAAGACAATTAGGAGTGTTTATCATATAACCAAAAAGAGTAGAAGGGATATAGTTAATTCTGTGACACTTTTGCTTGATTACTGATTGACTTGAAGGCAGTATCTTGTACAGAATGTAACTTGTTAAACACCAACCATTCTACTTTGATATTCTATGTCCTTTTTGTTCTCTTCCAGCCTGCACTTTGCATCTGAGAGGCCATCACGCTGAGCTGGCTTTCTCCACGAAGCAGGACTCACTGCATTTTTCCTTCACCTCCATTAGCATCCTATTCGATCCGATCTAACATAAACACCGTGCTCTTGATGGACTCAGCTCAACTTGTCTTTCTGATCTCACAGCCGTTTATTTTCTTAGCTACTCATCTGAATTTTCTTTCTGTCCCATTGTCTCCTGTTGTCAACTCATTTAGTGGGAACTCTTTCTCCTAGAACAAAAGCACTTTTCTTAGCACCTCTGCAAAACTTTTTATTTCCCTCTTGACATTCTCTGAAAAGCGTTGTTGGGTGTATGTTAGGAAAAAATTCATGTACATTCCACACACGCTTAATAAAACTACACTTAACTAACGAATCTGAAGAACATCTTGATCTTTGAGCAAAAGGGACATGATTGTAAAGGCCTGACAGTCACCCGTGACGGGCGCAAGGAAGCTCCGTTGCAGGTAACTCTGGCTCTGCTCCCCAGCCTTCCCCGCACGGCAGCTGGTCAGAGGGGGGGCCTTTGGGACGAGGGTAGCACAGGCCCGGCCCGCAGTACCTGCTCTCGCCCGTGAGCACCAAGCCGGCCCCTCGCCAAACGGGCTGCAAACCCCGCAGGGCGCCCGGGCACCCGGCGGAGCAGGCCCCCCACCCCCGACCGACCGCCACCACAACCCAGTGCTCCCGACCGGCTCGGGCACCCACCGCAGCGCCTCCCGCAGGCCGCCCCCCCGGGGCGGCGAGGAACCAGCGGAGGCGGCCATCTTTACCGGCCGCTTCCGCACCCCCGCGCTGGGCGGCCTGGCGGAGGCAGCTTTGGGGGGGGAATCGGCCGCTGCCCTGAGGGAAAACCTCGCTGGGCACAGCGGCCCCAGGCCGGCCACGCCGCCTCCGACGGCTCCGAAGCAGGCGGCCGGGCCCCA
>Ga0065711_1029098_pt1 | contig 37655 bp, 15 predicted proteins | sample Hoacrofraction12_FD_59098 | JGI IMG/M metagenome (GOLD analysis project Ga0065711, IMG submission 59098) | Hoatzin crop microbial communities from Cojedes, Venezuela - Epithelial fraction 12 v2 (version 2) | ecosystem: Host-associated > Birds > Digestive system > Esophagus > Crop | place...
CGGCAGCCGCTGCCGGCCATCCCCGCGCTCGGCGCTCCCTGCGCGGCGTCCCGCGGAGCTCGGCCAGGGGCGCTCAGACTCTGCCCCCAGCCCGCCCGCGGCTTTTGGCCGCGGGACTGCAGCTTCGCACCCGCTTCGGAGCTCCCGGCGCCCTGGGGTGGGGACAGGGGCCGGGGCGGGGCTGCCTGGGCCACCCCTCTCCTCCCCTCTCCTCTCCCCCCCGCGTCTCCTGCCTCGGGCACCACCGGCAGCCGCCGTCCGTCTGTGCGGCCATGGAGTGAGCGAGGAGTCGGGGGCTTTCCCGCCTGGGAGCTGAGGTGAGCGCCGCGGAGGGGTGGCCCCGGGCGGCGGTACCTGGCGCTCGTCGCGCCCAGCCTCGGCGCCTGCCGGGGGTAGGCAGCTCGCCGAGGGGCAGACCCGTCCCGGGACAGCTGGAGGTGTCCCCGGTTACCGGGCTGTCTCCGACCCCCGCCCGCTTCTCCCGCGCTGCCGTGAGGGCGCAGGCGGTGCGAGCGGGGACGGGACCCGCCCGGGGCGGGGTGGGCTGGGCTGGGCTGGGCTGTATCGCCCCAGCGGGGCGAAGGGGCCGGTTAAACCGAGGCGGGGGCGAGGCGGGAGGCGGTAGTGCGGGGTGCGTGAGTCGGGGGAGCCGGGCCCGCAGCGCTGTCCCGCCGCTGCCCGGGCATGACCCGAGCGCTGCGCTGCCAGCAGCGCTGTCCTGGCCCGCTGGCGCTGGCTGAACGGGACAGCGGAGAGCGAGAGTCCTAGAGGGGACACCGCGCTGCCGCCGCACGGATGTAAATCGGCGAGAAGTGTTTCTGCCCGGGCTTTCCACGCAGCTTAGCACGGTACAGAGGTTTTCTGAATGGAAGTGTGATTCGTGAAGCGTTGGCAACATGCAAAGTTTGTCACATTTATGTTATTGACAGAAGTACTGCATGTCCCATGGAACACCTCGCCAAATAAAGGGCTGTGCTGAGATGGTGCAGGCTCAGGTAGTACGTTGGCCAGGCCGGCTGCAGTGACCATGCCTTATCCGTAGTGTTTGTGAATGCTGCGTAGGACATCCTGCGTTGCAGGTTCCATTAAGCACTACAAGTGACACAGAAAAAGCCTAACTACACAACAATACAATATATGTATATAAATCTATTTAGGGCTACTCAAAAGATACAAAACTAAAGCCTGTCGTGAGCATAAAGCTAACCAGGGTTGTGTAAAATAGCTGTTTTTTACAGGCATGAGAGTAGAGACTACTGTCAACGCCCTATGAAATCCGCTGTGAAAGCTAGTTAGTAGAGGCTGCTTTTCCCAAAAGTTTGCTACTAGCAGCAAGAGTGCATCTCTGGAAGAGCAGAGCTATATATTCAGTGTCAAAGATCTTGTACATCATCACAGACATTATCACCTTGGCTGTAAAATCTCAAGGATCAGTGAGAACAAGCTGGCGGTTATAGAGGGAAAGGGAAAAAAAATCCCATTTTCAAGCCAGACTGATGGTGACCACGCAGAGGAACTGATGCATTTTATTTGTCCGATTCCTAAACCTCTTGACTGTAACAGTGCTACATTTTTTACACAGGAATACTATAAGGACAAAAATGGGGTCTATAGTTGTTTAACATTAGAAGAACTGGTGTTAGGTAGCAGAGACAGGAGGTAGCAGAGACTTATTTACACAAAAGGGAAAAAAGGTGCAAGAATCTCTGAGGCAGCAAGGTCAGAGCAAGCAAGACTACAGTGGAAGAGAGTGGTCAGTCCTCAGAAATGATGCAAATTCAGATGCAGGATGAACAGTATAAGTCTCACTGAGTAAAGAAGATAGTACTTAAAAGGAGAGCTCTTGAATACTAGGCCCAAGAAATACTGGAAGAAACAGAAGAAAGCACACAAACCACGATAAGGAGAAATAAATGAATATATGCAGGACAAAGATATTGAGTCAGTTTCCAAATGATGAAAAACTTGTGTGGAAATTTCAAAAAAAGTCAGCATGCTTAAAGAAAAGATGAGAAAGTGCTAACAAGCGAGATGCAACGGGAAGACAGCATTTAAAAAAAAGTCCTCTTCAAGCCCAGTCTTATCCCAGTACCACCTATTTCACTGACGTTGAGCAGCTGGATGGCAGTTGTGTGTGTTATAGTTAAGAAACAGCAAGTAATGTTGCCTTGTGAGATTGTAGTACAAAAGCGTAGATGCCTGTATGTGAGTTTCTAGGACAGGTAAGTGACTTCAGAGTAGCATTGAGCTGGAGCAAAGGTAAGATCAGCCACTGATGTTATCTCTGCTGCTTGTTGCTACCATAACTGATGGCATCCATCCAAAGAAAGTCTATGAAACCTTGATGCAGATTCTGTTGCTGATACTGCTGTAGTCCACAATATCTTCAGAGAGCTACAAACTCGGAGAGATGGTGTTGTCTAGTAAAACAGCTGGCCAGGCAGGCTTAACATCAGTTGTGCCAAAATGTATACCTGCAGCTGCCTGTAGTGGTACTTTACTGAAAAAACACTAGTGCATGAACAACAGAGAGGTCAACATTAATACTGGAAAGCAATTGAAATCTGCAACAAATTAAAGTTTGTTTTTTTCACAGTAATTGATATTTAATGATTTTAGCTTTGATTTTGTTTCCTCAGTTCTCTATGGTAAAACAGGGATAACAGTATTTTCTCTTTTTACAGATAAGGACTATTTTTGTGGGAAACATTACAGTTGTACAAACCTAGTATAAAGTACAAAGTTTCACAGGACACTGTAAAAGAAAAAAACAGGGCTTAAGGAAAAGAATGAGAAGAGTATGGAATATATCCATCGTGAATGAGGCAGAAGTCCTATGGAAAACAGCATATGTGTTCTTGTACTTAAATTGACTATCCTAATCATATGCATAGAAGAACTACATTAACATTGGGCACACAGCCCTAATTTTTACTTCCTGACTTCTGAATCCTTGACTTTGCAACTTCAATGGTCTTGTTACACATGATGTTGATTTATTTGGATGTAATAAGAATGTAGTTAGGGCTGCTCTAATTTTTTATACCTCAATAACTGTAGCAGTGTGTCTGCCTCAAACTATGTCTCATGTCCTGTGGTCTTATTTTGTCAGAGTCCCCAGGAATAAACTGTCTTCCTTCTTGGTCCTTGTCTAGAAACTAAACACCTAGGCTATGTTATAGTGCCAGCTTTTCCCCCTCTGGCTTTTGAGAATTTTATGAGCTGAGGTTTGGTTATACTTGTATGAAACCTGTTCCTTTGGTGGTTTTCAGCATGTTGTTCTGGGGTATTTTATATTCTTTCGAATTAGGTATTTTCTTGAGGTAACTTGTGATTACTTCATAACATAAAGGATGAGATCAGTTTGATATATCAATCTAAATAACACTTTGTAGTCCTTATATTATTGCACTGGCTGCTGAACACTTCGAACTATAGGAAGCTTGTTCAGAAAATGATGAGTTTTTGATAGCCATGACGAAACAGCAAGCAGAGTGGTTTAAGTCTTTTACTCATGCATTAAGTATGATTTCAAACTGTGTCAATGGGTTGGATCAAAATGGATTTTAATTTGAAAACAAAAGGTTTTCTGCCAATACAAAGCAAATGTACCAAATTTCAATAGAAGCTGTTTGGATATTTAAATAGCAAGATGGATAATGGGCAACAGAAACAAATTTCTGCAAGTCTAACACTTTATAACAGGCTTGGATTTTCCATTTAAGGCAATCTGTCCCTGCAGTATTTTATTGCCTTATAATCTTGCTTATAATATTTATGTTATTAATGTAAAAAATCAGTGAGGTAGGAACGTTATTGGAATATTATGTTATTACTAAGAGTGACGGAGTTTGTTGTTTTTTTTTATAGATGGGCAGTTGGGGCACAGAAAGAAACTAAGAATTTGGCAGATGAATGAAGTACTGTACAGTACACATAGAATGTGTTCTTGCAGCATGGATTGGCTGCCCTCGGGCTATATATTCATTAGTTAGTGCGTGGTAGCTTACAAAGTCTCTTCTTCAGATTGCGGGATATGGATATACTCTGCATACCCATAGGAGTCAATATGATTTATAGATTAGTTCTGGTTAGAAAGATGTTAATAGAAAGCAAGACAGTAATGTTTCAGGAACTGTACAATCATTTGTTTTACAAAGAAAAGATAGCTGCTTGTTGCTGAACAACTATCAGAGAGCATCCAGTTTGCTGCAGGTTCACGTCCGTGCTCCTTTCTCAGTAAGTGATTGTCTGTGCTTACTCAGGAGACTTCTCCGAAGGATGCGAACCCCTGTCAATTCACTCTAGTTAATCTCCCCACATTTGGAAGACTACAACACTAAAAAATAAAAGCCTGTGGTAATCTGTGCTGTCCTAGGAAAAGCCTAGCCTCTTAAATCCTCAGTTTGAAATAACTACCATGAATCATTTGCAAGGTGTGCCTTATTACAAAGGATTACAGCTGTTTTCTTATTTGGGGGATGTAAAAGTTTGCACAGGAGCTAGCCATTTCTCTGGATTTGTGAAGCTTGATCTTACAGAAAGGTTGGTGCAGCACATTTGCACATAAAACTGCATATATGCTGTTGGACCTAAGTCAGAGGTCACAGATGCACTGTGTAGTTAATTTATGGGCTGACTGGAACTGTAGAGGCCTCTGGTCAGTCCTGCACTTAAGGCTTCTAGCTCCCTAAATTCTGGCAAAAGCTGTGGAAAGAATGGCCTAAATAGAAAGTTAAAAAAATCTAGGTAACGTTTCCAATGATTGTGATCTGTCCATGCATATGAGTAGAACTCCTGAGCTGAAAATGCATATGGCTTATTCTGCATTCGGAGTAGTCCTCCTTTGCTCAAATGTGCACACAGACTCTAGTCCAGCCCAGTTTGCAGACGACACTGTCTTGAAAGTATAGCAAATATTGTCTTGATTTTATTTTATAAGTTCATTATGTCTTTACCATAGACAAGTGTCACTTTTTTTTTAATGCCTTTAGCTAAAATGGTGGATATGATAACTTTTTAAGAAATAATGATACAAGATGCTCTTTGCTCATTATTTCAAGCACTGAGTGAAGACTGTCTCTTTGCTAGGCTGAAATCTTGTACCTTTTTTATGTTGATTTGTAATTTCACGTATAGTCCCCTTGAAATAACTGGATTGCTGATAAAATAAGGCCTGAATAGGAATAATATAATGTAGTGCACACATAAAGCTGTGCAGTATGACATATGTAAATGGTTAAGACATATTTTGGTTATCTGGTAATTATTCATGTTTGTACATCAGATGTATATTTTAATATAAACAGGTTCAGAGGGGAAAACAACAACAGTATGGAATAGTGTTTATAGACCATCCACAAACAGAAGGAAAGAGAAGACCTGCTGTTTAAAAAAAAAAAAAGAGAAAAAGTGCTGCATATACAGATCCTCGAACAGTGTGAATGGCATTAACAAAGGATTCGTTTGAACGGATTGAGTGGCTTATCACAGCTGCCTGGTGAGTTTTACAGATCACTAATTTTTTTAACTACAGTCACTGAGATACAGTCTTAGCTATGAATTTAACAGTAATAAGAAATCAACAGTTAAATGATTTGTAGCCTGTCTTAAATTTGATAAGCCTGTATTTTATTTTATATAATTTATTTTATTTGAAATTGATTGCTGGTCTATAAGTTTATACCATTTAAATTTCAGGTACTACACTATTTAAATGGTAGGAAACAGGAACTGTAGTTCTGAGTGTGTTTTAAGAGGAAAGATATTCCTACATTCTAGTGATGAACATATTTGGAGAAGAAAAAGTAATGACCAAATCAAACCTGAATGCCCGTCCCAGAATAATTTTGCAGATGAGGGAGAATTATTAAAGGGCATGAGGAAAACTGTTAGACACTATGATGAAAATACCTGCTAGCAGCTGTGGCAGGAGTTCTTTCTGGAGGAAGATGATCCTCAGAAGATTAGGATCAGCGTGGCCTGGAATTTTCAGAGTGGTGTATGGGATCAATGATTCCATCTCTGTAATATCTTCTAGGAAAAGTCAATGCAATTTTCCTTCTTGCTTGAGGTCTTTATTAAACTTCATGCACCAGGCTCTTTAGGAATGTGAAATTATGCTTTTCTAGCTGGGAACCTGTCCCATCAAATGTACCTTGCGTGAACCTGACTCCCTCGCTGCTAGGCTGTCTTCATGGCACTAATATGCCTGAACACTCTCCAGTGTCCTTCATGTTTATTTGGTTTGTGCAAACCTATGCTGCTTGCTATTCAGATGTTCCCTAATGTAGCAGCCTTCTATCCCAGCCATCTCTCCAAATAGCTCTTCTTGCCTTTTTTCTGCATTATTTGTGAATGACTTACCTCTAACTGTCTTGTGCTGATTTCAGTACATAGGCAAAGTCTGTCTGGCTTCAGGAGGCAGGGATTTTGAAATGACAGAGAACGATCTGGCAAACACGTGTCTGCTGTATATGACTGGAAAAGGGTGAGACTGCAGCGCTATCATCAAGAACAGCATCATCAGATTTCCATTTCAGTTGTGCAAGGGCTTCATGAGAACTTGGCATTTTCATAACTCACACCTGGCCAACGTTGATATGGCAAAAAGTATTTACAGAGGCTGTCTGCAAGTTCAGAAGGTTAGAAGCAAAGATGGCCTTAAATTAGTAACAGTCACAGCACAAACTGATGCTATTGTCTGCTACCTCACGGAATTGTTCCTGTGAAGTTAAATCTTTTCTACACAAACTTGTTTGATGCATTAAAGGATGAATTATTGGGGTGCACAAAGCTTCTCCACCATTTACTGCTGTAGCTGTTTATCCGGCAGTCCCACATTGTTTAATCAGTCCTTTGTTTCTCATTTAGCAAGAGACAGTATGAGCTTACTTCTGATTATTTTCACAAATATTTTGTTTCTGTAAAATCTGTGTATTTGAAAAAAAGTAGCAGGCAACATAGGTTTAAAAACTATATAGAGTAAATGTACATAAATGGCTAAAATATGTTAAATATGTCAGTATTGAATTCATCAGTAGATATCAGTGTATATACATAGTTAATTTATGCATGCAGAATTTGACTGTGTGGGACTGTAGAGGTCTTTGGTCAGTCCTGAGTCTGAATCTGTGAATAATTAATAATCAGGGAGAATAATCATGTCTTTGCTGGCACAGTTCTTAGTGCTCCAAAGAGCTGGCCATGTGAATAACAAAGAAAAAATACAGGTATCAACCTCTCAATAGGACTTTGGGAAGTTCACTAAATGCCTGAATGTTTGCACAGTTGGAGTAATTTTGGTACAGGCTTCACTATAGCCTAGAGAATAATACACAGCAGTCTATATGTTGTGGCCATATCTAATTTATCATTTCATATAATGAGTGAGCAACTTAGTTGTCATTAATAATAATGTCAATATTAATAATAATTAATAATAATGCTTATTTCCTGTATTGCTGCAGAAATTTGGGGTTACCTTTTTTTTTACTTTATCCTCTTTTTTGCATGTGGAAATCATAAAATACATGATTTCAGCTTTATAATCTGTCGTTAGCAATGGTTGGCATAGAGCTGGACTTCCCCAGCAGCTGCTCTGGAATCATGTGGCTATTTTGAGTGCGGCTTTGCTTCCTGCGTTCTCCCATTCTGTCTCCAAGTGAAAGAAAACAGCACCAGCTAACTTATTTTGTGGCAGATGCAGATCACCTCCATCTCTGCTCAGTCTTCACCCCATGGTATCTGTGGAGGTGCAGAAATCTGTCCGGAATTGTTTCTCTCTGACCATTCCTAATTGTGGAATTGGAAATAGGTTACAAAGGGGAAGTTACAAGGATGTTTACATAGCTTATTCATGCCTATCTGTTTGTACTCAGTCTCACAAATCCAAGAAGACAAATATATATGGCATGTGCTGACCATTTTTTGATGGTGCATACACCTTATAAATATACTCTTTTACTAAATAATCACCCCTAACAGGACTTAATCATGTGTACACACTTCTTACTTTTTAAAGGCTATATTTCTGTGAAGGTTAGATGTTGGGAGTTTAGTTTTAATTTAGCTTTCTCCTTCTTTTAAATCAGGTGGCTGCTGATTGTTTTTTCAGCACAAGAAATTGATGGGGTAAGTGACATTGATATTTACTTTAGACAGGTGATAGATAGGATGGTAAAGTTTGAAGAAGTAACACTACATACACCAAAAAGACCTATAGTTCTATGGGAAAACTGTGATGTTTCTTTTCAGTGTTTCTGCAGTTCTCACTTTGCTTTCTGTTCCTGTTGCTCAGCTTAACTATTTTGTAATTGTCTCCTTTGGATTCTTCTAGATGCCTTTGGAAAGCTGCATGTAAAGAAACCTCTCTCGTGCACTGAGTTTGTCTCCTTCCTCATGAAGTCCCTTCAATGAGTCTACATTATAGTGTATATTATACTTATTCTAGCTTTCAAGCCCTTCTCTGTATGTTAGCCTCACTCTTAAACTGGTCTCCCTGCACATTCACATCTCTCTGAAGCCAAAATTTCACATTTAATATAGTCTCAATATCTACTTTATTTTCCTCTCTGTACTATCCTCCATGTTAACCTTATGTTTGGAATGCCCTCACTGAAACTTCTTTCAAGTATGTCATCTGTTTCTTTCAAATATTTAAAAGCTCTTTTTTGTTGTTTTTTTCTCCTAAAGTCATCCCTTTTTTGTTGAATTGTTGAACACTGCAGTATTTAAAAAAAAAAAAGTGTTAAATTAAAACAAAGGGTAACAGCTTACATGTTATTAGAAACTTGCATTCCATTGACATTCCAGTAGAGGCAAGCTTTTAATAACTAGATGAGGGACTGGTGTGGAGTAGATTAGTAATTTCATGGGAAATCCAGTGTGTGAAAGAGAAGCAGTCTGTGAAAGAGACCATCATACCATCTTGTTCTGAGGTTTGGGAGTACCAGATATTCTAAAAATTCTGTAGATAGAAAGAACAGAATTTTTCCTCCTTATCTAATATTTGTCAGTGTTTTCTCCTTGAAAAATTGAAGTTTGAGCCTATTGTGTTCTGGTGGATGTTAACACCAGTAACAAAACAATGTTGACCTTGATAAAAATCAAATCCACGCTGAGCAAATATTTTCATGTTATCACTGTTTACTTGTTTACCTAAATAATTCTTAAACCTTTTAAGTCCTTGTCATCCTTTTCGAAACCACTTTGATAATTTACACAATTTTGCTGAAAAAATAATGTCACCTAGTGGGCATTCCAACCACCTAAGTGAGTTTGTAAATACATATGGTGTGTATAACTGGTATATGTTTAATACTACACTTTAGGAAATAGAAAAGAACAATAAAATCATGTTCACTTACCACACAATAAATTACTGAATTTATATTTTGTTGTGTTGTAGTTTCTCCTCGAATATTTTTTTTTCTCATTGCAATTCGATGAAACAAAGTAGTCACTTCTTTGCTGTTAAGAGGACAATGATGGAAAGTTTTAATACAAGGAATAAGTAAATTAATGGAGGGTAATGCAGAATTATGCCATGCACATACTTCTTTTTTCATTTAATAGACAAGAAATAAATACAAGGCTTTATCGCTGAGCAGCCTTGTTGCTCTTCAGCCTGTTTTGACTTATGTCATTTAATAGTAGTTAAACAATCTCCTAACCTAATGTGATGGGTTGCAAATTTCACATTATTCCAAATTGAATTCTGACTCTTTTAAAATATTTCCTTAGTTGTGTTTAGCTGTAATATTTAGCATTACTTAACATAACTTGCAGGTAACATCTTTCACCTACTACAGCAACAGTAATAAGCTTTTGCTTATTGCCTCTACTTTGCCAGAATGTTTATGCTGATGAGAGATCCAAAAAGGTTGGGAGGATTTTAAATGTAGTACTAATGTGTGTATTCTATTAAGCAAGCATTGTGAAAGGTTCATATATGTCAAGCTGAAGACCTACACAATATTGTTCGGTTTTGGGCCCCTCACTACAAGAAAGACATTGAGTTGCTGGAGCGTGTCCAGAGAAGGGCAATGAGGCTGGTGAGGGGTCTGGAGAACAAGTCTTGTGAGGAGCGGCTTAGGGAACTGGGCCTGTTTAGTCTGGAGAAGAGGCGGCTGAGGGGGGACCTTATTGCTCTCTACAACTACCTGAAAGGAGGGTGTAGTGAGGCAGGCGTTGATTTCTCCCAACTAACTAGCAATACGACAAGAGGCAATGGCTTCATGTTGCATTAGATTTTAGGAAAAATTTCTTTACTGAAAGAGTGGTCAGACATTGGAATAGGCTGCCCAGGGAGGTGGTGGAGTCATCATCCCTGGAGGTGTTCAAAAAACGTGTAGAGGTGGCCCTTTGGGATATGGTTGCATTCAGTTGATGGTTGGACTTGATGATACTAGAGGTTTTTTCCAACCTATGATTCTATGATTCTGGTATTTGCTACCATGCCATTTCTTCATCAGCAGGAAATTGCCCTGTGGGTATGCAAGGGCAGACAAATCTTTTGCCTTAAAAGTCATCTAATTGGACAATATGTCCAGCTGAAAATATTTGATGATGTGATTGTTGTCTGCTCCATATTAATACATCCATAAACTTTTAATTTTTAGGGAGGATATGCATATATTGACCCATGTGGTGGACAGGATTGTTCAGTTTGCCGGTGCTTTGCAGAAAAAGGATCAAGAGTAAGTGATGATTAGACCTAATGATAGTTACTGTTGTAAATACTGCTCATTTTGTGCACATTGCTTTTCTTTAAAATCAATATGGTTGACATATATCAATAAATCAATATTCAGACATAAACAAGTCTCTGAATATAGCAAACTAGCATAATTCTCTTACTGGTACGAAGTACTGCTGTCATCCAAGGAAGTTAAGATTGTAAACAGGTTTGCTGGTAAATTAGATTTGTAATAATCGTGGTGCCTTTTTTCTGCTAAGGATTCTTTGAGATCAATCTAGTAGTTAGATAAAGGTCATTCTTAATATATATTAAGTTTAGAAATCTATGCTTGTTTTCTACTAGGTTGGTTAAAAGAGAAAGTCTATGCCATTTACTAGTTTTATGAGAAAGGAGGTGTTTCTTATTTGGGTTAGGTGATTCTGAAAAAGCTTGCAGACTTTTTATTTTACTAGCTTGATGCACTAAGTATGAAAAAAACCTGAATTGTCTTTACCTTATAAATGATTATAAAACATTCAATGAAGCCAAGGCATTTTCTTATTATACACTAAAATTAGCAACTGTGCATGTTGTTATTCGTCAATTGAAATATGGTCCAGTGATTACTAGTTTGTTATCTTGGATGTTTTTTCTCAAAATACATATGTCTATAGTGATAGCAAACAATTTAAATGTTATATGAGAAATGACTAATTTATGTACACATCCTCATTATTGAACAACTGAAAAATTGCCAGTTAGTGATGAAAATTGTTTTCTTTCAAAGTACTGATGTTAAAGTTTAGGGTTAGAAAGCTTGAATGTGGTGGATCAGTTTTTAGAAGAGCTGCATGTCTGATTTTTTTGTGTACAACCTGAGTTGCCACAAAAGCAAGATGCACCTTTTCCTTCCTGTGCTTCTGCAGCTAGCCACATGCTTTGTTGGGTCATGATCACTGCCCTGGTGTCCTTGGATCCTATCCTAATCCTCCAGGATTATGTCTATACGAAAGTCCCCCATGCTGTAGCATTTTCATAATAGGGGCGTAGGATGTGTCTATCTCTGTAACACTGTGTTAACAAAAGGGCATCCCAGGAAAAGTATTTTGACTAGCAGCATTGCAGTGTCTCTCAGTGCTACTGAATAGATTGTTTTGGATACCAAAACCCTGATCTGAAGTGCCATTTAAAAACAACTGACTTTGAAACTAGAGGGAATTTCCCTGATTCTGGTTGTCTCTCAGTTGCCTGGAAGTTCTAAATTACATGGCCATAATCAGTCAATAATAAATACTCATTGAAATCATAGTGGCTTTTTCCTGAGCTGTCCTCCCCACCACAGGTAAGCTGAACTATGATTCATGCAGTTGCAGTTAGTTTTCTAAATACTTCCAAGGATATAGACCTAAGTGCCAAATAGAAGTGTAATAAATTCTTCAAAATAAATTCAGTTGTGCAAATGTAAGTCTGAGAATGGTATTGTTTTCTGAAACAGCTCTGAAATACATATACACACTGACGGATAAAATCTCTCCAATATAATATGAATTTATATCTCATGCAATCATTTCTGTTAATCAATATGCAAGAATTAGAAGTACTTATCAGAGGCTACACAAAATATAGCTTAACTAAACACCACTTCAGATAGATATATTTTCTATACTAAGGTATGGTGATGAATTATTTTCCATAGGATTTCTTAATCTTTTTTAAATTCTACAATCCTGTTGATTTCTAAACTTTGCTGTGTTCTGCCTTTACACTATGACACACTAACTTTGCTTTCCTAGCTTTTGTGGAGACTACCCATGACAAAACAAAAGATTTGTTTATCTTATTGTTAGCTTCCTAGAATGCAAAACATCTGCTTTATCTGCTTTTGTGTCTGAAACCTGCTCCCAGGCTGGTTCCACAAAGTTTTGTATCTTCCTTAATCCTGTCTTTAAAGTGCAGGAAACAAATAATTGTTGAAAGCCTCTAGCATTGTGCAGTATGTAAGCCTAAAATGTCAGAAGTGTACAATTTATTAAATAATCCTTCTCTGTAAAGAAGTTGAGATAAGGGCAACAGTATAAATTTCGTTGCCTAGCACCATATTTTTTCCCTTTTCACTAGCTAGCACAGGCTAGCTGTCAAAATTAAGGATGAGGTGGCCTCCTCAGCAAACACTTGCTGAAAGCACAAAAAGATTCTAGAAAATTCACGTATGTGCTGGCAAAAGGGAATGGAACAATAATGTCATCCAGACCAGCTGAAAAGCCAACCTTAGCCCTCCAAGGTAACAAGTCTTTATTCAGACCTGTTAAAACAGCTGCAGCATCAGGGGCTATTGCAGAGGCTGAATGAGAAAGACAGCATCTGGATGAGCTACATCAGTATATGTATTGAGTTACACTGATATATGTAGACCAGTCCACCTATTTTTTTTTTTCTTTATTTTTTAGTCTCTTTTACCACAGGGAATCAGATGTAGGGTATTTCTCTCATAATCTTCCATTGGACATGGTAATCTAAGAATTACAGGGGAGCAAGGGCAAATTGTCTCATTATTCTTCTGCTAAGGTATCATTTATGTTAGAAACACACAAGGTCAGACCTATTATGAATTGATTAAACATGTTATTCAAACTCTTCCAAGAACTGCAACCAAATCCTTCATTAGACTAGCTGGGGCATGACCATTCATGTGTTATTCTGTATCTTTGTTGTTGTCTGAATACTTCCAAATAGAGTTCCAGTTTCAATGGAAAGTTTCTGTTAACTTTTATTTCCCTTAAAAAGTGCACTGGGGGACAAACTATTTAGCAAAGTGCATTATTTTTAATACACCTGGTGTAATGCATAGGAATTATTATCCATAGGAAAGATGCTCATTGTATCATGATGTTGACTTTGTGCTAGATAGATGTCATAGGTCCAACTTACAAGTGATAGTCTAACATCTGAGTAAGAACCTAAGCAGTTTGTTTCACACATTGCTAATGGTCACTTCCCTACATCCTCCTCCACACAGTAATGAAAGGGAGATTTTCAGAGAAGTCGGAATGTCTATCTGCTGATAAAACAGCAGTTCTATAGTTTCAAAGTTAAGGTGTGCCCATCTGATAAGGGTTCCACTTTGTCAGCAGACTGTGAGGAAAATATTGTTGCTAGTTTCATTTGAGGGGTTTTTGTTGACGTATGAAACACTATGATTGGTATTTGATGACATTGCCATTTTACAGATTTTAGAATGTTACCTTCCTTTTTAGACTTTCAGTGGAAGCATTGCCCACTGGAAATTTAGCTAGTAAAGTGAACAAACAGGTTATTTCTCTATTTGGAGCAGACTTATAGTCAATCCATAACAAAGATTTCTTCTAATATTAAGGCAGAACAAAAGTCTTAGAGCTAGTATAAATCACCTTTGTTTATTTGTAATTACCAGCGACAAGTGAAGTGTATTTACATTTTGTAAACCGAAAACCATTGTAAGCTGCGTATGACATAACTATAGCCCTTGTACTTCACATCTCTTCACTAAAATAGTAAAAAAAATAAGAGAATAGACACATAAAATTAAACTCCTAAATATATTTAGGTTTATGAGTAAAGTAGAATGGCTGTCAGGAGTGTGGTATACTCTGAACTTTCCATAGGAAAGTAGGACCTCAAATCTTGCCCCACTGTTTTTGGCATAATGACCTTTCTTTCTCTACATATTTTTGAATGCAGTCTAAGTATGATTAGTTAAAGCTATGGTTACCAGGACAGTGTAAGAAAACTGTGCAGCTGACTGAATGCAATGGGAATTAAGACTTTGTCTTCTAGTTGTCCATTTGAAAATATTTTAATTGTCAACATAGAAAGCCTTCTTCCTTGTAAGTGGATAAGATAATTGAGATTTTAGCTAGAGAAAAAATGACTATGGGAGTAAGGAAAGAAAATTGCTACGGCCATACTTGAATGTATCAAAATTGGGCAAGTTGGAACAAAAGTAGAAGCAAATAGCTGAACTTTTATTTAATATTTATGTAAAACCAGTATACTTATGCATTGCTTGCTATATTGGGTTTTAGAAGAGCTTGCATACCTGTTGTTTTTTATTTCTCTTAATCTTAGATAACTCTGTGCTATAAACAGATTTGCACTACTATTCATTAGCAAGAAATCACTGTCTGAAAAAACATTCTGGTCACTATTGCTAGTAGTCTGTCCCATTCTGATACTATTACAGTTGTCCACATCGCAATGAAGGTTTGACTTCTGTTTGATTAGGACTACAGCCTTGTTGGAAGTAGTTTTGCATTATACTATTTATCTCTTGATCTCATGTCACAACTGAAAAGGACTCTTTCTTCCATGGGACACCATTAAACTGTGCTGTTAAATTTCTTCGCGCATATTGTGTGCTACTGTACATATTCATTTAAGAACTATAGAACAGATAAATGAAGGGTAAAAGTGATTAGTGAAAGTATATACACCAGTAAGCGTTCTACATGATCCTTGGTGCCAGCCTAGAACAACCAAGACTGTCTCCTGCCTCTTGTTTCCCAGTCAAGATGAAGCAAACAGCAACTTCATTGTTTCAGATTTTTTCCCCCTCTTCCTCTTTGGTGTCCCATAAAGTCCATGATTTTAAATTTCTCCTCATATGAAGCCTTTCCTCCGTTTCCCCCTCTTTCTCTAACTTGGGAAGTCCTTTCCTTGATAACTCCTGCAGTGTTGTATCGGAAGCCTCCAAAAATGCTGGCTACTCTAACAGAATTTAGATAGTTAAAAAAATATGTTTGCAGTTAGCACTGACCGATTGTAAACCTGTCCTGTGCCAACCCCGGAGTTTGATCCCATTCAATTCCTTTGGCTTTGTTTATAGAGTTAAGCAGATTTAGAAAGCAAGCGTCTATTCATGACCCAACCTGATCTAGCCTCTATGAGATCATGTGAATGCCTGGAGCAAAGTGAATAATAAATATAACTCAGCAAGACCGATTTTCATTCTTTTGCAGATGAAGCGAGTGGCCTATTTTCATACTAGTGTAGGAGAGAACCTAGCAAACAGAAACCTAAGAGGGAGGCCTCACATTTTCTGGCATATGAGGTGTAAGGAGTAAGCATTCACAAAGAGATGCTAAGTCAGTTGGTTGTCACAGGTAAGTTAGAAAGTCAGCTGATGTATACTTCAGAGCAGTGGAGTAGAAATGGTGGAATTTAACTCTGTAGTAGATCTGCCTTCTGGCATCGCTTCTCTTGTAACATCTCCCTAAGAGATCTTGTGGGTTGTCACATCTCCCTCGTAGACCCTGAGGGTTAACTGAGTCCAATTTACAGCACAGTGTAAACATATTTAAGATTCACTAACTGGGAAACTGCAAATTCTGGTTTGGGGAGTAAGAGGCATTTATTAAATCACACTTTTTTGCATGTCAGTATGCAATGGCAGTCTGTCATTCGCATGGAATATCCAGCACTTGCATTTGAATTTTCAAGCCGCACACTCAGGAAATCAGTATGTAAAATCCATCTGTTGGACCTCAAATACATGTGCTTGGTTGAATCCACTATCAGAGATGTACACATTCGCATCTGAAATCCAGATCTCTCCCACTATTTGCCTCATACTTGCTGATTATTTTTCCCAGTATATTAGCTATGATACAGTTTTAAAATAGAAGTTACACATTTCAATAGTATTTCTATTGCATTTCACTTACATTTGCTAAGAACCATGGAAGAACAGACCTAGAGAAATGAGACCCCTAGATCTGTTTCTGAAGCAGACCACACTTTTTTTTATAACTGGGCAGAGCAGTAGGTGATTCTCTGGCTCCAGAAGTTAGGATTTGAACTGGTAGGGAATGGAGCCTGCTTACCAGAATGTGGAATAGGAACAGGATCACTCCGTTCTCCTTACTGTAAGGTCCTTTTGAGGCTGTTCTTCATATACAACGTCCAGCTACAGCATCTGTAAATTAGCATTTTTCATATTAGACGTGTTTCCGAATTTTTCAAAAGTATTGATCTTGTTAAATTATCCCTCCTTTTGTTCTTGAGCATCTTTCTTTCATTAATACTTTTGGTTCCCCTGTCCCACCACACTAAAAATAGTGTTTTTCTCAGTTGCTGCAGATTGGCAAGCTTTTCCACATCAGGCAAGACAAAACTCTACAAAATCATTCTTTTTCATAGATTTGAATCAACCAAAAATTGCCAGTCAGTGACTTGTTTCAATAAAATGAATCAGAGCAACAGTCAATTTTATTAGCTAATCTGATGTTAATTATTTGTGGTCTACAACGCTCTTATTTGCGGTTCTGTGCTTTCAACCATTAACTGTAACTCAAAGTTTCAGTGCCAAATTATCTCTTGTTCAGTGTTTATTTAACACGACAGTGACACCCACTGGCTTCTTGGATACTTTTTCTTTTCATGGTTGCACAGGGTTAAAACACGAAACAAAGTACACCATGAAAAATGTTTTCAGCACTGCACTGTGATTTGCTGTGCTTCAGTGAAGTATTACTGTGAATACTCAGCTGCATCATCAGGTACTATGTTCCTGTAGCGTAGTGGATCATTGAAAAATACGATAAAAGAGCCCAGAATTTTCCAGTAGTTTGCAGCATGATCCAGATGCTGAGAAAGTCAAGCACTAGGAGTTACTATTGCATTTAATTGACTCAAAATCTGACTGTAAAAATAAGTTATTTAATACTGAAAAGTCGTTATGCGATCTGCTGTTTCTGAACAAACCGAGAATAAAGTACGTGCCATATACTCGTCTGACACTCACTGTTTAACCCACAGTCACAGAAAAATTTGCTCTATTAAGGACAAGAGAGTAGATTTAATGCCAAGTTGTGTGCTTTCTGAGATTTATGTCATCTTCATAAAGTTAATACTTAGAAGATTTATTTTGGAGCCTTGACTTACAGTGAAAACGGTTTTGGTGCCAGTCCTACACAGTTTCAGTAGAGGAGTGAAAACTTCCCGGAATGGAAACCCCTACAGGCCCTAGAAGCTGTGACTCTGCTGTGTAATAGACCTGTTCTTCCAAAAGGGGAGAGGACATGGGTGGAGCTTAGGGTAGGGGCAGATACTCCCACCTCATTAAGCAAATTACAAAAGAAAACATCTGTCTGCAAATGCCTTTGTGTGCGTTCCTCTCTTGCCCCCAAACTGCTCTACTTTCCTCCCTTTCTCTGTCCTGCTGCTGGTAAAATGAGAAAGACTGGTTACAACCCAGAGTCTAGTGCAGAATGAAAAAGAGCAACTGTATTATTTGCCTACAGTCTGATTCTGTGGAGTTGCTGGGCATTTTCATTTTTGTTCATCTGAACAGAAGGGGAATGCATTTCACATATCACTGGTACATCCACATAGCCTGTAGCACAGGATACTGTCCTAATTGAAGACAATAACTAGACTTCTTTTGACTTTATCAATAATGAGAAACAAGACAGAATTCACTCTTAATAGCATGAACCTTTTTTTTTTTTTATTTCCAGTTAAGAATCCTTTAAAATAATGTGCTTTCAGGCAATGAAGTGCTCAGAGCACTCTAAAAATCAGGTGCTCTTTGGTGTCTCAGGCAACCAAAAAAAGTAATTCCAAATAACCTTGCCATTGCCTTTTCGGAACAGTAATAAATGCTTTGCTGCATGATTCTGAAGTATTTGCAGTCTTAGTCTTAGGAAGCATACTTAATTAAAAAAATATAGTCTAGTTTTGTCAAAAGTCAGTTTCTTATTGCAGGTCAAGCCCAGGATACGCTAAAATAACACACCATAGTCTTGGCATGGGTAGTTCCTGACCTAGACAATTAACAAGGCATTGAAATCCTAAAGGAATTTATTGGCATGAGATGGCAGAGCAGGCATAATATTCTGTTCATTTTAACTGAGCTAATTTGTCATTTCCACATGAGCATGACTACCTTCATCCTCTTTATTTGTACAGCTGTCCTGAGACTGTAATGCTGTGGTAGTCACATTGGATGGGCACAAATAATAGATGTGATAATAGATGTTATGACATGGTATCAGTTTGGTCTTAACAAAGCTCCCAGTCATTATCAGTCTTTGAGCTGAAAGAGAGAGAGACAATCCACCAGCTTCACATGGCATGCTAAAGTTGTATCAGCTGTCAAACCTATTGTGAATTCTGAATTCAGTGATTCTGTTCTATGACTTTACTACCTCCTACTGAAGACATAAACCATGGAGTCAATAATATTCACAGGGTAGCAACTAGCGAAGACGTTTTATCAGCCAAAAGGACTACATGTCCTGAAAGTGTTTATTGCTTAAGTATGATAGATAATTACCACAGAATTCATACAGTGTCTCATCTTTTTTTGTGAGTACTATCAAAATCATGTTTCTTCAACTGTCCAAAGGATATGATATGATTTGAAAATTATGTCTGTCAACTCTTGAATGCAGAGTGTATACACTATGAATTAAAAATATTAAAGTTCTTGCAGAAACTTGTCAACAAAATGCATTATTAAGACAAAGGCATTAAAGCATTGGTAAGAAATATCTTGTCTTTTTTTTGCTGCTGCTGAGTGTTGCATTTTGCATGGTAACAGCTAGTTCAGTGTACTAAAAACCTTACCACTTCCAGTAGAGTGAATGGTTGAAACAGTTGCATTTTACCATATTATTAATCTTATTCATTTAATTTTTATTATACTCAAAATTATGCTTTAATTAAAATGGTTGTCCAGTCTTTTTTTTATCAACTGTTTAAAGGGTGTGATAGCTGCTTTCAGAGTACTTCAATGAATAAATTCAGTTTTACAACAGATGATGTGCAAGGCACTGCCAATAGACAGGCTGCAATTGTTCATGCAAACAAATACTCAAATTAAACACCCAGAATCCTGACTGTCCATACATTGTTAACAAGTATACACAATCAGCAGATTTTAATACTAGTAGCCTTTAATTTGCATAATATTTTACGCTGCTCAAATTACGGTATCAAGAAAATTGTAATTGTTTCTGAAGACGACATGTTGATTCTGCCCTGGAATTTTTGCCAGGGACTTCACTAGAAGCAAGATCAAGGTTAAAGTGAGAGGAGCCACTAAAGACAAATGGAACATGAGTTGTATGAGGATACTTTTTCAGGTAGTCCTTATTTGTAAGTGCAGGACTTCTGGACTAAATTCCTGTTCGTAGGTGGTGGTGATCCAGTCCTCCTTCCAGTACAGTGTAAGCCTATAGTATATTCCTGTTCCAAGCATGTAGTGAGTTACCTTCTCATTACTCTGTTTCCTTGCTGATTTGATTGGATGATGCATACCATATATTTCTTCACTTCATGTCCAACTGTCAAATCACACTGATTTTACTGACTTATTTTAAAAGACAAATATAGACTAAATAAAAAGAAAAAATGGTTTAGCTCCCTGCTTGCAATTCGCAAGAAAAGATTTTGTTCAGTCTGGTGAAATGTTTACACTGAGAAGCAAGAAATTCAGTTCTGTTGCTTCAACATAATTTGAATCCTGAAGCTAACATATCTGCTTACAGTCACCTTTGATTTCTGTAATTTTGTTTTTCTTCAATCCTTTCGTAGAAATAAACGTATGGTCTTGTAATTTTTGTGAATGGAGGTTGTACTGAAATAGCCTTTACCGCCCTCAAGTGGTCTTAGAGCCATATGCTTTTCTTGGCAATGCACAGGGCTCCATTTTGCTCTGTTTTTTCATAATGTGGTATAATTGATCGATGAATTCTGAAAAGAAAGCAAAACGCGCTTCAGTGGGGAAAGAAAACAAATCATAGCTGAACGAAGATAATGATACAGAATGAAAAAAATGAGTAAGAGAAATAAAGACCTGTCAATACATAGATTTTGTAGGATGAAAGTGTAGACGGCTCCCATGTGAAGTCTGATTAGAAAGCTTGCTTTATTCAGCACTTTGAATCTATGATTTAAGAGTTGTTTAGCAGCGCAGAGCAAAAACTGCCACAAATCCAAAACAACTCCACACCAAGGGTATAGACTGAAAAATCCAGTTGGCTTGGGAAGTATTTTTACTTCAGGAGAATATATATTATGTTGGAAAAGTTAGCAGAGAAACACGGAGATGGTCTGTATGGTACCGTAGGTACAGATACTCAATTTGGAGCTATTTATAGATAAGTGACATTCTGCAACCTCCCAAACCATTTTAACACAATCTATTAAAATTGATACTTTCTGTGAATGTGTTGATTAATAACTATCTTTTTCTGCAGGAAACTTCACAACTTTTAAATAAGGCATTAAGATCTGAGAGTGAGGATGGAAGATAAGTGAGCTAGAAAAGCTTAAGATAATTAGCATATAGTGTGACTTAGGAGGAGGGAACTCTGACAATTTGTTCTAATTGTGTACAAAGTCCCTTTGTCTAAAATGAGCCATCACTTCTCTGGTGGCAAAAATATGATGCTCAGTGGAGTCTTTTGCTTGCAGAAGGTGATACTTATATTGGTAGAGCCAGGAAGACTTGTAGCTTATCCCAGGCATCTCAGAGAGGTGGTGCTGGAGACCTGATGAAGGTGAAAAGAAATTACCAACTTGAGCAAGCTGTTAAATTTGAAGGTCATGTTCCTATAGCATTTAATGCATGGAACAGATCTGCAGACTGTACAGCAAGCCGTTTTGGATCATGAATATGCATACATTGTAAGCCTTGTTTTCTCTACACAGTCATCTCCAAAATGCTGCCTGCTGCGAGGTTTACAGCAGTACTCATTCACTTGGACTCTTTTCAGGGTCAGCCTGGTGAGCTGGGAGCTCAAGGTCCCATTGGGTCCTTGGGATCTACAGGACCAGCTGGTCTGCCAGGGGAAAAAGGAAGAAGAGGTGAGAATGGGCAGCCTGGGCCAGCTGGAGAAAAAGGTGATAAGGTAGGAAACACCATAGACAGTTCTTTTAGGTGTATACAGTATGTGATGTTAAATATTGGCAAGTGAAACAGAACCTGAATGATCAAAACACATTTGCTAAACTATACTCTTCCTCACACAAAATTCTCACTGAAATTAATTACAGCTTTCTTTGAAAAAGTGTTTCAGGGGTTTTTTCTGGGGATTGCAAAATTAGAATTGTCAGAAAATATAAAATAAAACGAAACAGACCCAGTCTCTGATTGTTATATACCATGTCATTCTCCTTAACCTCAAAGAGGACTGTGGGAAGGAATGTGGAGCTAGAGGGAGGAGTATTGTGTTTTTAAAAGTGCTGTACATTAACAGAATTTTATTACCACCTATGAAGCATAAATTGCAGTCCAGGTCTGTATCTTTCATAGCTGTACAATCCCTGTGCTTGGTTATCGGTACTTAATATTTGTTTTAATGGTCTAATTCCACTGATCTGAGTGGATGACTGAAATCACTAATGTCAGTTAAGCACTGTAAATAGAAATCGTGCTGCTGGTATTATCAAAACAGGAGCAGGGCTGTGAAATTACATACAGAATTATTTTATAATTTATAGGCAACTTCCCCTTCTCTGTCATTTTATAATCTTTGCAGAATGAATGAGTATGAAAGTTAAACATTTGTTGCGTGCTGTACCATCTGTTACACGGGTAGCTATTGGCACTAGTCTCCTGCTAAGCCCACGTAACTTTTTTCAGATACTTATTTCTGACAATTATGGCTTTTGATTCATATTTCGAACAAGATGGATTCTTGTTTCTTGCTATATAGTATCACATATTCTTGTTTTTCATGCTTTTTAAGACTTAATGACCTTGGCAACTTTGTTTTTTCATGTCACCTGTTTTTAGGGCCCAACTGGAGTCCCAGGATTTCCTGGTTTAGATGGTGTTCCTGTATGTATTGAATGAATATTGCTTTATAAAAATTACAGTTTCTATAAGTCATAGCAAGTCTTCTAATAGAATAACACACTCAATAATTTTTTTGGCTTTATACCTATTGATATCATGTCACCTACAGAATCACATGTTTTGCAGCAAAGCCAGGTTAACTTCAACTGTGTTTACTATTGATAACAGACCCCACAAAATCCCAATGAGGCAAGTACATAATTTTCATGCAGGAGTGGGTCAGTGAAGGTAGAGACTAGCCCATGTCCGTTGCAGCATGTGTCAGTGCTAAACAATGAATTTATTTTCCTCAGGCTGTATAGCAGGCTGTAGTTGCTGGCTGCGTTCTTAACATCTCTGAAAGCATCTCAAATGATGTACTGTTTTCTGTTCAAACATTCTGATTTTTGTTTTTAGTCCTTTTGCGGGAAAAAAAGCAACCACCGAGTCCAATAATTTTAACTTGAATAGGAACTGAAGAAGGAAAGTGGGTCCTAAATATGTTTTTATAAGCATGTGATTATATATTTTTCTGAATGTCTGTTCAGCGTGGAATTCAGTGTGGTAAAAGAAGGATAATATCTCTTAAATACAGTATTTGAAAAGTGCTGTTTATTCGAACTGAATCCCTATGCTATTATTAGTTTCCTATGGATCAAATAAAGTTAAAATGTTGAATTTTGAAAGTGAAAACAGAACCAGAAACTGAGTGGGTGTCTTAGCATCTGCTTGTCAGCTGTCCACACTTGACAATGGGACTGTTGCCAGAAGGTCTGTATAATTTAGAGGTTGCAAGGCCAAAACTTAACACAAAAAAGAGGCGCTCCCAAGAAATGTGTATTCTCTTCGTGAAAAATGTTAATTAAAGAACAGCGTCCACGAATTGGGACGAAGAACCTTAAAGATAGGAAGAAGGTAAAATTGATAAAAATATTTCAGGCAAATAGTCAGGATACTTTCCTGATGATTTTTCAGATCCCCCCTCCAAAAAAAAGGGTTAAAATTACTGTTTGTTCCTTAAAAAAATGTTTAATTCTGTGAATATAATTTTTCCTCAAATAGAAAGATCATTCCAAGGGAAATCTCACTGTTTCTATTGTCTAGTGTCTTAATTTGCAATAGAACTAACCCCTATCTGGACATTGGTTAGTTCTTGCTACATTAGAAAATCACTTCCTCAATTCTTGAATGCGTAGTCTCAATCTCCGCGATTAGTGTATGGTTGAGTCAAACTGTGTCCTGTTTTTCCTAGATTTATCCTATCAATAAGCCTGCTTGAGATCACTTTGTGTATTTCTTCAGCTTTTCTTTACAGCAATAAGAAAGATTATTGTCAGAGGACTGGAGCTTTCTCTCAGAAGATAGCATGTTACTTTTTGACTCAAGTGAGAGCTCAGTCTGGCCCTCTTAGCCAGTGCTGTCCCTGTTATATTTGCACTGCATCAAAGAACAAGATGTAAAATACTTACATGATTTGTTATACGCAAAAAAAAATTCTATTGATTGCAGTAGAGAACATTTCTAATGCAAAGAGTATGAAGCTAGGACCACTGTGAGATATCCTCTGTTTCAGATCTATTTGTTTCTGAACTGTTCTGTTAATTTAAGATGTAATTCCCTATTTATCATGGTGTATCTCTTATAAATATTAAACTGTCTTTCAGGGATTACCAGGAAGTGAAGGACCCAGGGGCAAACGTGGTTTAGATGGCTGCAATGGCTCGAGAGGAGATCCAGGATTTCCAGGCGAAAATGGTTATATGGGACCAAGAGGTCCTTATGTACGTGAAAGGCATTCCTACTGTCTATGTATACTGGATATGTACATTTTCTCTCCAGGCCAACAGCTCTTAAAATGAAAGGAGTTTCAGACTATGGCACTTGGCACTATGGCATTTTGTGCTTTACACTGCACAATGAATTTCCAGGCATTCTTGCTAAGGTTAATGGGAGTGAAGGACACTTGGTACCATAACAGATTAAGTTTAAGCTTGAATGTGAAATAAGTTCCTGTATCCTTGAAGTGTATATGTCTACCTGGAGAGTTAAACTCTGCTTTGTATGCCCAGTATGTAACCACACCAAAGCTAATACCATTTCATGGAAGTACAACTGAGAAGGAGTAGCTTGAAAGCATCACACCATTTATCAATACTTGAAATTTCTTAAAAGCCTTAATAGTAGGGACATACCTGAGATGCATTAGCAAGAAGTGGAAACTTCAACAAATCTAAGTCCTGTAACACTGGAAGATTTTTAGTGGTTGATCACACAAATATATTAGTAGATCTCTTCCAAAATCATGCTCTTACAGCTTCATGTGCCATTCATGACTGCTCTGTGCACACTTAATCTTGCCTGGGTGTTTATCTGTATACATAGAGATCATTTCAGTTAAAATGTTCAAAATTAGCACTTCAATATTGCTTACTTTTGCTTTTAAAATGGAAAGCATTTTTTATTTGTTTAAACAGTTGTGTTAGCAGTGCTCTTCTAAGGAAGATAAAACACAGACTCATGTCACTAAGGGATATAAATTACTGTAGCTCCAAGGAAATTTTGGTGAACAGATCTAGTCCCCAGTCTTTGACTTTTCATGGAAACAAGTTTTAGTTCTGAATGACTAACAGCTGATTAGTTGGTCTAAGAGCTCCCCTGAAATGTTCTAAATAAAACAATAAAAACAACTGCAATTTACATGAAAAGTCAAATATGTTTAGTAGGAGCTAAACAAGATGCGGGTTCAGCCATAGGGAATCAAAAAATGTGCAGTGAGTGCCAGAGTGAAAAGATGTTATAAAAAATACACCTACTAGAAAAATCATACAATTTCAGTCTTGGACCTGTAATAAATGCTATGAAATACACAGTGTGATAAAAAACATGATAATAACCTCATTTGTTATACCTCTCAAAGTAACTCGTTAACCCTCCAAACGGCAAAATGACTTCTGCTCAAATTCTAATTTTACCTGTATTTTCTTACTTCTTATGGGTTTCAAAATAGAGTTTTGCCTTTTATAATTAGCCAAATGACAGAAAGGAAAAATGAAACATGAGACAAATTACAGCATAATACCTCCCAATTCCAGGAGCATACTCTTTGGCAGGCCTAGAAAAGTATTTGCAACCTACAAAGCGTGAAAGACACAATAGGCATGTAGCCTTGGATATGCACACTAAAATTCCAGTGCAAATTCATTTAGCTACCCAGAAAAACAAGACATAGTAATCATATTTGCTTGTGTACAAGAATGCTATTCCAACCTCTCTATGCAGAGTGCCTATTTTTTAAATCCTTTTATTGCACTAAGTACCAACTTGACTATGTATTACAGCTATCATTCTTACGTTATTTGTAATGTTGTCCATATAATTTTATTTAACAGTATGTACATATGCATCAGCTTTATTTCTGTTGTCTTGTAGAATCTGTAAATGTACCTCACCAATAAATTGGAAAAGGAAGTAATTTCTATCTGTAAGGCCTTACCTAAGTCATGTAGAAGGTAACAAACTGAATCTAAGAAAGATGTTTCATTACACAAGAGATCACATGTAAAATAACCAAAGACAAATATAACTTTTGATGTGCTTAATGTGTTCCCTAGCAGCTGTTGTTTGACCTGTAGTCTGCATCCAATCTACTGTAGCTGTATCCAGCTGCAGACAGCTGTAACTCTTCTTTTTATTGTACCATTCGAGGGATAAGTGCTTTCCCTATTTCATTCTGACTGAAGGATTTGAACAGCCAGTGTATCATATCAGGAAACCAGTACAGTTTTAAAGTGGTTAACATTTATGAAAAACAGTATCCCATTTTATTGAAATCAATAGTTAAGTGGTTAACTCAGTTAAATGATATCCTGTACATCTGGATTTCAAATGAGAAAACTTCAGAAATAATGTCTCAGTATATCTGTTCTTCAGTTACGTACATATAATGCTCTTAACAGTCAATTGAGCATTACAATTAAATTTTGCAAAAGCAATCATCTGTTCCTGCCAAGTCAGATTGAAGTTTGGAGGGTGCCAAGGTTGGCAAAGTTTTATAAAGCACTCCACAGCGCGTACCATGGGAACTTAGTTTTTAAAAAACCAGGGCCTTTAGGCATCATATTTTTACTTTTTTTTATAGACTGTGAAACATATTTCCTAGTAGATGGAAAAGTTGAGGATTATGCATGTAACACAGTCCATACTTTCAGCTTTTTAACTGCAGAGTCACACTATATTCTTCTAAATCACAGCATGAACTTCTGGAGAAGGCAGAGTGTTAATACTTAAAGCCACTGATGCACTAAATGTAAAGGTAGGCATATTGATATACTTGATGCTAAAGGCAAGATGTGTGAAGACTGTAGAGTGTTGAAGTACCCAAAAGCTAAGAAGCATCTAACAGAGGAGGAGTCCAGAAGCTGTAACGAGCTGTTTTGCTCAACTGTACAAAAGGCAATTTTATTTTTAAGGATCTTGTTAGATAAAATAATGCAAAATGCTCGTGCAGTGATGGTGGTTCTAGTAGATTACCTAGTGATGTATGGGCACCAGAAAAGCACAGCCTGAGAAATTATCATTCAATTTCCAAAAAAATGTAGGGCATCAGTAAATAGATCGTGTTTTAAAAGACTTTTCTTCTTTAAAGGGAAATCCAGGGCAAAAAGGAGAAAAAGGAAATTCAGTGTATGTTTCACATTTTGGAAAAGGACCTCCAGTAAGTATCCGATCGTGAAAAACATAATGTCTTGTAGGAAAACATGTATGGCAAGTGTAATTGTTCTCATGACTCCTCACTGTTTAATAAAGCATGGTGCAAAAAAGATTAAAAGCAAATATACAACTGGAACAGATAGCTGGTGATCTTAATAGCTATAAAGTTAGAAAATACCCACAACAAAGCTTGTAATGATTCATTTGCTAAATGATTGTCATTACAGGGAGACAGAGGTGATCCTGGACCCCCTGGCATGCCTGTAAGTACAGTCAATGGGTTCTACATGCTGTTTGTCTTGAAGATCTTTCAGATTTTCCTTCTTAGTGCAGTAAATAAATATTGAGGTTTCTCCCTGCCTGCCTTAAATAGCAAAATTCCAGGATAAAGTCTAACAAACTTCCAGTGCCTATAGTCTGCTCCCATGACCAGTTCATGGTGGCTGAAAAGGAGCAGAAACAGACCATACCTATCTGCATTAGCTCTGCATGGAGCAGTTGATGTCCTGGTACTCACAGTTTGCAGAATATATTCTCCATGGAATTCAAGATGCGTAGACATGTGACACCTTCTTCAAAGTATCTGGTGGATCTCCCAAGAATGTGCAGCACACTACCATATTTTGGCCATAAAAACATGCAAGAAGAAGAGAGAATTTAATCTGTTGCTGCGTCACACTCCTAATGGCATTGTGTTCCTCTTCTTATTCCCTTCAAAAAAGCATTCACTGATTAACTGTAGCAAGTCCCGACACTGTAGCACAGTTACTGACAAATTATGCTTTCAGTCCATTAATAACCTACAACTCTGTATTGTCCGGTATCTGTACAGTATTATCCAGAAACTGGTGCTGAGCTGCTCTAGCGACAGTGAAGTTTCAGGATGGTAGAAGTTTCAGACTGTGGGTGGAATGCAGTGGCTAGTAGACTGAATCCAAGTGATACAGGCATTTTGGAGGGACTAGTTTTGTGGAGAAAAGGGTAAGCTATTGGTATTTTCACAAACAGACCTTTTGCCATCTTTTCCAGGGACCTAGAGGGACAAGAGGTACAACGGGCCCATCTGGATACCCAGGCCAACCAGGCTTGCCTGTAAGAGCACCGCAGTTATACAGCCTCGTATTTTTCAGGATGTGCATAAATTCTGATCTACCAATTTTAGAACTTGCCTTAATATGAATCAAAGCCTAGAAATCATTTTTCAGGCAGAAACTCTCATGAGTTTGGAAGTTCAGAAATTGGAGCATACATTGCTCCTTCCCATGCCTGTGTGAGCACATTTCATCTTGGCAGTCTGTGGTCATGGAGGGATGCTGCTAGTGCTCTCTCCTTATTCCCTGTGGGAGACAGGAAAGTAGGAAGCCAGAGTTCAGCCCTCCTGAAAGCGCTGACCAGATGAAGTGAATTGCACTTTGGGGTAGGTGCATCTCAAGAGGAAATTCTGCCTCTAGGTGCTACTGGCAAGAGGAGGTAATTTTCAAAGCAAAGCTATCTCTAAATCAGACATATTAACTTGTCTTAATTCTCTTTTAAAGGGTATTCCAGGCTACCCTGGTTTGCCAGGTGAACAGGTAGGCAATGACTTTTCCTGAAGTTGTTAGTGAAATAATAGATTAATTTATACAAATATTTGAAATGTCATTTATTGTTATTTATTGCCAAGTATTTCAAAGGAGTTACTCGTTTAATTTCTAATGTCAGCACTTTCTAATTACCTTCAAACTGTGTACATTTTTTGTCAATTAGGGAAATCCAGGTATTGGAGTGGATGGACAAAAGGGGGAGCCGGTAAGAAAACAAATATTATTAAAGAAATAAAATATTATTAAATATATTATTGCTGTAGAATTAGAAGTATAATAGAGTATTGTTGGGTTCCCTGGAACCCATTCCTTTGTGGCTGTGTGCTCCCACTAATCGTTTTTAAATGGAAGGAGAAGTAATAGAAGTTATTGAATCAGTTAATTCTGTGCAGAATTGATTACTTCAGTGAGCTGCATACAGGAATCAAGTGTATTCTGGAGGTTTTTGAAAAGCAACAATCAATGTGTTAGTTAGCGTTTACGTAACAATTACCTTCTATACAGAAACTGCCTAAATAATCACAGCAGTACCCTCCGGTAACAGTGGCTGTACCAGATCAGTCACTGAATCTCATCTCATGCTGTGTCGTGCAACCGATGCCCAGGAAAGGGTGTAAGAAAAGGACAAGCACATAATAATCGTTCCTCTCCCAGTCTCCACCTGTTAGCATACTCAGGACTTACAGAATTATTGTGGAATATTTGATTTTTCTTCTATGAATTTGTCCAGTAACTTCTCAGAATTTGTGCAAGTTTCTAACATCCACAACTTTCCATAGCAAATCAATAATTTCATCTTTACATTCACAAAGCCGTGTGCTCAAAGGCTTTGGTCTGGAACACAAGAGACTGTATGTACATACAAGAGGTTTGACAATCCTGTAACCGTCTCCACAGCCGACTCAGAGCAGGAACAATGAGTACAGAGTTCTCATTTATTTCCTTAGCCAGAACATTATTTTTAATGACTGAGGATAGTAAAAGGGGATGAAGATCATCAACCTTGCTCATCTGGGGAGATAACAGAGCTCAGTACAAACCTTTATTTATCTATGTGTATTAGTACCTGTTCAGTGAGTACAGTAGTACAACAGGAAGACGTGCTGAGTCTCAGTGAAATGCTGCGTGGAACAGAATCTCTCTCTGCTGTTCCTTTGGCTTCTACAGGGGGACGTTGGACTTCCTGGGCCACCTGGGTCACCCCTGTTAGTTGGACCTCCTGGAGCTCAGCTGTTCAAAGGAGAAAAGGTGCTAATTTGTTTTCATATTTAATTGTGCTCAACTTGGCAAGTACAATCCTGTGATGTAATTTTTGCAAGGATGGCATAGGACAATTTTTTCTTTCTGTAATAAACCATCAGCTTCAGCAGAAATCACCATTCCTGCAGGCTTTCAGGAGAGGAGAGCCCATGTGTGTGTTAGCTCATGTCCTTGAGGGAAGACTGTCTTAATGTAGAAAGGAGGTACTGCGCTTGCTTTGGTTTTCCTCACTTTTTGTCATTAGCAGATCATATTGCAGGCATCTCAGGTAAAGTTGGTTAGTCTGGTATTGAATCTTTTCTGTGGCTCTTCACTAACACTTCTATTTTGCAGATCTTTGGCAATTATTCTCTCTGACATTTCTCCAATGTAATGTTTTGAACTATCAACCTAACCCTTCTAGGGTGCTCTTTTAATATGAAAATCAAATGTGATTTTATTGTCTATTTTTAATGCAAGTTCCTGTTATTCTGTACTGTATTCCAGTACTTCTTCAATATCACACCTACTGTAGACACAGTTGTGTACCTGAAAACATTAGAATGTTTTAAATGAACAGAAGTTGCTAAAACTGCATTACAGAGCCCTGTATTGCAGTCTCTATGTCCTCAAGTCTGGTTTGCTCAAATACACAAATGAAAAGGTCAGTCTGGCATTGCCAGCCCCTGCAGCCTCAACTCAAGGAACCGACAGATTTCACATACTGGATCTTAGGCTTTGATTATGCAAATGGTGGCTATGTACTGGTGTACAAGGACGAGGAGAAGGACCAAAAGAAGTTAAATAAACTCCCCATGTTACTGCGAAGTGTGACATATACTGCTGTGCAACACGCAACGTGATCATGACCATGTAGCCAGCCATGCGTCCCGTTCAGACTGGGGCTATGCACCAAACCGTAGATTTATGCATTGGAATGCTTGCATTAAACTAAATAGAGCAGCAAACAAAAAAGAACTACTGTCATGCATGTTTGCAGGAACAAAGCCCTAGTTAGTAGGCCCCTGCAAGTGAAAAGATACATCTGTCTCGCTCCACAGTCATTATGATGGTTTGACAGTGTTAACAGAAATAAAAATCAGTACATAATTGTTTTTCTCATTTTCTTCTGCTTAGTACACCTAGAGGAACAGGGCCAATGCTTAACAAAATACTGTTTAACAGTTGTAATTCAGAACAGGACTTCAAAAAAGTTAAACAGCCTACAGGCATGTCCTGCATATTAATATATACAAAAACTTTCCTTGTATATGTAGGGCCAAAAAGGATTACCTGGGGTAACAGGATACAGAGGGCCACGTGGACCCAAAGTAAGTAATGTGATGATTTTTTGTGGTGCTCGCCAAGTCTTTCTGTGGTTATTAAGTTAATCTTTTAAAGCACAAGGTGATGGAAGAAGTAACAGCATCTGTGCTGTGAAGTTTAATCACCATCCAAATCAATGTGAAAGCAAAAATATTTTAAAACCCTTTGGAAAACTTTTCAGAGTCTGTTTTATATGTACCTGCTGAATGTTGCCTGGTAGTGAAAGGTCAGTGTTGTTTCCAGTTGGGCTATTGACACATAACAGACTGGAACTGTGAAGCAAAGAGAAGCATAGATTGTTTTTTCTCAAGAAGAAAAATAGAGGAGATCTCTGTGTGTTCTTAATGTGGCATGATGTATGTTTCCATAAGTATGTTAGGGAAAGACTTAAACTTCACATTATGGGTATCCTCAAGAGCAGAGAAGTCAGAGCCACCTGTTTGGAGAAAGAGTTGCTGTTTGATATCCATTCCAGCTTTTCTTTTTTTTTTTTGTTTCTGTCAGTATAATTAGTTTAAACATTTATGTGCCAGTAAAATGTTCCTGGATGCTGAGCAGAAGCAGCCACAAAAAAGATTCTGGAGTCTTTATTGCTGATAGATTTGGAGGAGGAAAATCCACAGGCAGGAAACTACCACATCTTAGAAAATCAGAAGATAACTGGGGACAAAAGAATGAGTCTAGTTTCTGTTAAGAACTTATCTAGCTTTGTAGGCATAAAAGAAGAAACAAGAAGTCTAAACCTCACATTTCGTGAGTTCTATGTATAGCACTTTCTCAGAAATTCATTTTCCATCATAAAAGGGCCCCAGTTACTTAGCAGTGGGAAAGGAGACAAAACTGATCTTTTTGTATCAGATTTACTTTGAAAAAGATGGGCTTTATATTCTTGCTCCCATACCAGCTATACATGTAGATAATAGTACACTTAGTTATAAGCAGAAACTGAGAAATTGACTGATGCAGCCCAAAAGATGCCCACAGCTTTATAAAAAACCAAATTAAACTGCTGAAAGCACATTAAGCTTGGAGAGGAGACCATAGCAAGCTCCATGAATAACTGAAGCTGCGTAGGCACTGCTAGTAGTGCTGTATGAAGCCCCAGTGATTAAGCCTAGCAAGTGAAACAGGAACCATTAGCATAATATATATATAGCTTTATAAACATGCACAAAAAATAAAATTTATGGCAAACTTCACTGATCATCTTGTTTAAACAAAGTATTTTGAATGCTCCAGGGTATACTTGGGAGAGGAGAAAAGGGAGAAAAAGGCATTCCTGGATTCCCCGGATTGCAGGTAAGGATGTTGCAGTTTAAATTACTTCACAAATTCACTGTAATTAGGTTCATAATATATTTTGAAGTTTAAGTTTGCATATCCAAGGAAAATTTTAAAGATTTTTTTAAACTAATCTGTCATACTTTCTGTATAGAATACTTTGGAGTCCTGCCCTGGGACTCACCCTGTCTCAGACTTAAACATAAGCTCATACAGACTTTCTGTCCTTGGAAAGAAAGTAAATCTGTAGAGTTATCCTCTAAATATTTAGAGCTGCACAAAACTTCTCTGGAGTAGCACAGTACTAACACAGCAATTTTAACGTATTCCATACCTGCCGATGGCAATTTTTACAGCAGCTTGTGCTTGATGTACGTAACAGTGCTCACATACAGCAACACGTCCACTACTGTGCTTCGTGCAATATGATAAAAAAAATTAAGTGAAGACCTGTCTGGTTTACTTTGGGCTGTAGTTCAAATTCACGCCCATCTCTCATGTAAAGTGTTTGCAAAAACTTTGCCAAGTCTTTGGGCAACATCCCAAGTAATAATTAACTGAGGAATATTAACTGATTAGCAATTCTGAATAATAATATTACTGGGAAGTATCCCAAGTAATAGTTATCTAAGGAACATTAACTACTCAGCAGTTTTGAATAGGTGTAATTTTGAATAAGCTGTTACTGTTTTAGCTCACATTCTACTTGCTTTCATCAGGGTAATCCTGGTTCTTACGGACCTGCAGGTTTTCCTGGAATGAAGGTAAGAAGACATAAAGTATAAGCAGCTCCCTCAACAGTGGGATCAGTGAGATTTGGTTTTCTGTGGATCTGTGCAGATTTGGAATTTCTGCATACTTGATAGCTCACATTGCGTTCCTTCCTTTCTCTCCTGCTACCTGTTGCCACAGAAGTTGTATGAACTCTTTGTCTTTGAATTTCTGTCACTCTCTGAAATTTGTCTGAAATTGGCTAATGGAATCTGAAGTTGGCGAGCAGGAGGAGAAGCCAGTGGGATATGAATATAGCATGATAGAAAAGTTACACAGCATGGTAACTTTTGTTGACATAGTGACATTGTTTTTGTAATTTTGTGTTACATGCATGCTTTGTTTAGCTTTCTGGGTGAAGAAATTCCAGTTTTGCTGTTAAGTCTGCTAAATGTCAGTTAAGAACTTATAACGTCTTACTGCAGTAAAGAACAGCAGATGTAGGTATATAGATCTAGATCTTGCCCTTTTTCCTATCCCCTCTCTCCAGCTCATTTTCAAATCTGGTTAAGGTAATGATCATGTTATTCATAAATCACATTAAAGTACAGATATTTGCATCTAGAGTTATGTTCCAAGTGACTCTTTTTATCTGCAAAATTACTTTTTACGCTGCTTTTTACTACTGCTTACCTAAAGAGTTTGAATACTGGATGGATGAGTATATTAGTAGATCATAAAAGGAGAGGAGGAACTGATATGCAGCTGCTTTCCATGCAACAGTAGTTCAAGAGGATCATTCAGCAGGCAGCAAACCAATTTCAGCTGTATTAAGCAGACAGTCTGTTAGAGACTGCTGGTATGTTTTCCAGCTAGTTCTGTGACCTGGCTACACTGAATCTGCTGACCACTATCTAAATAACCTGGTGATACAAGTTGGTTTTGTTTTTTATTTTCATAACAGAAGAGGTTCTATGAAACATCCCATCTCTTCTACAAACCCAGTGAATTTTCTGAAACAAACTGCAGATGCTATTATAACATGACAGTATCATGTGACTGCCTCACTGGGTTTTTGTTCAATTACTTACACTAATGTCTTAAAGGATTAATCAAATTATATTTATGCGATCCTTTCCAGGGGGAAACAGGATTTGCTGGTTTTCCTGGACAACGTGGCTATCCAGGCATAAAGGTAAAAAAGCCATGAAACACACATACGCACACGCATTCCTCTATATAAATATTAATGACTCCTTCCAAATGTACCTGCTTATCAGACCATTTCCTTTTCTACGGTCATCATTACTTTGAAGATTTAGTGTTTTCGTGATAGTCATAGTTACTCAACACAGTGGCAGTAAGTAGCAATGTAAGTAAACATTTTTGCTTGGTGCATACGAGAGTGGGAATTCCATTTAGCATACCATGGGAACTGGTTCCTTCCAATTGCCAATAGTTACCTTTAACTATACCAGTATAGCTGTCTAATCCATGAATTGTAGTACTCTGCAAGTTATTTGTGGTTGAGCTGCATTTCCCAGAGATGCTTACTAGGTAAAGGAAACTGCTATTTAGGTCACAGTATGATTCTATAAACTTTGGTCCATGAACTAGTATGATAATTGGCACCAAATGAGGTGGCAAAATTTGATTCAGATGTGCGTGTTTACATGACTTACCAAAGTCTCTTTGCATGTGTTCAACCTGTTCACAGAAGTAGCTTTTTCAAGACAGTTACCAGAATAGAAACTGGACTCCTTCACAGAAGCTTTGATTAAACATTTCCTACTTTTGCTCACTTAGATGATGCTACCCATTTTACTTTATTTTAGAATGCATGCTGCTTTCCAGTAGGGGTTAGAAGTATAGGTGTCACATCCAGGGACCTAAGCAGTAAAAGGGGAGAATATTTATCTGAAAAGCATGGAAGAGATGCCTAATACCATTTCAGAAGACCCAGATGCCAGTATAGCAACATTTCAGAACATAAATTCATGGAATTCTCTTCTTCAGGCTGCAGAACTAACGATCGTGTTCTAATTCTAACACTATAAACTTGAATGAAGGGAAACTATTATATTTTCTATGGAATCTACAATGCTAAAGCCCATGCAGAATGAAAAAAGAGTTCTGGATGCTACTGTAGAAGGAGCAAAGCAGCAGTGAGTCTAGCTAGGGGGAAGCGCTGAGGAGTCACTGGGTTAGGGTACAAGTGGTCTGCAGTGTATGAGCAGGGGAAGGAGTGAAATGCAGCAGCGCAGAAGATGGGCGAGAGGATCATCAGTAGAGACAGCAAAGATGAAAAAGGTAATCATCGAAGTTACTACCACAGTACAGAGGACAAAAGCAATACCACAGAAACTGCGACACTAACGAAATTGGCTCTAAATAATCTGAAATAGAAAAGTCAAAAATGTTTATTTCCCTCTGAAATAATCTTTTTGGAAAGCTGCATATAAAACAGTAATTTTCCTTGAAGCACAATTAGTTGCACCTGTGAAATCCAAGGAATGACACTCTAGAGATTTTAGCAAGAATCACCTCAGTTATACATTGAAGGTTAAGGTTGGAACGCACTCTACATAATCTGTGATGACAAAAGGAAATAAACTGTGGCTGGTCCAAACTTGCCATAAGTAGTATACTGCTAAAGACACAGTTGAAAGCAGACAAATAAAAAGCAACAAACGGGTTTCAAGAAGCATGTTTATAAATGAGAAATGACAATCACATGGAGTAAATAAGTAAAACTACAATAAAAACATCTGTTTTACTCACAGGCTTACTTGTTTCAAAGCTAGGACTGCCAGGAAAGTGCTAGATCAGCTTCTTCAGCCAAGATTTCATTGATGTAGTCGTACTTGGGGAAAAAAAATTGTCCATGGCCATTTGTTTCTCTGCCATTTTCCCATTAGCAGCTTCACAGCAATGTGGGATCATTCAGGTACTAATTAGACAGAAACACTGCATGTCTTATTTAGTAACAGAAAGATCATTACAGTCCATTACTCCCCAAAAGTGAAATCAAACCGCAAGTGTTGTATTGTTAAAAAGTACTTCACCCTGACCTGGCTTGCATGTTGTTTTAGTTGGGACCATCGTTAATAAACTTTAGACAAGGCATTGTATAGACAGAATAGTGCATTCTTCAGTCTCCATTGATTGCCCCAGAGCCTCAGAAACTGTCACTTAACACTAAAAACAGTAAGCAAAGAGTAATTAATTGCTGGTAGATTATACTAGGGAAAAGTTTGACTGCCTGCAGTAATGATTCGGAAAAAAGAAATTCCAATTGCTAATGCATGGAGCAAAAGAAAACCTATGAATTATGGACACAACATAAAAACAAATATTCAGGTTAACTTATACAGGTAAGTAAAATTCAGAATGATTGCACAGATGCAGTAGTTTTGTTTGAAAAACAACTGGATAAATCTGATTATTCCAGAAAAGTGCCAATACATCTAGTCTGCATCAGCTGTTCATCTGGCCTCGCCAGGTGTTGCTTATGAGCTGCTAAAAATCACATAAACTGGAGGAACAAGAATACAATTAAAACTCCTCCTGAGAATAACCTAACCTCATGTAGATTTTCTGAAATAAACACGTTCAAATAAAATCTAAGATACGTTCAGATTTAAGAGCAGGAAAGAGACTCAGGAAAAATCAGGTGCATTCAAAGTAGATTTCATCTTCTTAAAATGTTAACTTTCGCTTAAGGCAAAGAATGGACTTCAAGGAGTTGTTGGCATACCTTTTGATCCTTAAGTCTGGACATTGGCAACACTGTGTGGATCTTGAATATGAGCCAGCAACATGCCCTTCCTGCAAAGGCAGCTAATGATGTCCTGGGCTGCATTAGGAAAAGCATTGCCAGCAGGCTGAGGGAGGTGATCCTTGCCTTCTACTCAGCACTGGTCTCCATCCCTGGAGATACTCTAAAGCTGTCTGGATGTGGTCCTGCTTCAACAGGAGGGTTGGACAAGAAGACCTCTCCAGAGCTCCCTTCTAACCTCAACCATTCTGTGATAAATACGAAAAAACACAGAAGGCAATGACGTGCGGAAAGCAGACTCCACAATCTGTAAGACTGAAAAGTAGGGATGTTTATTCGGTGCCGGGCAGCACGGGGGGTAGTCCCACCAAAGTCGTGTGCGCCGAGCAGCAACATGTCTCTTCAATTTATACAATCAAATATTACATATACATTAGATTTCCCAATACACCTATACATATGCATCTATCCTCATTGCATATCAAAATCAGTTCCGAGAAATAATTTCCATAGACTCCTCCCAGT
>Ga0065711_1005121_pt1 | contig 37653 bp, 20 predicted proteins | sample Hoacrofraction12_FD_59098 | JGI IMG/M metagenome (GOLD analysis project Ga0065711, IMG submission 59098) | Hoatzin crop microbial communities from Cojedes, Venezuela - Epithelial fraction 12 v2 (version 2) | ecosystem: Host-associated > Birds > Digestive system > Esophagus > Crop | place...
CCAGGCGGGTCTTGAATATCTCCAGAGAAGGAGACTCCACAACCTCCCTGGGCAGCCTGTTCCAGTGCTCCGTCACCCTCAGAGGGAAGAAGTTCTTCCTCATGTTCAGACGGAACTTCCTGTGCCTCATCACGTCTTAGAGTGCCTTAAGACATTGTCCTCCAGGTCTAGCTGTACCAGTTTAAGATATGGTTATCCTCAGCTATTCTTCAACACTAGAATATAAAGATTACTTCTTCCTCAGCTCTTCAAAAATCGGACAGATTAAATCAGAGTGTGTGCCTATAACAGTTTTTGTCTCTTTAAACCAGAACTGCCTTAGCATCACACTCATTTCTGCTTCTACTCCCTTCCTCCCACAAACTTTAGTAGTCGTCAGACTGTGTAGTGAGGCAGCTTGCAGAAGGCAGAACTGTTGATAATTACTCACTTTTTCTTAGGGTTAAGATGCAATTGCATTAGATTCCTTTTATAATTTAAGGAGAAATCTCTAGAGAGTAATTCAGACCACCTAAATTCTGATTTTCCTCCTTTCTTTTTAGGAAATCTGAGGATAAAGTTATCTGATACAGTTGAGCTAATCTAACATCTGGCCCTTCTGTTGAAAGAGGTAGCTCTGCTGCTCCTTGCTTCCCCCTATACAGTCCTGCCACCCTTTTTCAGCAGCTAAATAGCTGTCTTGTGTAACTGCACCCTAAGCCAGCTCACCACACAGGTGGATGACCACCAGACGTGACACAAGAAAGAGGAGGCAGAAGGGTGAACTAGCCTTTTTAGTGACAGTTGACTGTTAGATTGGCTTAGAGGTACTATTTGACCATGTCCTGAAATTGCTTGTCTGAACTGCTAATCTGACTGGTTCCGACTGATGTCTCCATTAGGAAATGGCTGATCTCTTGCTGGCTGTGCTGTGGTTTTGTAACCTGCAGCAAAGGAGCAGTGACATATTGTTAGGTTAGATAATGCCTTCAATCCAGTGACATATTGTTAGGCTAGATAATGCCTTGAATTGAAGTGCTATTTGCTGATTGAACCCTTGTCCAATTACATACACACTGAGGCATTTCTATTGTAATTATCCCTTTTTCAACCTCCATTTACACAGTTTGATAAGAGATTCTCAGCCTATCTTCCAGGAGGCTGTTAACCCTCTGCGTGAGACTAAAAGGTTGTTCTCTGCAAAAGTCGTTTCACTGCTCGACAAAGCCAGATTTCCCCTCCTTCACTGCTTTCTTAATGAGTTAAACTTTCACTTACTCTTCTTTTCCTTGCTTGGAAAGTTTTCTGAGAAGATAATTCAAAAACCCTTTTCTGCAGTCTGTCAAGAGCTCTGGGATGGTGCCTGGTGTAATGTCATGGATGTCAATGTGGATAGGAACCAAAGAAGTCCTTCCTGAACTTGCAGTCTTCGAAGTTCAGTGCAATAATATGTTGCCTTCATTCCTGGAAAACTACTAGCTTTTCTGTGGTCTGTGTTTTGTCTCTTGCAGACCATCTTCATCGGTTCCCTTCACAGAGTTCTCAGACAGGACTGTTTACTGACTTGGGCAAGTTGAGGGTTGTGTCTTTGACCTCTGAAATCTGCCTGGTTTGAGCCAGTGGCAATTCTCAGTCGGTTCCTCCAGCTTATTCTTTCAAGGCAGTCTCTTCATATATCTGCAATGTCAGGTACAATTAAATACATCAGGGGTAAAGATTTCAGGCTTCCTCCTTGCTGTGACATGTTTTCGGTCATCTTTTGTTTCCTTTTCTGTGCTTTTTACATGATTCCTCTGAGAGAGTGTGTGGGAGTCCCCATGGAGTGATTTGGACCTCTCTGTTGGGGAAAGATGTTTCTCTTGGCCACAAACTTTCTCCTCCACCTGAACTATTACCTTGTACTTCATAAAGGCAAAAAAATCGCTCTTTTGAGGGAGGAACCAAAATTTGGCACATCCAGTGTAGCAGCATATAGCTAATGACCCTCTGCCCATCTGTGTTGCTGCTGGGAAGCTGCACTACAAAGCAAAGCCTCAAACTCAACTCTGGGAATATTCTCAGAAATTCCACTGCCAGCCACTTGCTTTTCACAGTTTGCATTCGCTCAGTACCATCCCCTTGTAAAGGGTTACAAACAAGCTTAGGAAATCAAAGTCAGAACCTACAGCACATCCTTGTACCTGATGTAAACTACTCAAGAATCCGAAAAGCAATCACACAACCCCCAAAAGACCCTGCGGGTTAGGGCTGTACACCGTCTCCATATGTGGTACTGAGGGCTGAGGTATCATGGAGCTCAACCCACTGCCAGGCCAGACCAGGGCTCCTTAATTGTGACTGTTTGCACGGATCACTGTTCACCATTACGAGTCAGGGGCTGTGTTTTCTGTGTTTCTCAGAGCTGTATTTGTGCTCAGATGGAGTCAAACCTGTTTAAATTACTGCCAATCGTAGAGATGCAAATAGACATCAGGCATTTTATTGGACTTCCTTACCATAGCTCCACCTTGTGCTTCAGCAACGGAAGCATTAAGAGAGGAAAGTAACTGGCCTACGTTAATTAGAGACTTCTCTGCTGCTTTTCCCAGTGACAGACTATCAGTTGGTAATTACACTGCATCAGTCACCCCCCACTTGCCTCTGATGCTGCTGCTTGGTGAGCTAATGAGGGAGAGACGACGAGTTGCAGTAAAAGGCTGTCCTGAGTGGTTTGAAGTTGTGTAGGGGAGCGTTTACTTCACTCTGAAAATGGAGTTTGAACCGTAAGGGTGGGGTTTACAACAATAATACTGATATGTGCTCTTAGGACACTCTGTGAATTGCCTTCTCTTGTGACTTGATATTAGATATGCTACTAATGCTGCATTTAACTGATACACGTTGCAGCACATGCTTGTCTTTGCTGCAGAGCAGAAGGAGGTCTGTTCCCATTATTTTTAGCGTGCAGATGACCTGCTCCACCTCATTAGCTCTGCAGTGCTGGTTGGTGTGCTGGGAAGGATGATCCTAAAAGATCCACCCGTCTGAAGGCGATGAAGAGCAGCAGCCCTGACAAGGCTTCCATCTCTGCTTCCTACATGGGAATAGATTCGATGAGGGTGGAAGAACACACAGGGATGCAAAGGAGCAATAAGCTCCCATCGCCCTTGTAGGCACTCAGTGAAATGAATAGGACTGTTCCAGCTCAGGTTTTTAAAATCACATATGTGCATATAATATTAAACCATATTCTATAATCAAGAGTTCAAGTTCTGAGTTAAATGGACCTCAGCTGGGGAGCTGACCTTACTGTCCCTATGACATTTGAAAAAGCCAGCTGCTGGGTTATTTTAGATGTTTTCTCAAGTACACAATGCACAGCTAGATCCTATGACCACCCCCCTGAAGGAAGTATAAGTGAAGTGCCATCCTCTTTAGTTTTGTAGAATTGTAAATTTAAAAGACTTTTGATTCTCAAAAAAACTGGGCTGTAGCTGGATGAAAAACATCCCTTTCCTAATAAATAACAATGTAACTGGTCAACTAAAATACTGCATTAACATTTTGTCGGAATTCTCTGATCTACCTCAGCCCTCAAAAACTGAAATTTGAATAAGGTGTTTTACAATTCAAAACACTTGAGTGAACTTCACCAGATACTGTGGTTTAAACATATATATCATGTCTCTTCTGACACCAGTGAGATTTGAATGTGTACTCAGAGGCACTACGATATTTTGCTGAACAGGGATGTTATAAAATGTGTGCTTAAATTAAAAATATTTGTAATTCTTAAAAGCCTAAATTAGCTAAATGTCTTTGGTCAGTGTCTGTTAGAGTTGCTTTGGCTCACTTGCTAGCATTTGAGGAGAGAGACATGCATTTGGTAAAGATCCAGAGCACCAAGTTTCAGGGTGATGCGAACTTCTCTTGTGTGTAAAGCAGTTGTTAAAGTCTCAGAGAGAGCGATTTGTACCGGGAATGCTGTTGGCATAGTGATAACTATCAAACTGAATAGAGTCTTGGAAAGAACAACACTTGATAACAGCTGTGTTTGCATTAAACATTTTTGGAGGTCAGTTCAGAGCAGTTCTGCACCATATATGTAGAATTTTTATGCAGAATTTGCATACAGAAAGCATGGAATGCTCTTTACTGGGTAAATTATTTGCTTCTGCTATTTATTACACTCCCTCCCCTTCCCCTGGGCACACATGGCTGCAAGGATTTGAGTTAGTAGAGAAAACAGGTGTGCCTGGTCAGAAGAGCAAAAAGCATGTATTCAAGGGAAAAGTAGGATTTTTGTTTCGAATGAGATATTTAATGCAGTCCTCCCTCTGGGTCCATCTAAACTGACCTTTTGGCAAGAATGAATTAAGGCATAGATACCATGGCGCCTCTATTTACCTCATCTAATGGAGATGCTTTAATTCTATCCTTATTAGGCAAAAGATTTAAGTACAGTCTTAAGTCAGCAACATTGTTGTATTAGCCTTACTCTCTCCTCTGAGGAAGAGAGGTTCCTCTAGATAGTGAAGCATAGGAAGTTCCGTCTGGACATGGGGAAGAACTTCTTCACTCTGAGGGTGACAGAGCCCTGGCACAGGCTGCCCAGGGAGGCTGTGGAGTCTCCTTCTCTGGAGATATTCAAGACCCACCTGGACAAGGTTCTGTGCAGCCTGCTCTGGGTGACTCTGCTTCGGCAGGGGAGTTGGACTGGGTGACCCACAGAGGTCACTTCCAACCCCTAAAATTGTGGGATTCTGTGATTCTATGAGAAGACTGAACAGGTCCAACAGCTTGCTTCAGGAGAAAGGGGCAGTCTCACTGCTCTTCCTTACCCTTCTTCCCAGCTAGGTGGATTGATTTCCTCTATTGCAGCAGTTCTCATGCTTGCTGGACTGCATAGTAAAGGATGAATCAACTCACCAATCTGGAAGAAAACCACACTTTTTCTTTGATCAGGTGGAACAAAAACTTTTCTGCAGGCTGAGTGCATTGCATCAGGGGTCAGGGGGTGCTGGGGACACAGAAGGACTACCGTGATGTGAAGGATTCTTTCCTTCCACCAGAGCCTGCCTCAGAAGTGAAAGTCCAGGGATCACAGCACAATACTCCATAGCCTGCAAGTCTCACCTCGTGTTAATCCTAGGTTTGGATTTGGAAATGGAAGAATTGCGGATGTCCGGCTTCTTTGGAGTTCTTCTGGCAGTGGTATTTTTCCATGAGCTTCAAAACAACTGAAGGTGAAGCTCCCACCTGCTTCTCTGCTCCCAGGACAGCATAACCTCAATGTGGTGGAATTTGGCTGAAACACTGCAAATAGTATTCTTTTTCCTACAAAAGGTACCTTCTGATTTTAATGACCGAAAATGTTAAGTACCTGAATTTTACATACGATGTGAAAGCAAGCATCTCTGTCAGCAACTGCTGTTCATAAGATTTTAGGTCGTCTATTCTGCAGTGATTTAGAAAGCAGCATGCACCTACTGGCTCAGCAGCATCATTTGGAGCAGTTTAGGTGTTCTTCAGAGCCTGCTGCCTGAAACACTGACCTGATCCCACCTGACCTGCATAGCTCATGAAATCTGATGGAATTTCTCAAAGGTACTATGAATAGCTGATTTCACCTGCGTCTGTGGTAACTGTACCATTTTTCTTTCCTTGTGAGAGAGAGGTACAATGAGTAATAGCAGACATCATTAATCCTTTTGGTATTTTTGCTTTTCTAATCACGGTTTAATTTTTGAGAGTCTTTGAGTAGGAGATTTTTTCCTTTTTCTGTCTTTCTGCAAAGAAAAAATATCTCAGCAGTAGATTTTCCTGTAGGCCAGCGAGAAGAGTGAATGGTGGAAGTAGGAAGATACAGTTCTGCTATGGTTATGCCACCTATGTAAAATCTATATCCAGGTTTTAACTCCTGGTCGTTGCTTGTAGCTATCTTAGGCTTCAGACTTGTGGTCCTCATGGCATCTAGTCCTCAGCAACTGAAAAGGCTGCCAGTTCCCCACTGCCCACCCAACCACTCCGCTGCAGTCATGGGTCTGCAGCAGGAGCAGTATCATGGGTGATGTGGCTTAGCTATCGCCGTTGGCAGTCCAGTATAGGAAGAAGACAGTATGAGTGGAGGATACAACTGAGATGAAACAGTGAGGGTGCAGGAGGGTTTCGGCAAAAAAATTGGCAAAAAAATCAGCAAAAGGCACAGGAAATCCACACAGAACTGTGGAAAGTTCTCTCTATGCCCAGTGTCACCACAGTCAGAAGAGCAGAAAACAAGCACAGTACCTGTCTTCTGAACCAGAGTTTTATTTTGAATAAAACAGGTTTTGCTTTTTTTAAAATCAGTTCAGCCATTAAAATAGTGTGAGACAAGTGGAAACCATCAGAAAACAGTGAATGAACATGCATGCTGGTTCTCCTTCAGGTAATTGGTGAGGACAATGCCTGAATGTCCAGAGGTTGATTGTCCCTGTTCTTATCAACTGGAGATTCAGTCCATCTTATTTCTTTAGTCTTCCTTCAATGCCAGGTAGAGTTGGAGGTGGCAGTAGGTACCACTTGGGGTCTAATGTCCATAGAGTTGAGAAGTTCTCTGTTCCATGTGGCTGAACGCTGGTATATAATCAGATTTCATTTGTGGAGCAAGAGTAAACTTATCTTCCATGTTCCCCTTTTGTATGCAACCTATAAAAGGCTTCTTTGTTTTAAAAGAAAGATTCTGTGCTAAGGGAGAGCTGCACAGTTTTGGAAACATCTTTTTTATTTTTGCTCAGGCTAAGAACAGCATTCGTCTCTTAAGGCTGCATTTCAGGTCGAGAGAGGCAGCCTGTATTCCCATGGTTTGAACGGGACAGAGTGTCTACGGGGTAGGACCTCCCTACTCAGTGTCCCCTTGTGCTTTCCAAGTGCTTAGCATTCCTTACAAATTACAGTCTTTTGTGGTACAGAATACTGTGCTATTTTAACCGATTGGAGGGGTGGTGGTGCTGGGGGGAATATAATAAGGCTGAGAAGTATTTCCTTACTGTGCTAGATGGTTTATTTAGGCTTCCATCCTGTAACAGGTCTGAAGGCACAGACTCTTACCTGCCCGATGGGACTCCCTGGGAATAGAAGAGGTCTTGGCTACTATCACATCCGTAAGTGTGGCCTCGCATGTAAAATCCACTGTCAGCTGTAGCACCTCTGTATACTTAAACTGGTCAAACAATATAAAGGAAAGGAGCTATCGGGTATAAATCCCAGAATAGACAGGAAGCTTGGTTACTGAGCAGTAGGCAGGTGCTAGTGTTCATTTCAGGTGGTAGAATGATTATTAAATCCCAAATCACTTGAATCCAAATGTGAAAAGAACAAATAAGGAAATAGCTTCCGAGATGAAAAACATTTAAGTTTACACTAGAGACACAATCAGCAAATTATTGACTTGAGGAATCCCATTTTCAGGAGGCTGTGAAAAATGTCAGGAGAAGGGTCCAGAGATCAAAAGGAGACAAAAATGTTAACAGATCTGCCTGAGAACAAGAATGTGGCAGTGGGAGACTTGTTAGAGCCATCTAGGGTGACCGTGTGGAGTGGAGAGAGATGTACATGCTCTATAAGGTAATCTAAAGAAACTGGCCCTGCCTGCTTAAAGCAAAAAAGAGCTAAGAGCTGGCAGCAAGCACCAGGAAGCCCTGGGGAACTACTAAACAGCTGTATCGCATATATTGTTTTTAAGATTTGTTTTCTCAGAATAGTTTTGTTGTAAGATCTGCCCAGATTTGTAGATCTAGGCTTTTCACACTGACAGTGGTAGAAAACAAACAGCATCCTTGGAGCAAAGTATATTTAGTTCGAATATGAGCCTGCATACAAAAATCACCTGTGGTTCAAATATGATTTTTCTAACTTAAAAACATTACTATCTTCAACATCCAGTTTTTCAAAACTTCATTGAATTCTCTCAGCTTTGCCCACAATTCACTTATCTATCCATCTCTTCACACAAATCATAAATTTAAGCATACAGTCAGGTGAGTGACATTTGTTTAACACCTGGTGCAGTAAGGTGCAATAGAAAGGCAGTACATGGACTGGTTTCAGGAATCTGTCAAGAGTAAATGTTATTGATAGGTGCAGAATATGCAGCCAGCATATATGCAATATAAAACAGCATTGCCTTTGTTTCTGCTGTTCTATTTATTTCATTTGTTTTCGTCCATACTAAGTCCTAAGAAATATAGGATTTATTCTGAAGGTATCCCTGCAGAGTTCTTTCCTTTTAGGGGAAGAGCAAGCTCTTCAGTCTTAGGGTAAGAACAAATTAGAAGTAGGAGAAAGTAACTGGGCGAAAAGTAGGTGTTTCCCAAAGGTATGCTGATTTGGGAGTTGAAAGAGGAAAAGAATTTGCTGGAGTCTTGTGAGAAACAAACACCCCTTGGGATAATCCAAACTAATGAACCCTCTCTTTTACACTATTAAGAAAGTTCTTCCTACATTCTTAATGTACCACATTTCCTGATACTAATGATGTGGGTACTTTTTTCCTCAAATGTGTCATTTCCCTTACACTTACTATTCAATAAAATCTCATTTTTCCCCTTAAGGTGCAGCGCAACACAAACAATAAGAAGCAATTCTGTATTTTGAAAGACTTGGAGCTCCATTTTGTTACATGCCAAGTAATTTAATAAAATAGTAAGTAAAGACCTCTGACTTTTGACAAGTTTCGTGGTGTAAAATGTCCATTTAACAGCTGTGCTACCAACACGAGCTCAAAACTCAAAACATCCTTGTGCTCTGAGCTATGCCTGAGCAATGGCTCTAAATCACTTCCCTCCCGTCTTCGGCTGACACACGTGCGCTAGTGCAGTCAAGTACAAAGAGCCTGGAACCGCCTCGCCACGTTTGNNCACAGTGTGNGAAAGAGCCAGGATGCCAGAAGGTGGAGGATGCGCTAGCCAAAGGTTAAAGAAACCGTGGCTTATGAGTGTCTGCTCATGGTTTGCAGAAGTCTGTGTGGTGTAGCTCTTTTCACCTGCTAAACTGCACTTTCTAGTCATTATTCTGCAGATTCCTTTTAGTTGTCTCCAGGTACGAGTAGGAAGAGCGATAGCTCATGCAAATACAAAGTGGAGAAGAGCAGCCGCTTTCTTTAACGGTGTGTCCCACATCTGAAAAGAATTGAAAATCCCCACTGTATTCCTAATATGCAAAGAGGAGGGACAGGAGGGTTATTTGTGCTAATGGGATCCCATCTGCTGACGATGCTGCTCTTTTAAAGAAGGTCTGCTTCTCTGCAGAACTGTGGAGGTGGGGAAGGATCCCTTTCTTTGCCATGGAAATCTGTAGGGCCCAGCCATATTAACTCAGATAGCTGGCAAGAAAACATGCTCTTAAAGATCACTTCTGTTGAACTCGATAGGAACTGTGTCACTGACTTCAGTGGGACCTGGATCAGGCCCTAATCTGTTAAAGAAATAACAGTGACATGACTGTTTTCCCTCCTGGCCCCCTACTTTTGGCTATTCTGCCCACCACAGTGTTTATACTTTCTCAAGCTGGGCTGGTTTGATCGCAGCAGCACAGACGGACTGTGTATGCCTCTGACCCAGGGAGCTCTTCCAGCAGAGGGAAAGCATTGTGCCGCAGCTTTCTGCTCAGGCAGCTCCTCCAATTATTAAGGGAATAGCCTCAAAGAATCTAAGGAATCGCAGATATTCTGGGGGAAAAAAAATCTGTTGGCTGAAAGTAACTGCACAGAAAAAGAAAAGAATGAACTAGCATCTTGATTCAACATGCCTGTTAGATCAATCATTTGCTCTGAGTGGGTAGCAAAGATATGATCTAATAGGTGCCGGATTCTGATTTCCTGTTAGAAGCTGAGCATACCTTTTGTGTGACATCAGAATGTTTTTATTTTGGTTTATTCACCAAATATTTTTATCTGCTAAATTCAATGGTAATGGGGCAAAAAGCATCTAGTTTGTTATGTTTCAGACTATATAAATCTCTTTAACGTCTAGCTCTTTTGTAAGGCTTTAAAGTATATATTCTCCAGAACTTTCAAGCCTTGTGCTTTCTAGTGATGTGCTAATTTTCCCCCTGTGTTGTCCAAGCTCAGGTTCATAACTGGTTAGAAAAGTAAATCTTTTCCTTTGAGAAAATGTTAGTGCATGTACAGTTAATGTCATTCTCAGAGTTCACTTCTGTCACATTCAAGAAGAAAAAATCAATTAGAATAAAATGGCGAGTGCCATTATCTGCTCTAGAAATCAGTGGTGTACTCACAGTGATAAGCATCTGGATCAATATCCACGTTGATATTTAGGCATCTAACAACCCGTGGATTTCCCAGGGAATTCAGACACTTCGTTAGATCTCTGTGCACCTGGCTCTGCGCCTGGTATGAAGTGTTAGCAGGATCAGCCCCCTCAGCTCGTATGCTGAAACCTGCCATGGTCCTTCTGTAGGCAAGCCCATGTGCTCCCCAGTGACTGCAGTAGAGTCAGGAGAGCCTGCAGGCTGCTCCTGTGGAGCTCGCTTTAGAATTTGAGTCAAAGTTTTATTATGAATGAGGAGCTTTCCATCAATTTTTTTTTTGTCTGTGTGGTGATTTCTTTGTCTCTAAGGCATCACAGAAGCAAAGGAGTAATTGGAATAGGTTAGCAAAATATAAGACACAAGCAAGTAATTGTTTCAGTAATCGACTTTAAAAGGCTGGGATCCTGAATTTCCTTCAAGACTGGTTCCTTTCTCCTCCCTGGATTTAGAACCAGTTAGTGTAACCTGTAGACAGCGCAGACAGTGTTAGGACAGTGTAAATGTTTCCACTGGGACTGGTTTGGAGTAGCTGGAGTGACTGGCCTTGCTCAGGAGGAAAAATTGTAGCTAGTGTATCCCAAGCAGGAACTAAATAGCTCTTAATGCCAAGCCAGAGGGGCAGATTTGACAGTCTCCCATGTTTATCAGTGCTGTTGACTTCTGTTGTGTGTCTGCCTTGACCCTCTCAAATAATTCATAGTGTTTTCTGTAGCAGTGCAGTAATGATCTGCACTCTGTGTTTCTAAAAAGCATGTATGACTCTGCATCTGGTTTCACTACAAAGAGTGTAAATAGACAAATGAGCTCCACCTACCAAACAGTCCAGATGAAACTGAAGAACTGACATGTCCTTATTGTTATTCGTTTCTTCACCCAGCTTTGTGTCATCTGCAAACTTTATCGGCAGCAATACTGTCTCTTCCTCTGAACTCTGGGGTATTATTGAGTGGCACTGTCCACAGTGAGATCCCTCTGCTGCTACCTGTGCTGTGCCTCTTGGAGCTCCTAGACTGTATTCTTCACACCTTTGGATTCGATTTTCCATACAGAGTGGTTTCTTGGCCACATTCAAGCCATAGACTGGGTGCTGAATCAGTTTTTATAACGTACTAGTTTAAAATTGACATTTTGTGAAGCATACCCTGCAGATATTTTTGATTTATTTTGTCAATTCCACTACTTTTTACCAAACAAATTTATAATCATGAGAACATTTTAAGCATTTAAGACTTGTATTCCATTTCGTCAAGAGGATTGATCCTATCTGGGTTGAGAGCCTTTGGCTTTGTAACTGGTTCCGTCTTGTCACAATGTTATAATAGTCTTATCTGGAACTGATGCTGTGTTGAACCTTTTGTAGTTACCCACAGTTCCCTAGTTTTATAGAAATGGTGATGCATAAATTATTTTTTGCAAATCCCCTGCTTTTGCAAAATTTCTTAAGTAAAAATCCCACAAGCTCAGAGCTGCTTGGCAACTCTTCAAAAACTTTTAAGTGTAAATTGTCTCGTATCTGAATCCAGGCATAAGACATTATGATAGTAACTGCTATCAGGAACCCAGGGAGGGGATGAGCATATGCACATTCATAAATACATCATGTAACAGGGGCATTATGCCCATAGGATGTGTTTATGAATTCATCTCTGAGATTCTGGGCTGAAATCGTAGCCTGGCTCTGTCCTCTCTAGGTGGTTTTGAGGGGTGTAACAAGCCCCATAGTAATTGAAGGGGGATCAGGGATCTTCCTCCATGTGTAACAACCCTGTGTAACCTACTGTTTTCTGCTCCACAACCAGAACTCAGAATGGCCCCAGAAGATGCTATAGCCTTGTCCTGCTTCTACCAGGCTTTCCTCCGTGTGTCATGGCTTGAAAAGGACTATGCATGAGACTGAGGAAGTCTACACCAAAATGGAAAATTCTTTAAATGGCTCCAAGATTTGGAAACCGAAGGTTGCCAGAAGGTAAGCGGCTATAGATGTAAGAATTCTTTCCTGTATTTTGTTGGTACTTTGGCAGTGTTTACCAGCTCATCCTTTGTATTTTGAGAGTTAGAAGTTCAACTATTTTGCTGGTTAGCGCTTTCTGCAGAAGGTAAGAAACCAAACTGCAGATTAATCTCCAAACAGTTAATGTACGTTTCTAGAGGAGATGACTGAGAGAATGGTGTGCTACCTTTGTAAAGAAAAAAAGGAAAAGCCCACTCAACAATTACTTTTCAAGACAAACATTTAGGCAATTTGCCAGAAAAATGCAAAATGCTGTCCATCGTCTGCAGTGTGCATCTTCCAGGTGACTGTGCTCTAGCCTTTGAATAAGACCTAGAAAAAGTTGTATTTCAAGGAATAGCCCTGGAAAGCTTTGATTCATTGCTTGTGTTCAGGATTTGTAAGATGTACTATAATTGCATATGTTATTACTCTTGCAATATTTTGTATTACGTTACTGCATGTTTATAGACCAAAACTTTATAGACAGATAGAAAGCAGCCTGAGAAGGAGGGGAGTCATAAATCAAGGTATAAAACTGCCCCGAATAATATTTTATGTTTCACTATATTGACCTGGAATTATAGGATAAAGACATTTTCCATTGGTGCACTGTTCTTTTCTTGCTTTCTGTGTGTGTCTGTTTCAGGCTTGTTGGGGTTCTTCATTAAATCCAGAATCTGTATCAAATGAGCTGTAGTGTGCTGCAGCACATAAAGGTTTCAAAGCAACAATTACGCTATTATTTCGACAGAGATTACCTGTTTGAAATGAAACCCACACTGAATCCTTTCTGACCTGGTCCTTATTGTGATACTGATAACAAGCCACACTTTCCAGTCTTTATCTTACCTCCTACAGGGTAATCTTTTCTTCTGGAGCTTAATTCTGCTAATAGCACCCTTGACTGGTTGCCAGACAACAAACACAAGCAGGTGAAAAATGAATGGCTCCAGTCTGACCACTGATAACTGCTAGAGACTTTTTATTCTCAGGATTCTCTCCAAAATATACAAGTTGACTGGTGGACAATCAATTACATTCCTTGTATGCTTCTCCCTCCTTCAGACTGGTTATTATTTGAAAGAAATTGTGATGATCTTTTCTACAGTTTCAGATTCTTTTTTTTCCCCTCCTCCAAACAACAGTAAATAGTAATTCCAGATGGTAGAAATTACTTTTAAATTAAACCGGTTAATACAGGGAACGTATGCTTATCTAATTCCCTTGTTTTAAGTGGTAACGATATGATGGAAATGGGTAAAACTGATGTGCGTTGAAGGTATGCAAAACAGTTTGAAATTGTAAAATGCTTTTTTTCCCCTATTTCTGATTTACTGTCCATGAAAATGAATTATAGACTTGTGAAGAAAACAGAAGTTTTTATTTGCTGAACTCAATAGGCTGCTTTCTGGGGACTTGAACTCTGCAAAGTGCTGAAAAAAAGATTACTGCATTCCACTGACAATTTTTCTGTTTGAACCAAATGGGAGGGATGACAGTATGCTATGCTCTGCCTTTCTGCTTCCCAAAGAGAACCTCGGGACCGTTCATTGTTCCTCTGCTGTGTGCATAATAGTCAAGCCCTGAAGCACATGCTTAAAAACTTTGCTAAATTATGCACTGGAGCCTGGACTTAGCTTTAAGAAGTTCCTCTTAAAACCGATGTGTGCAGAAAATCCTTAGCACCTTGCAGGTTTGGACTGTATGTGAATCAAAGCCATTATCCTAAGGAGCATGGTGTAAATGGACCTCGCTGAAATCAGTGAACGTGTATTAATTTACGTCAGCTGACCGTTGGGTGGGGACTCATTTTTTTTTTCCAAAGTGATTTTGCTTTTGCCATTTGAGTATATGATTGTAAGGTAACTAGTTAGTGCTGAGGGGGAATATGGTTGGCTTCGCTGGAAAATATAAAAGTATCCCCTGTTCCTTCAGGGAAATCATTTTAATAGATAACAGCATGTTGTACAATGTTTCATCAGTGATATTTAGATCTAAATTAGGAGCAGTTGTGAGATGGGTTGCCGATTTTCTTGTGATAAAAGGGAAATAGTTCAAGAAATATAGACCAGATGTTATCTTAATCCAATCCTCATGTACAAGAGCACACTATGAGACAGTAATAATAGTCCCTTCTACCTGTTTCTAATTTTCCTGCTCTGAAACACCCCCTGTGAAAAATAGATTAAACCAACACATCATTTATGAATCGGCACTAGGCGGGTTTGAGTTTGTATGGAATGCGGCATGCGTGGCACGGACCGGAGGGTGCAGCCACTAGATTTTGATACATGTTTAAAAATGCTCGTTTGACAGTAACGTTTAAGACAGCAGCTCTTAGTGATTTAAAAGGAGAGTAGCCAGTTTGGGTTTGAATCCGGCTTTTGGTTCAGCGTATCCCTACACAGTTTCAAATTTGTCATCAGTGTTTCGAGGCAGTATATGTTATACAATCCTCAGCAGGCCAAAAAAGAGGCGGTTGATCCTCAGCTGCTGTAAATCAACACTGATCCATTGATTTAGATGGAACTACACTGATTTGTACCATCTCATGGTCTGGACAAAGTGTATTAACTTTCCCCATGAAAATCCTTCACAACAAAAAGCTCCATTCACAGTCCTACTGGATAAGCAGTAACTAATGTGTCTCTGTTCTCGTAATAATGTTTAATACCTGCATCATTTCCTACTTGCTGGGGCAGTCGAAACATTACTCTTTGCTTTGACGTAAGAAGTTGAGTGCTGCGCATTTGTAATATTTGGGACAGCTTTTTCCATAACTCTCTGTCTGAGCTAAAGCGTTGCGCTGGAATATTCATGTCTCTTGGCATCAATATGCCAAGGAGGCATTTGGGCAGCTGTCTAGCGACTCAGGAGACAAGACTTTTATTTTCCTTTGAGGAACACAGTCATAGGAAAGTACTTTATTCAGCAATATTCAGAACTGTAAGAACTACTGGGGTTTTGTTTTTTGTTCACTGGAAATAGCAATAGCTGTGAGGATAGCAATAACACTAACAACAGTGTTAATAAGACTGCTTTATCTAGGGTAGACACCTTCACATTTTGGCCTGTCCTAAACTATTTTTCAAGCAGAGTAAAATCCTGTTTTCCAGATCGGATATTTTCTTATTTCTATGAAGAGAGGAAACAAGAGCAGGCGATGAGACAATTAATCTTCGGAGACTGCCCACACAGCTGGCTGTCCGCTGCAAGGACAGTGCGAGCACGGAACCAAAGTTTTACTTTTGCACCGAACTCCTTTGCTTTTCATTTATTTTTAAAATGAATGTATAGCATTGCAAATGGATTCACCTCTCTGTTGTTTTTTGTTTTATTTCATTTTTTTTTCAACAGCTTTAAAGACAAATAGGCCAGCTTTTTCTGGGAAATATGGCTATGGAGGGCCAAAAGAGGCTGTGAGCTCACACTAGAGAGCTGGAATCTTGTGGACTCCCATGAAAGGTTCATAATCTGACTGTGCATCTATAAAGGCTCATGGGTTATGCATCAATACATTAGGGAAGAAGTGTTCAGCATTTCTGTAGGAGAATATTTTTATTGTGTTAGCTGGTTAATCCAACAGCTGTCATTTTATTTAAATTGTGTCTGTACCGCAAGACCCTACGTACTTTCTAAGGGTTGAGTTTTGTTCGATTCTGTAATGCAAGCACCAAAATCTCTGGAGTCAGGCAGCTTAGTAAGATGAGACAGGTGGATCAACAGGAACAGGAGGGGATGGAATTATGAAAGAATGGCACAAGAAAATGCAAAAATAGAGTCCAAGTTGTCATATGCCCTGGACGGCTCACATCAATGGCAAAGCTGTCATTTGGGATAAGACTGCTTCAGAAATGCAGATGGAAAACTTGATGGATGAAAGTAGTTAATGAGAGAATAAAATGAGAGGAAGAAAAATGTGGAGTGGTTGAAAACAGTTACAGGAGAGAGAATCCACCTGGCAGACAACCTGTTGATTGGGAAAGCTTGAAAAGCTGCAGCAGCCGAGATGAATGCACACATCTAATCAAAATGCAAAGTGCGGTTTAGAGATCTCAGTGCTAAAAGGCACCGGTGGTGGTGGTAATGGGGTACGCAGGTTAATACTGAAAGTGTGTTATTAGTAATGACCAAAGACCTTTAGCCTCCTGTCCAAAATCCTTTTTTACTGTATAGAACGGGAAAGTAAACTCTATCATGTTGGGCTATTTAGTAAGCTATTAGTGCATTCATCTTTTCATCATTTGACAGGTGGAAGTAGTAGTCCAGCTTTTAGTTTTAATTATAAGGAATTCCAGATGTAGAATAGGACATAAATTAAAACCAGACTTACTCATATGTCTTTTCAAAGTAAGCCAACTTCAAGGTATCTGCTTTTCATTTCGAAATGTTATTAAAGCTATTACTAAGAAATTCATAGTCTTAGCATGCTCCAATAATTGACACCTTTAAAGTGACTAAACAGATTTAGAGTGTGCAGAAAAGTAAATTTGTCTTAGAGAATGACTCTAATCATCCATTTACATATAATGGACAAATCAGTGTTTGCGTTTTGAGAGGCTGGGTGAGCAGTCTGTCTCGATGGCTGTTTCTGACTGCTCCTCCAGCCTGTCCTGACTGCTGGGTGTTAGCTTGTTTCCGTGATTATGCTACTATGCAAGTGAAGATAAAGAATTGAGGGCTGATCCAAAGCCAGTGAAAGTCAACGGGAGTCTTTTGATGAGCTTTCCATCATAGTCTCCTCCTCTCATGTTGGCTTGAGCTATGTTACATTGTGTTGGAAGTTGCATTTTTTTTTAAAGAAAATTAAATCCAGAACAATTTTTTTTTTCTACTGATAGTGTTCTTAAACCCCTAACTGTGTAAAGAGACCTGCAGATTCCTTTCTAAAAAGCCTTTCTTTCCCCAAGACCTATTTATCTGGCGATATGTTACAACCATGCAAATAACGCTGTACATCTGACTTCATAAAAAGTCTGAGGTTTCCAATAATTAGAATGATAGCTGGCAAGCCTGATAAATTAGAGAAATAACTTGTTTGGTGTAAACTGAGCCTGTTTCTGAGGCAGAAATGTTGGGCTTTTATCCTCTGGAGTGTGATTGAAAGGGTGAGAAGTTAATTTGGCAGCTTCGCTTCTATGGTTTCATAATGTTTCTCCTCCCCCCTCCCCTCAGCTTCAGGGAAGGACTGTGATTTCAGTACTTTGCGCCTGCCCTCATACAAGGCAAGAGCATGACCCGAAACGAAACCCCTCTCCCCAGGGCACATCCTGAGCAGTAACAGCTTGGCTCAAGTGTTTCTTATGAACAGCCGTCCAGAGCACTTGATCTAAATCATGCCATTTCCTTCACAGTATGGCACAGTTAACAAGTCAGTGCATCAACACAATCTGCAGATGGCAGTTCAAAAGGTGCACGTTCCCCAGCAAGATAAAGGGCAATGAGTTCCATGGGTTAGCTCATTACTTGGATTCAGGCAGGGGCTCCGTAGGGGTGTGAGGGAGGAAAAGGGGGCAGGCAAACCTTGAGAATGCATGTCTACACAAATAAAGCCAGTGTTGCAAGAAGCATGTTATTGAAGTAAAGTGCAAACAGCTTGCAGAGCGTGGTTTCCTTCGGAGGTGGCTCGCTTTGCCTCCGAAAAGCGAGAGGAAAAGGGGAGTGAAGCCAGTGGCGATACGCACTGCCCGTGCACCATCGTTTATGCGCAAGGCCTGGCAAACACGACACCATTCCCCGAGCGAAGCCCCAAAATTCAGCAGAGGCAAGCGAGCTATCAGCAAGGGCCCGGGGCTCGTGGTTGCTCTGCATCCTGCTTGGGAAGGAACCTGTTCTCTGGAGCGTCACGGAAGGGCTTCTAGAGAGCAGTGTGCACTCCTGCGCAAATTACATTAGAGCTAAACGTCCAGTGAAGAATCTCTGAGACATATTAGTCCTTTAGACTTCAAAACAAGCTTAAATTGGAACCATACTGCTGGAATACTTCTTAGCTAACATTTATATTACTTCAGTTACCAAATCCAGACTAAGTCTCAGGACTCGGCAGGGGAGGACATAATATATTAGGAAGTAAGATGGGGGTGTGCACTTCTGGCCTCCTATTTTATATAAATGTACAAAAAGTTTCCTCACACTAGCAAGGAAATGACTACAAGGCCCTAAAATGCTGATTTCCAGCGGCGAACGAGGGAAGTCCGCTGCCCCTCCTCCCTTCTCTCCCCTGACCGTTCTGTGTGTGCCATGCCTTGGGGATAGTTTGGATTACTTGGAGTAAGACTGTTGCATAGAAGCTCAGGTATCAGAGCAGATAATTATACACATATAGCTAGATACAGCAAAGGTCTCAGTGAATTGTCAGAGGATGAGATACATCTCCGGAGACCAAACAAGCCTCCCCTATACTGATCTTTGTAAATGAATCTCTTTGGGAACTATCAAGATGGTGCTTTACCACGATTTTCACTGCTGAGGAAAACGGAACTCTTCCAAGCTGCTTGTTTTCCAGGTTGTATCAAAAGCTGGCGAGTGAAGATTTTTTTCTTTCTGCCCTTATGTTAGTATGAATGGACTGAAAGGCGCTAACATATGTGCTGATCTCTGAGTTCCTGCGGCGGAGAAGTTCAAGGCAGGTTAGGTTAGGAACAGAAACCCCCCTTCCCCTCCCCATAACTTCAAATCTACAAAGGCTGACTTTCCGGTGAACTCCCTGGTCTACATCGCAATTCTTTTGGAGAAACAGTGCTAAAACTGGGAAGGGCAAATCCTGAGTGGCTGCTAGGCAGAGGTGTGTTGAACTAAGTTCATTCCTTGTGTAATTTGATTGATTTAGTAGAGTTATGCCAGAGGGAAATTTGGCTCCAGGCTTTTGGGTGATGTGTCATGTTTCTTTATTTAACTTATCAAACAGGTGCTTAGCAACAGCATCTTCCACTGGTTTATCCAGAAATCTTCACTTCTTTCTTTCATTATCTGTTCTTTAATATCCTTCCAAGCTGTGTTGAGTTAAAAACTGAGCCAAGACTTCAGGCTGTGCCCCACTGGGACATGCAGGTACGCAGCACATTTCTCCAGGCCCTGCATCCATTTCTTTCTTACAACAGTGCCTGGTGATTGCTGTCTTTCTCAAATCAGGGAGATAAGTGAAGGATAAAGAGCTGTGAGTCTCAGAGATTTTTTGTGGATTTGGTGAGTTCAACCTGTTGAACTAAAGCAGAGGAAGAGGACTTCAACGGTAAGGAGCTGAATTTCATTTCGTTAGAAAAGTTCCAGCTTCTGCTGAGATTGGCAGAAAACAAGTGAGCCCCGGAGGTTTCAGACCTGAGCTGACAGGCAGCAGTCTTCAGCGGTGATTCAGGTTGTTCACAGCTACTGCACAGCGTGACTTCTCTAGACAACTTTTTAAAAGCTGCAGTTTCTGTACTAGAAGTATCTTTGCCCAAAGATCAGGTCTAGGACATGCACATGTCTTCAGACACTGTAAAGCAGCAATTTATTTCTCCCTGTTGGGCAGCAGCCTTCAAAATATTTTCCCTTTGCTGGAGAGTGCAGCGCCTGGAGCACTTTCAGTGAGGTGGCTTGAATGCTGTAGGGCTCTGCCTTGGCTAAATAGATCCTGCTTCTCTTTCAGAGCTATCTTTGTTATCTCAACATGATATTGCATGGTGCTGTGCTGTACATCGTGTGTACCAGGGTTGTAGAAAATGCTGTCTTTTCTCCCCCTTTTCCAGCCTCTCTTGAGAAGATATGAGGAAGGAGAGATAAGCGATCCTTGTGCTCAGCCTTTCCTGTGTACAAGCGACAAAGCCACGTGCCCTTTGGGCTCTGTCTGTGTCTGCACTGATGTGAGCACAGCTTGCCATCCTGTGTGGATGGTGGAGGGCCTCATTCGTGAGAACTACGGCAGCCACGACCTGCCTGATCTCTTACATCTCTGGCTGTATCCTTCACAGCCATTGCTAGCAGAACAAGTGTTGTTTGCTTTCTTAACTTACTCCTTCAGTTCAGCCCAGTCAGGTGCACCAGACAAACAAATGTGTGTGACTTATGAAAAGGATTATATGACATGGTTGTTTGTAATAGCAGGAAACAGAGCTTAGTGAATTAAGTCCCTTCCATCTTCATCTTCCTGTGATTTCCCTCCTGATGATGGATGTCAGAGAAGTATATGGTTTATTCTGGTAGTTCTTACTGATCAGCATGCTCATATGTCTTAGGACTGCAGTGGAAATCTCTGGCCTTGTGTTGAAACAGAATCTCAGACCCTCACAGTGCCTTGGTCTCCCAGAAAGCTTTCTGCATCTTTATCATGAAGCATCAGTGTTAGATTGCACTGAGATGCCCTGAGGATGGGGACTCCAGTGTGCAAGGAGCCATATACAGAGACCTGAAATAAAGGCAGCCTGTGGCAGAGCAAGCACACAAACCTGGGTCTTCTGACTCCCAGTCCCATGCTTTCATCATGAAATCACTCAGTTCTTTCAGTTGGATCTCCAGGCTCTGTTCTTAGCACTGTAGTTTCTCTGTCCCCCACAGAAACCCCAGGGCTGGGCTTCACAGACTCTCTGCAACTCTATCCCTTTGGACTGTAATTGATTTGGAGTCAGGTGGTGGTGTAACATAACCCGTATGGAATCTGTTGGTGAAGTTTATGGCCATTCAGTTAAAAAAATCGAGAACAAAAAAAAGAACGAGGAATGTAGAGCAGGAGTAGGAAGTGAATTGAGTTTGGGTTCTGGTACTTAGAGCAGTGGTGTTTCACAGCCCAAGGAGAAAAGCCTGTAGAAGCTTTGGGTGTGGAGAAATCTCTTACCAGCTCATGCACCACTGTCCTGCTCAGCCTGGCTGCGACAGACTGTCGGAAGAACCTACAGGGGAATGGCTGTCCCCAGCTCTGGTCAGCCTTTGAGCCAGTATGGAAAAGCAGAGAACTGCAGAGGGAATGCAGAGAATACTTCAGGGAAAAAAAAAAAAAAGGTGGCCCTGTTGCTCGCTGTGCATTGCCTGTGTGGCTGCAGTAAATTGCTGAACTTCTGTCGCCCTTAACTAAATTTCGGGGGCTTTTGTGTAGTGAAGGAAGATATTCCAGTGTGGCTCCTCAGTCCCTTGATGTACTGCGGGCAGCTTCATGTTATTTGCAGATTTGAACCATTGATTCTGGATTGAAAGTCTTGGAATGAACTGGGAAGATCTCCACTGACAGTACTGGATTTTATGATTTGGCATATTCACCTGGGATGATAGAGAGGACAGGCCAAAAAAATTGTTCTTTCTGTGACAAAAAAATCCCTTTCACAAGGTTTTGTAGAGGCTTGAAGATATTCTTCCAGGTGCAAAAAGTTCTAGTAAAGATTTCTTACCCAGCTGGTGGTCTTCCCCTATGAGTTACACTGAAAACGCCAGCAGCGTTCTGTGATAAGCATTCTGTGGTAAGCATGCGATAAGCAAGGCCGTAACTTTGTACAGGTATCCCTGGATTGCTGAAATCAAAATAAACAGAGTGAAAAAGGCTGCTGTGAGAGCTCAAATTGTGACCGTATGTAAAGTATTGTGAGACAAATACTCGTAGCTTTGCTGGAGCCGTGGTAATTTACTGACACAAGGGAAGCAAAGTCTGTGCGAAGCAGTAATATTTGTCAACAGGCTCATTTGTACAGCTAGAAGAAAAATGGACAGGTCTTTGAACCCACAGTCTCGGTACTGCTGTTGCTGCTGTCATTCCTGTAATCTAGGATCTTGCTTTCCAGGAGGAAGAGAGAAAGCCAGCTCTCACCCCGGACTGTAGGCAGATTGTTCCTGTCTCTCTCTGGGCTATTGGAGCAGTCCTCCTCTTGCACAAAACGCTTTCTTACAGAGTGGCTATGGATAGCCATCCTCCTGCTGCCACAAGTGGAAATACCACTCTTGTGAAGTGTGAAGGATAGAAAATTTTGCCTTTAAGCACCTTAAGCCCTGAGTAAGGAGTGGTATTGAAGTTGCATCAGCCACCCAGACATCTCAGGAGACCTCAGGTCCTTGATTACTCTCCTGTGGCATATTTCTTTTCCTTTGCTCCTCAGAGGCTCCTCCAGCCAGTGCTAACAAGGGAGGATTTCCTGGGGAAGGGGTGGGATGTTTCCATCCCTGCTGATTCCTCTCCTAGGGACAGTCCCGGTCCCTCTTGTCAGCCCCACTCTGTGAAGTTGCTGTCATATGTACTGCACACACCAGGGTCTCATCGCAGAGCAGCCTTTGGGGTGATCTTTACGCCTCCGTGGCATGTGGCGTCCCAGAGCACTCCTGGACTGTGTACCCTGTTCTACTTCAGTGGAAAATGAGATGTAACAAGGTTGAAGCCAGTCAATTTGTAATGAAAAATAACCTCCTGTAAAAATGTTTGTATCAGTAGATGAAAACAGTAATAGGGACTTCTGAATTACTCTATGGCTTTCTTAACAGAGGTTATGATTTTCCGTTGCATTTTGTCGGACGCTTGCCACTGCTGTAGAATGCTGCTTCTTTGCTATTAAGCTCTACGAGATTATTCCATAGAGGTGATATTTTTTTTTAAGAGAAAATACTGAAGCCCCACGTGAAAACAGGAAACTCCATGAATTTTTTATAGTGAAATTTTTCCGCTAGGGAAGCATCCTTATTTTACAGTTTGCAAAATGTGTGGGACCATAAACTGTAAAACCGCATAGAGAACCACAACTCCTTTGTACTTCAAAAATAGACATAAAAGTAATTTCTCCAGAAAGAAGGAGCGTATTTTTAAAGGTGAATATTTGTAGGGCTTATAAAAGCGGTTGGTCTGTTCTTGGAAACTGAATGATGATGTTTAAAAAAGGAAAAGACACAGATTGTGGTGAGTCTACTGCAACTGAATCATCTCTGTAGTATGTGCTCAACTGGACCAGCCGTAGCGCAGCTGCATGAGGATGTGAAACGTTCCCACCCAGCCTGTCAGCCTCTGGTTTCCCGCTTCACCCAGAGATGGGGGGGGACACGGTGCACAGAGATAAGCAGGCAAGTGGTGGAGAAGCTCATGAAGACACTCAGGCTATTTCATTTCTCCTGCGGTGTACCAGCCAGTGGAGCTCAGGTGGAAGGAGGGAAAAGCAAGCTGTTCAAGCCCCAGGACTGCCGTGTTTCCCCCCACTCCACGACAAGTGCTGAGCAGGGAAGGGGGTCATACTTTAGTCTCTCAGCTCCTTGGGGGTGGTGCAGGAATGACCACACTCCAGGCTTTGAGCCAAAACTCAGTCTCACCCTACTGGCTGTGTCACTCGTAGTAAATGAGACTGACACTTCTCTTTTCCTTTTTCCCGTTCGGACCAGCTGGTCTGTAGCCAGGGCTGTGCGGGACCTGCCCGGGCTGGTCTTTAGAGCTGCCCAGCTGGGAGATGCACGTGTGGCAGGATGGTGGGATTTAGCAGATGCTCTCTGCCGTGGGGCAGCACAGGGATGTCATCACAAGATGGCAGGAGGTATTTCTCTGCTCTGGACGTGCTGTAAAGGCAAGCAGCTTTTGCTGTTCAGTAATTGCCTGAGGCCCACGGTGTTAAAAAATGACGTAAGACATCCAGTGTGTGAGGGGGAAAATGGAGAGGTGGGGATCCCCCCAGCATCTTATGCATGCTCTGGCTCTCTGTTGGTAAAATGGAAAACCAAGGGCAGGAGATGTCCTCAGCATACCCAAGCATCTCGTCTGAATACTGGATTGGGCCAGGGCAGGCTGTCATTCTAGGCAAAGCAGTTGCCTTGGAGCTGGCAGACTCCTCGGCGCTGCCACCTTCTCGGTGCATGCCAGATCTCTGGAGAGCCAGCTCTTCCACTGCTGCTTCAGTGGAGAAGTTGGGTGTGTGGAGGAGGTGGCCTTTCCCAGCAGCAGCAGCAGCAGCAGCTATCTCGCTGTCCTCTCCTTCTCCCCCAGCAGCAGGAGCAGTAAACCTTACTCTTCACAGCTCTTTTGTCATTCCCTTCCTCCCTGGCTTTCAGCTCTACCTCTCTTTCCAGGCAAGAGTGGCCAGTTCCTTGCATAGCCTCCTCTATGGGTGACAACATTCACTCTCGTCTGCGAGACACGGGACACTTTATCTGACTCAGAATTTGATAATGACGTCCTGTTTATCGAAGTTTATTCTGCCATTTCAGATGGATAGGAATGCACTTTTCCATGGGCTGCTCAGTCCTAGTGTTGAATAGCGTAATATTCTGGTCCGCTGTTTGTTTACAGCTGCCTTTCATCTTCAATTATCCACTATATTTTAGCAGTGGATAACTGACTGGTTCCTGTATTCAGGCCAAATCCTGCTTGTTTGGCTCATGTGAGTAATCTAAGGAAGTCTGACACTTTGTTCCCTGATCTGTCTGGGAATGCTTGCATGACAAGTGGTCCCCAGGCATGGAACCCATGAGCAGGAGCGGAGTCCTGAGGCAGAGACCCATCTTCCTTTCATTGCATAGGCACCAGGCAAAAGCACCAGTCCCAGAGCGTGACTCTAGCTCTAGAAAGTCATCCCGTTCGTGGCCAGCTGGAGAACATTAATTTTTACAGGCCTTTGGTACACAGTGTGGAATATACCAGCTGCCTTTCCATTTTCAGGGAGGGGTGAGACAAGGCCTCGGGCCATTCCAGTTGGACAGCACTCCCGAAAAGGGCAACTAGACGAGTTGGAAACATGCAAAGTTAAAACCTTTCCCAGTTCTTCTGTGCAGCTGTCATCATTAGCACAAACAGGCTGGTGCTGCCAGAGCTGCTGGGCTACCCACTGCTGAGGCTCATTTCACACAAAATCACTGCCTTGCTCTGCTGGCAAATGTGTTTCTTTTGGATGCCTCTGTTGAGCTGAGCTACAGAGTACTGGTAGCGGTTGTCTCAGGATGGGGCTGCAACCGCTCTGTTTTTTCTACCTTTATGCATGCTTGAAATGATCTGGGATATGACCACTGCAGAGGTCTGAACCTGGACCAGGGTGAGGTATGTGAATTTAGAATAATTCATTTCTTTCTGTCACGTGCCACCACGATTTCCACAATGGGGTCACCACCGGAGAGAGGAGGGCTGGTCCATGCTAAGAGCATTTCCTTTGGACCTGGGAGACATGGGTTCAGTTTTCTGAACACTTTTACAGATTTTCTCTGTGAACCTCAGTAAGTAACTTAGATTATCTGCGATTCAGTGTCATGTTTAAAATAGTGGTAATAGCCTGACCTTTCATCAGTAATGCACATAAAAGAAAATGAATTAGAGAAATGTTAAGTGTCAGCCATTAAAATGTTGAGAGCCCAAGGGAAAGGAGTATCTGTCTACCCTGAGGAGATGAACTAATTGGGAAGGACTAAAGTAAATGGATGAGGTAGTTTAGGTTTGGGGATGAAAGGGGTAAAGGTATGGACAAGGTGGGGCAGGGAGATGCGGCTGCCAGAAGACATTTGGCAGACGTGGAAGGAACATGAGGGTGTTGGTACTAGAGTCATAAGGAGGGGAGTGAATAGGAGATGAGGAGGTATAAAAACCCCCTAGAAAAAAAATTATTTTTGAAGAGAAACTGCATCATTCGAGAACACTGTTTTGAGCACCTGGGCTAGAAACTGATGAAGAACAGTAGGGTGTTGTGGGCTTGGTGGCTGCCCTCTGTACGCACCCTGAGGTGGTTGCAGGAAGATTTCCTGCTCTGCTCACCAGGATCACTTGGGCTTGTTAACTGAAAGGACGCTGTAAGTGTCCCGAGCTGAACTGTTTGTCCCCAGGGTCTATCTTTGTCTTGTTTATTTGTTGGTTGACTTGCATTTTTCTTGAACAAAGTCCTCATTGTCTGCTTTTACAAAATATAAATATTTTGGGGTGTAAACTGGCAGTGTCTGGGTAGAGCAGTGGGTTTACGGTTTTGGATGTTGTGCAGTGTTTGTAAATAAAGTTACAATGCAGATAGCAATAACAATCATAAAAATTAAGACCTCTGGTGCCTGAACTGAGCAGTTTGGCTGAGCTCTGGCCATTTCTGTGGGCTGTACAGCCAAGAGAGTCTCTTAACAACTGCTGCATGGGTCGCTTGTGTGAGCCTTGTAGCTTCCAGCTTTACCAGCCTTTTCCAGTGTAGGGAGGGTCAAATGTAACACCAGTCTTTCAGAAGGCTCCATCCAGGATCCAGGGAACAAAAGAAGTGTAATACAGATGTCTTTATGGACAAATGAGTAAAAAATAATGGACACATGCATAAATATGAATTACTTGGGAAGAGTCAACATGGTACCTCTGAAGGGAAGTCCTATCTTACAAGTGTCTTGGAGTTCTTTGGAAGGATCAATGAACAAGTGAAGAAGAGTGATCTGATAGATATAATCCGCTTGGGAATTCCAAAAGGCTTTACATAAAATCTGCCACCAAAGGCTTTTAATGAAATTTAGCTGCCATGAGGTAGGAGAGAAGCTCTTTACATGGACAAATAACCAGCTTATAACAACAGGGCACAGAGAATGTCTGCAGAATTAGAGAGTATGGTCAATATTCTTGAAATAACAGTTTCTTGATGCACCCCTATTTGCAGTGGGATGCTACAGAAAATATCACTGCTTCATTTTCAAGACTAAACTTTTAGCTGATTGTATCGTGGCCTCTTTCACCAGTGGAGACTGGAGACTGTGGAGACTGGAAATGCTATCCACGTTCCCTCCATTTCCTCTTAATTCAGAAAGCTGGCACAAGAACATGCCAGCGAGATGTGGAGAGTCTTTGTTAGCCAAACCAGTATTGCTTTTCTGATCTGCAAAAGGTGATGATCAATCTAATGCTGGTTCTTTTCATTGAGGATGTGATATCACCATAACATAGCTGGACTTCATATCCCCATTTGCACTGTTTCTACTCCGCAGTTTAGTCAGTAAGTTGCTAATTTCATTGAGGCAAAGTGAGCCTGTTCCTGAAGTGCAGAAGTTATCCTCCTTAGATGGAAAGATTAGAACAGTGTACCTTGAAGATAAATAAAAGAAATTTTCTATCCAGGCCTGTTGTCATCTGCCGTTTACATCTAGAAAGCAGATTCAAAACATTTGGGAATACCTGCTGAAATTGTAATGAGCCTTTGGTGAACTCAGTGCAGTTTCAGCTGGCAGCTCCATGAGAAATGCTCAATATTTTCACACCTCTGTTAAAAAAGTCAATAAACGCTTTTAAGAGGACTTACTTATCTGCAAAGGAATTGTTCTTTTCTGAGCTTTACTTGAATTCTGACAATACTCATGAGACCTTTTTTCACTTGTTGCCCTTCTGTTCTCTTTTTCAGTTGTCCAGCAATTCTAATTTCTTCTAAGAAAATCACTAATGGTAGATCTCTTTCATATTGGTTTTTTTTTTTAACAAGGAAGACATTTTATTAAGACTCATCCTGAATTCCTGTCCAATGAATTCACAGATTTCCATCTTAAGTATTCAAGTAGTAAGTATGCCAGTTATTTTTGCTGGAGCTATGAAACATCTGGAACAGGAGCAAGTTTAATAAACTGGATGTATACGAGACACCATCACTTTAATTAACTGGATTATGCAGTTTAGATCCTGTCCATGTTGCCTATTGGAAAATAAGAGAGATGAAGCCCTTTCAGTATTGAGCATCTTGATTTTCGCTTCCATGTGTATCTGGAGTGGATATTAACCTGTCAGGCTTCCAGACATCCAGGGAACATTGCTGCTTGTTTCACCAGGAGAGCTTAGGCCATCTGGGGAGAAAAATTCTGGAAGAAAGGTCAAATTTTGATCATTTGTCAATTATAATAAATTCATATATGTCGCATAATCATCAAAGCATCCAAGCTGCTACAGACTTAAGAAGAAAGTTTTACAGCCATTGTAACACTTGGGAGTATGCAGAGGAATATATCTGTGATTTATAATCACTGGAAAAAGAAGAAACAGTTCCTTACTTGTAGAATAACATTTACTGCTAGCAATGTGCTACGCACAAAATTTCTCCATAGCTCACTCTCTGTTCTCTCTACTGTAGGTTCTACTATAACTTATATATCTAGAGGAGGTGCCCTTGGAGTTTAGGATAAGGACACTTTTTTTTTTTTTATTCCTGCTACTTTTTTCACCCCTCAAAGGATTTACCATCCCCGTCTGGGTTTTGAATATCTCAACAACTTTCTATGTCTTTTCAACACTCCTCCCTAATACCTCATTACAGAGTTGGTGGCAAGATATTGTCTTTCATCTGCTCATTCATTCACTTTACAGATAGTACCTCAACTTCTCGGTAAGGATATCTCACTAGGATTCTAGTATGGGTTTTTCTCTTTGACCTTTTCGCAGCCCTGGGGCCTTCACCAAGTATTTTGTGGTCATGGTAGCTCATCTGAGGAGACAAGAAATACAGATCTGGCCAAAAAGATGTTTCCATAGGCACTGCTATCCAAGAGACCTCAACTGCCTGTATGGATACCTGAGAAGGAAAAGTAGAATCCATGTGGACAACACATCTTGAACTATAATTACCATATGGTAAATAGTCATTCTTTATTGTATTGTCAACAGTCAAGAAACCTGCTCTGATGTGGAGGCTTGGGGTATTGCTGACAGAGTTAATGGATGAATCTTGGGGGAATACTCTCTCTCCCGTTTGACACTCAAGTCACTTTTCTTAATTGTAAAAACATCTGTAAGAAGAATCAAATGAGTTGTAGACCTTGACAGCTGATCTTCCCGTGACTCATTCCACAAAGAGAAACTTGTCTTACACTTGTCCTTTATCTTCATCCAAAGCATTTGCCAAGAGGAGTGTCTGAATTTTGCTTAAATTATAATATTCAATTTCAGATTTTCCATCTGAAGCCTTTGCTCCAGAAAGAGGAGGTAAGCTTCATATTGTGGCAGTAAATAAGTTTTTAAGAGTTGTTTTGGATAGATCCAGGATATTTAGGAAGGCACTTCAGGATTTTCTACCTTTGTGTAGAAGATTTAAAGGGGAAAGCTGTTTTTATTCCATTTTGGGTTGATATGAATTAGCTTCTGCATGAAGAGATGTCATTTTTACATGGATGTTAATACTTGCAATGGGGCCACATGCAGATGTTAACAGCAAGTTTTCTACACCTGAGCTACTTATCTAGTTTCCAAAACAATAAATGAAGAGAATTAAGGTGTATCAGTCTCTTCTCATAACAGTTGCCTAAAACAACTCAGACTATATGTTCCCTAAATTCTCTAATTCATTTGTTTCCCTGAAAAGCTCAGAGGTAGATGTTTCTGATGTAGGTACCTAAAGTGACTTCAGTAACCTTCCTCCATTATGGAGTTTGGTAGATTTTCTTCCTCGGAGGCTTTTAATTTTCATTGCTGGAAATAACTCTGCAGTCTTTCCCAGTAGGCATAAATTAAGCAAGGACTTCCTAATTTCAATTAGAGTAGCTTGTAAAAATAAGATTGATGGCAAATTGTCTCGAAGTATAAATACCTTCACGGGTATAAAATACTTAGTAACGTAGTGTTTTTTAATCTGTTGGAGAAATGCATACTGAAACCTGCTAGCTAGAAGCCAGACAGATGTATTTGAACTGAAAATGAGCCTTTTTTAAATGAAAGGAGTACTTAATCATTGAAGCAACCCAAAGATTGTAGGGAAAGAACTGATAGCTTCTCTAGCTTTTGATGTCATCACATCAAGTCTGGCTGCCTTTGTGAAAGGTGTGTGTCAGCCAGCTACAAGTGGCACTGCGGTCAAACAGCAATTATTGGGTTCAGCACAGGGGTAACCCAGTGAAAGTTAATGACCTGTGATATATAGGAAATCACACTAGATGATCTAATGTTTTTTTCTGGCCTCACACTCTATGAATCTATGAATATGTATCCTCTGAGATTGGCTGCTAATTATGTTCCTGAACAGGGGAATAGGCAGAAGCTGCTTCAAAAGAAGGATTTAAATTTATTTACTGGTATCCATTGTTCTTTAGCTACATATTCAGATGGTTCACACCCAGCTCCTTTCCTTTCTTAAAGTTTCCTTTTTTTTGAGGTCTGTGGGAATTGCTGGAGCACGTGGGAAAGCATGGTCGCTGATAGCCTCCACTGTGAGAACTCGGTGCGGTGAGAAGTGATTCACACAGTTCCCAAAAGGCGCTGCCTTCCAGCGTGTTACCACATCCTGGCAGCATCTGAAGGGCACCCTGCAAGCATGACAGACAACAGCGGTGATTCAGAGAGCCACAGTGAGTGGTAAGAAACCCTTTATGGTGGAATACGAAAACACGAGAACACATATACTGCTTGTGTTCAGGGCTGTTCAGACTATCAAGGGAGGTACAGCCCTCAATAATTGGGCTCGTGGGTGTATGTCTAGAGATAGCTGCTTTGGCTGCCTGCTTAGCAAAGTAAGGCTTTTCCCCACATTTATTTTCTGGAAGGACAGTGGAACTCAGAAGAACTCTTGGAACCTGTGACCCATCCTTGTGCCATGCTGGGGCTGCCCATGTGTACTTAGAACATCAGGTTCCTGTTGCTGGTTTTGTTTTGTTTTCCAGTTGGGTGGGAATATTACCTTTAAACAGCCAAGAAAAGGAAAACAACCAACTTAAAATTTCTTTCAAAATAATAATCAAGTAAGCAAGCATGTTCACAGGAGGGAAGGAATAGTAACTGATGAAGAGGCCAGCAATCTGAGGGAAAGAAGTGGCTAGATTTGGAGAAGGCTGGGGAAGTCCTGCCTGTTTACAAGCTCTGTTTATCCCCACCTGTGGGTTAGAAATGCTGTCATCTGAGGAGTGGCCCCATATTACAAGAAGGTCAAGCACCAAGCAGACCTAATTAAAAGCTCATTACAAGAGACAATCTCCATTAGCATGCCAAGTTTCATGCAAATCCATTAGCACCAGGGGTCTCTTCGGAAGCTTTAAATTCCAGTCCTGTGCCCCAGGGACTGGAAACCATGGCCGGTTAATTTGCCATTCTCAGTCTGTGAACATTAGGCACAGTCCTCTTACTTTCTGGATTATTTCACATTCCAGCAAATTAGTTTTATCCGTTCTGAGAACATTTTAACAAAGAAAGTTCTTTTGGCATCACATGGATAAAATAACAAGGGATAAAAGAATGAGCAGTTCCCCCAATCAGGAACAAATAACTTTAAATCTCTCCTGAAAATGCAGCCTTTCCTGTTATTCCCACCCCCCCTTCCTTTCATTTATCTTTCGGCAGTCGGATTTTTTAATTACGTTTCTGCAGCCGGATTCCCCTTCCTCTCTTTATGATGGTGTTCTCAAAAGCCGTGTTTTTTCTTTATGCCATTGTAGCAGAACTTGACTAAAGATCTTCAAACTTGTTAAGTATAAAAGTTGGTAAATGATACTATTGTTGGAGTTAAGGGTAGGGGGAGAAAGAGGGGAGGCAGTTTATCTGGGGTGGCTGCGGGGAGGGGGAAGGTTTAAAAAAAGGAAAGGAAAAAAGGCTCAAATGAACTGAAATGGATCAAAGTAAACAGAGACATCTAAAAGCTTTTGTAAGTTAAAAGTGGCTATCTGTTGCAAGTCCTGCCTCATTAACTACTGATAGAAGCACTGTCTTGGCCTTCCAAGATATCTAACGCTGACTGCCTATAACAAGATGAACTCTGGGTTATTCCCTCTCGCCGTTCCCTGCGTTGCCGCGCACAACTGCTTAACCTCAACCTCTCCGCAAATGTTTATCCTCTCCGCTAGGCGCAGCAGAGCGAGATTCGGTCCCGAAACTTCAGTGCTTGCTCAAAGGAAGAAACAAGCTTGAGAGGAGGAAGGAAGTGGGAGAAAGAAGGAAATATCCCCAAAGTCAGTGTCTTGCCTGGGTGGCTGGTCTGCACCACTTCGATTTAGCTTTTTCGAGGAAAGGGTGGAGTGAGAGATGGAGATCAGCCTCCCAATTCTGGGTTACAGTATCCCCCGTGCCGTCCCCATTCGGCGGGGGAAGCAAGCTGAAACCGAGAGGCTTGTCTAGGGAAACAGGGAGAGTGAGGAGGGATGGGGAGGGGGGGAACACGATGGCTCTTTGACTAGGACCAGATAGGTCTCTGTGTAGAGTAATATTACAGCTCGCTCTCTCATAAACAAGCTGCATGCCGGCTTCTAAAGAGCCCATCTGGCATAGCTTTGAGAATGGCAATAATTACAAGCTGATGATGGACATGGAAGAAAAGCCCTGCTGAGCTAGCTCATAAGGAAGTACAGGCCAGGACTGTAGGGAAATTACAGGCTAAAACCCTTTCTAGTTTAGGCCTTTTGGTGTTCTTAATCACAGACTTTAAATGTTGTAATAAACACTGTTGCATTTTATTGACCAACTCCCATGACAGGCAAATCTTTTTTATTTTATTTCGTTTTTACTATTTGTTAGTTCAGAAAGCAGTTTGAGAACAATTGTGTCTTAAGACTGAGTCTGTAGATTTACTTCATGAAAAGTGATACAAACAGCAAGAGTCCCTTTTGTTGCTTCGCAATTAAAAAAGAATGAGAAAAGAAAGGGAAAATAAATATTTTAGAGTTCCACTTACCCTTATGCAATACTAGGTCACTGATAATGCTCACTTTGTTTTGAGATTGTCATTGAGGAATCAACGATATAAACTGAGTTGCTAAGTTTTTAGGTGAAACTCCTGTTGATTTTGCTGGCTGTAGGATTTCACGGGAAAGAAAGCAGTTTTTAGGTATCAGAGTTGTGGGCCTGATCCTGTGCCTAGTGAAGCTCATGGCATACTCCCTGACTTCAGTAGTCTAAACTGGTGTAAGTGGAAGCCTAGAGGCTTCATCTGTGTCTGCGTTTAAGTGCGCTCTTACCATTGCAATTCAGAGCAGCGTTTCTGAATAAAGGGGAAAATTGCAGGCTGCTGGGGTCACTGGGGCTCTGTTCCAGTGTCCCTTACAGGTGTCAAACATAATTTTCAGCGAAAAATATGAAATGCATTTTCACAGTGGAACATGTGGAACGTGAAACATGGCAACATCGATGCCCAGCTTAGGGCACCTGACAGGGTGGTGCTTTTCAGAGGAAGGCGTCTCTGGCACCAGGTTTCCCAAGTTTGGAGTTTGGAATTACTGAGCTTTTGAGAATGTTACCACCTCTGTGTGTCTAAATTTCTGTATTTTGGGTATATGAGAGTATTTACAATGTGGCTTTATATGCACATGTATGTGGCAGAGCCACCTCTATGGACTATAAATCGATATGGGCTATCTCTATGGACTGTCTGTATGGACATATGAGTGGAGTGCAATGGAGCTGTGACAGTTAACACCAGCTAAAGTTCTGCTTCAGAGAGCATACCTGTTTTCCCAGACTAATCTCATTCTCCTTTTCCTTCTGCGGAGTCTAGAAGATCAAGAGTTAAACAGTCCTGTGAGTTTTATTTGACTCGAGTGCAATAAATCTCCCAGGGTGACTGATAGACTGATAACTCTCAAAATCCATTCAGTACTTTGTGTGTCAAATCAACAGTGAATATGGAGTGTTGTCAGTGATTTTAAATAATGCTGTTTTGACAGTATGTTATTTATTGCAATTCACCATGTGTAATTTGTTTTCATGGAGGAAATCTGCCTTTATTTTACATTGGGTTTTTTTAGTGTAAGATCATCAGCCGTGTATTAGAAATGCTGCATGATACGGTGGTTTGGATTTACTGATCTAGCTGAATCCTGGAAACGTATCTGTGTTTTTATAAGACACATTCTCATATGAGATCCTAACTAGCAGAACATTCTGTTCCTTTAGATAAATGTTTGCCTGCAGGTATAGCTTTCTGTTTGTAAATTGTTGCATGTTGGTCCTACTTCTGCTGCAATTCCTCTTTCACAGACATTTAAAAGTTTCTCGTTTACTTGTAGCCGTTTGTATCCCAGCATTTCATAACTCACAGCACTTATTTAGTTTTCCCGATTACCATTTGATTATTTGTTCAGGCATCAGATTTTTTCTCTTTTTGTTGCAAAGCTGAAGGAATGCAAGGGCACGTGATGGCAATTTACCTATTCGAAGGCAGCTCTCTTTTCTTTCATAAACTTCCGTTGGCTCCTTAATCTGAAACCTGCTTGTCAATGTGAAATGATTTCTTTATATTTAACTGTCTCTTTCCAATACAGACTAGAATTGTTCCTAACAAAAGAAGCATGAATTGGTGGAAACTATATATTAAATGCAGGACTATTTGTCTAGTTTTCATTAGGTTGCTGAGTGAGAAGCCCAAACTCCTCTCTTTTCCCAAGGTACTCAGATATCCACGAAGTGCCTTCATCCCGTAGCCTTGTTTCCCCTCCCAGTAAACCAGCTTTCCAAAAGAATGCTACACTCTCTGCTCTTTATACTGTCAGCAGTGACAGCAACCAGCAACGCTGACATTTCTTATTGTTTACAAAGGATGAGCGCCAACAAGGCATCTGATCATTTGATAAACTCTCCTAACCCTCTCCCCCCGCCCAACCCTCTGCTCCGCTGACCAAACTAACCTTTTCACGGTACACTGCCTATAATTACCAGTGAAAGATGCTAACCAGAAAGGATCAAAACTCCAGCTAAACACAAACAAACCCGCAAAACAGCTATGAAGATAAACTACTCACAACTAACATTGCTCGGCAAAGAGTGCAGGCCAGGAGAAACTGAGTAGCTGCAGGCGGGGGGTGGAAAAAGAAGAAATCGAACCCAAAACTCCTTATGTGCATGTACTTTTCATATGAATTTTAAAATTGCTTGAAAAAACATCCTAGAATAGCATTAAAATAACCTTATTGTTTATTATCATAATCCTGTGTTCTTAATATCCTTTTTCCCCTTCAGTTCCCCCCACTCCTGCAGAAACTCCCGCCAACACAGTGGTCAAACTAAGTTCATAGTTCCTCGTAATGAGCCTAGGACTGATGCCTGTACCAAGAAGAGTTACTTTTCAGTAATCACATGAATTTTACTTTTACCCACCCCCCTCAATTTCTAGTGTGACAAGCAGATACTGCATATTTCTTTCCGTTCTGTTTTCCTGGAGGTGAGAAGCACCAGCGCAGAGAATCTGCTTTTCTTTCATCCCTCTCCAAGAATGAGTAGGCGAGGAAGGTAGTATTGATGGCCTTTGTTTGCCAGGAATGTTGATGTGGTGGATGATTGTATAAAAATGGTTTAAATCAAGTTTTAAAAAATTGCTTCTGCTGTTCCAAATTGAACCTGAATTAGCCAGGTAACGGCTTGCTCAGTAAGCAGAACTTTTTCCACTGAGTTTTCCAGTGCCAAAGAGTCAGACACAGTTTTCAGGAGGGTGTGATTTTCTTCCCATGTGCTAAGCTGTATTGGTTCACTCTTTTCCATGAGAAGAGGACTGTTACATGGAAAACAACAAGATCGAGTTTAGGTCTCCAGCAGAAATCCAAATCTTTAAACTTCAGCTTTATTTTAGGCAAAACAAACAGCAGCAGAAGGTCTTCTGGCTCTGCAAAATACCTTCTTGTTCTTGTAGAAGTCTTGTCTGCTGGGAACCCAGTCGTGCCATGTTATCTCAGCATGGAATTCGTCTTCTCGGCAACAAAATAAATTTCACTTACTTGTGTTACTTCTGCAGATGCCATTGGTTAAAACCCCTAAGGAGTAACCACAAAAGTAGCACTGCCACTCCTACAGCCTTTAGACAGGCTTTGTCATCAGCTGGATACTGAACACCTAAGAGACCTTTCTTCGTCTTTCTTTCTTTCATCAAATTGTTGCAGTGTTGTGATGGATGAAATAGTTTGCACCTTAGCCCTAAAGCCCTGATCCTTGGCTGGAAGCTTTAGCTGGAACTTCAGCACAAATAATAACCCCTTGCTAAACTGAAAGTTGTTGAGATCTGTCCTTGTCTGACTTTGCAGAGCTTCCATCATCATGCAGGCTCTCCAGAAATGCTGTTCATGTCAACACAATTGGTCAAGGTAGTACATGGTGGTTTTCCTTTCATTTATTTTAATGTCAGTTTTTATGGTTGTCTCTTGAATTTTTATCTGTTCCAAGTAGATTTCGCAACATTGTCAAGCCAGTAAGATACGAAAAGCTGAGCCTACGGAAGCAGACTGGAAAGCCTATGTGATTTAAGGAGCATGAAAACCTCCTTTAGTATGTTTCATTTAGCCTTACTGGCTTTCCTGCCTTCCCTCTATATCAGTCTGACATTTTTTAATCAGAAGGCTCTGCACAAAAGTTGCTATTCATGCACTTAGAACACTCAAAATGAAAAGTATCCATAGGTCTGAAATGTCGCAATTTTTCCCAGAAGAACTATGTGTGTGCTTGTGCATGCGATGTGCACGAATGCCTTTTGCTTCCTCCCAGCTCACAGTGGGCATATCCCAGGGAATCGGTTTGCCCCAATACCCTTGCATGAACATACTGAGTGAATTCCTGCAGCAAAGCTGAGTTCTGCATAGACAAATGCAGTTTAATGTATTGACAAATAGGAATAGAGTTTAGAAGTGCACACATGCATCATATGAAGGCATGAGCTTAAATATACAGAAAAAACCCCACAAGTATAAGGCATATTTAAAGTTTCTAGGCTAAACTATTTATTAAAAAGAAAATGCAAAAGCTGCGCAAAATATCACAGCTATTTACTTTTTAAAATATCCATAGATAGGAAATGCCTTATGTCAGTCTTTATTTTGTCCAAAATACCCACTGGCCAATGAATGCAGATGCTAACTGCAAAGCTGATTTTTTTTCAAACAATTTAATGCACTTGGTGAGGGGAGACTGTAAATTAGTCTTATCAGAAAAAGTCTTAACTACTGAAAAACTGCTTCCTCCCCATAAACGTAGGGAGGATTCATAGATCATAAGGCTAGAAGGGGCAATCAGGGGGCGTGCTGTTTCTAACATGTAACATGTTGGCCAATATTGGGTATTTCTGAAATGAGATACAGGAAAACCTGTAGCTTGAGCCAAGGTGGGCAGTGGCAGGATTGTAATCAACTGTCTGCATTGGGCAGAGAGGGAACGTATAGCACGTGCTCATCAGTGAGTTACACAGTCACTGCAAACCACTTGGGTTTCTTTTTCCTGCTGCTAATCTAATTAGACTTCATATATTTCCCACTACTGTCCTTTTATCTTGCCTCTCTTTCATGTTTCCAAGTCCCACTGTCACCTCCATGCTAATGAGGCCCTCCTTGCCTAGTTAAACACTTGTTGTTACCTTAGTGTAGGGAAGCGGGCACATGGGATATGCAAGGGTTACCTGGTCTGAATCGACATGACATTTTATTTCTGTGCTTTATGTCAGCAACTTAGTGTGAGGGTAGCCATGTATTCCCAAAGCTCAGGGTCGCAGCTGAGGGGGCTAGGCCGGGAAAGGCGCTAAGATAAAAACAGTAAAAAATAAAATTCTTCCCTGCACTCACATGCGCTTGTATTGTATCAGTCCCAAGAAGCCCCGTGAATGAAG
>Ga0065711_1029099_pt1 | contig 37646 bp, 21 predicted proteins | sample Hoacrofraction12_FD_59098 | JGI IMG/M metagenome (GOLD analysis project Ga0065711, IMG submission 59098) | Hoatzin crop microbial communities from Cojedes, Venezuela - Epithelial fraction 12 v2 (version 2) | ecosystem: Host-associated > Birds > Digestive system > Esophagus > Crop | place...
GAGGGCCCCGTCCCCAGCCTGAGGGGCTCCTGAGCCGGCACCCCGCGGTCCTGAGGGCCCCGTCCCCAGCCTGAGGGGCTCCTGAGCCGGCACCCCGCGGTCCTGAGTGCCCCGTCCCCAGCCTGAGGGGCTCCGGAGCCGGGACCCCGCGGGGAACCGGCCGCCCCTCCCGCAGGAAGGTTCCGCTCGGCGGGTTCGGCGGGTTGTCGGGGCTGACCCTCGGCCGCAGCCGAACCCCGAGGCCTGCTGCGGCTCTTGGGTGATGGGAGTGGCCGTCGTCAAGCCCTGCTCACAGGCACACCTCAGCACGGCCTGGGCATCTCCCCACGGGTCAAACCCCTCGCGCCCAGCTCCAAGCGGCAGTCAGTCTGGCTGGAATGTATGGTTTGGAAATACATCGTTTTCCTCGGGGCACAGCAGACCTTCAGAGCCGGTGTGGGAGCTCCCGGCGCGGTGTTTTGCACCCTTTGGCTGAAGGCAACCAGCCAGGCCGGCTGTGTTCCTCACAGAGAGCGTTCTGGATCCAAACCTTCACCCCAATGCGTGCTGGGGTTCCAGACAAAATCACAACCGAGTATAGCAGCGATTTTTCCATCAGTGAACGCTAAAACCACGCTTCCACCGGCTGCAGAACTGCTACTAGTTCGCAGGTACAACCACACTGATTTCACACAGGCCAACGGGATCATTTTCTCTCCCAGCGGTGTAGTGTGTGGAGTGGACACTATGGTGGCACTGCACAGTAATCCACAAAACCCCCTTCTGCACTTCCTCCAGCTGTGAAGATTTCCACTTTGTCTTTTTCTGCACGTGCTTAACGATGTTTAGCAGGCGATTTTCCACTGCACACTGAAAACTCACAGTCTTTTCGATCCCTCTAAGGAAATGTCTTTGTAAATATTCAGTAGATGCACACTGTGATGTCCCTGAAGCTCTCGGAGGGCAGCCGATCGCACACGTCTCCTTAAGACGGCACAGGGTGAGCGCGAACGGAGCTCAACTGCCTGAGAACCAGGTGAAATGCAAAGAAATAAAGTTCAAAGCTCTGTTCTGCTTGTGAAGGGGGAGTACTCTGCAGTGCTGGTCTCAGAACATGGAGCAGATTCGAAAGGGAGCAGGGCGTGCTGCTGCTGGTGCTGTCACTGAAGGGTGACTTCAAGGGCGCTTTCCCTGAGGGCCGATCGCATTCGACACATGGAACCGCCACCCCGCCGCAGGGCCCGCACAGAAATCTGCTGCTGCAGCCGCTATCTCAGTCCGCCTCAGGTGGGGACATCGCTTCACCGCTTCACAATCCTCAGCCTTAACAGCATCTGCTGCTGACCAGGTATTTCCTATCTGTGAGCTATAGAGGCAAAATAATTCTGCCTGGTCCGCACCGACGCACCTTAGCTTGCTCCAGGGATGGAGCTGGCTCAGCCACCAATCTGCTGACTCGTTACCAGACAGAATGATTCTGAGCATTTTATCGCAGCAGTATAGCCTTGAGGAAGATCCGCGGGTGATTTGGAAGTAGAAGAAAGGCTGAGATCTGATCTGGCAAAGCTCGCGGGTATCGAGTGTTCGTGAAAATTAACGCTGACGATTTCTCAGGTTAGTCAACGAGATTGTGTGTTACGTTATGCAGCTTCTGAACGTGAAAATGCAACCCAGATAAAACCCAAGCCACTAAGTGTAATTGTGAAATGCAATGATTCTGCTTTGTCCTTGAAAACATATTTGTGAAAGAAAGCAAAGAATAAAAAGACAGCCTTTTTCTTGCTACTTTGCTCCTCCTGTGCCCGTGTGAATATTACGGGGCAAATTGCCTGCTGAACAGCTTTGTCACTTACAGAACAAAGGAAAAATTGCATTTCATTTTTTTTTCAATAGCTTCCATTTCCAGTAAGCAAATTTAAAGCAAAAGGGACTGTGCTCACTGTCTTTCATAATCTTCTATTTCTATCAGTACTTCAAGAAAGTCGGGGCAGACACAGAAGAACCCTGGTCATAGTTCACCTTCATTGCTTCTATCAGTTTGGCATTCAGAAATTTTCTGAGCTGAAATTTCCATCTAGATCTTAATGTTTAATAGTAGTCAGTAAGCCCACTCTTCATTAATTTGTCCAGACCCCTTCTCAAAACTGGTACTGTCGATTTCTTACTTTGTCTAGCAAGATCTACAACTTAGCAATACATTATTTAAAAAAAATATTTCAGATGGATTGTTTTCAGTTTGCCGCCTGTTCATTTCCTTGGGTGTCTCCTATGCCTGGTTTTACAGAAAATAACAAATAATTGTTCCCCATTGACTCTCTGCTAAACATCCGTGACTATAACGATGCCTCCCGTATCATCCTCCCCCATCTTTTATTCAGGCCAAAATATTTCGTCCCACTGAAGCGCTGCTCTGCGGTGTGTCCCAATCCGCATCACCTGTGCCACATCCCGGTGCACAGCATGGGAAGCCTCGAGCGAGCACTGCTGCTCTGGGAAGGGATGGGGCTGCATGGGAAGGGAGGGAGGGCGGGAGGGAGGGAGCCGGCTGCCCCGGGGAGCTCTGGGCAGCAGGGACTGGGTGGCCGAGCCCACCCAGCGTACCTCAGCTGCGGGGTAGAGACAGCGTCCGACATCCTTTCCTGCACCTCTTGGTCTCCAATGTCCTCCCTGAAGCTGGGTGGCCAGCGTGCCAGCTGCGGGCGTGCCGTGCATCTGGGCAGCATCAGCCTAAAGGGGTTTTCTTTCTGGCCGCTTCCCCAATAACTCCTGACATCCGATTTGTCATTTTGGTTACCACTGAGGTACCAAACGGATGCTCTCAGGGAACTACTCAGAAATGGCTTGCAGCATCGCTCCCCGGAGCGCTAACTGCTTCGCTCAGAACCCATTGCTCTAGGCGTACAGCCGAGGTTATTTTTCCCCCACATATGTTACTGCGTTCTTACTGACTCTGCCAATTTATTGCCTGTTTGGTATAGTGGGAGCCTCAAAAATACACAGCTGTAGCTCTTCCCAGTTGGCTTTTAGATTTGACTTTTAATAACAATGCAGCAAACACTGATACCTCACTGCTCATCTCCCTTCTCAGAGTACTTATAAATACATGGAATTGTCAGAAGTTTACCGATATACAGTCCTCAGGATCACACCGATCCCTTTGTAAGAATTGGCACCAAAATCCTTTCTCACTGAGAACAATTTAATTAAATACGCCACATTTAGGCCTGAACTATAGCAGACATTGCCTACAAAATGTGTAGATCTAGATTTTAAATACTCCAGTACGCAAAGACAGATTTTAAGATTGTTGTTTCTGATCCACCTGTAAGACAATAATAATAAATGTTTGCCTGTCAGCCAATACTTCCAACTACTCCAAAATATAAATAAACAGGTAGACAGAAACAAAAACCACAGACAATGTAAATCACAGACATTGCAAATCGAGACTGGATGCTGTCTTAAAAGGAAAAGCACTTGCAAAGTAGGAAAACAGCAAATTGGGGAAAATTATGCCTTCTGTTTTTGGCAGCATTGGACAAAATATCCACGATGGCTGACTGGGCTTTGTGAATCTAAATATTCATCAGCCTTACTTTTTCTTGTCTACGCCTTGTTTTGTAAGCAACTTTTATCCATTTACTGTAACCAGTGTCCCGTTTTAGGAACAGGTGGCAGAGAAACAGCAATCCAGTAGATTATACTCGCTTTGAAACGATTCCAAATGCCTAGCAGTAGGTTCTCCTAAGCACTGGAGGCCCTTCTCTCCAGCTTCACTTATACCAAAGTCCCCTACTCCATGTGCTTGTAGTAAAAAATCCCCATTTATTCTACTCTTTCGTTATTAGGCCATTTAGAAAGAAATCGAAACACAACACCTAGAGGTGGCACTCTTTAAATCAAAAGAACTTTAAATCAAGAGTTTTCTTAACAATTTCTCTCAATTTGTACTGATGTAAAAAGAATGGATGTTGGCCAGCTCACTGGTTCTTTTCTCATGTTTTCATGATAACACGGTGAAAGGAATATTCTGGAAATGCTTTTAAGTGGCATGCACATTATAGCAGCTGATTAGTTGGGGGTGCGCCAGCGTGCAGCCTGCGTTAGGTCGGCCGGAGTCTCAGGATGCACACACCCCCTCTGTGAGAGCCGCAGTCAAGCACCACATCCCACGCACCCAGTCCCACCGCACCCTTCTATCTGCACTCTGCAATATGGATTTGAAGATGAAATCAACCTCCTTGAACAAACTTTCTTTCACTGGAATGGCCCAGGGCTGTTTCCTTTCTTCTATGCCCTTTTTATTTCCTATCGTATTGCACCACGGCTGCCTGAACAGACAACATGTTCGCAGCTCGGATCCAAGGGCTGCGTACCATTCAGACGCTATCGGTTCACAAGTGCACGTCACTTTACGAAGACTAGTCAGCTACAGGGTTCGTGCCCTCATCTTGAAGAGTTGGTTTGCACATCAAAAAACGTTTGATAAGCCAGTGATGTGCAGGATTAAGGCTGGCTCTAGAAGCGCGCTGCTGCTAAGCCAAGCCTCTGCCATCTTGGCACGGCAGCCAGCACTCGCTCTTACATTAGTGTGGTGTGGTGGACTTTCACAGCACGTTCCTGTTCTGCCAGCTATGAGGTACACCAGCTCTGCTCAGCAGATCGCAGCACCCAAAGGTCCCGCTCACACTACAGGGCACTCGCAAGACTGCAAATGGTTATTGCTCCTGCGGGGGTGTTACTATTCTGCTGCCAGCAATGTGCAGCGTTCACAAAGGGGCTGCTTTCTCCAAGGTGGGTTTTTTTTTTTCTGGTTGTTGTTCCTGGCCTTTCCAGCTGTGTGCCTTCATTTCTGCTGCACGTGGTTTCCTTTATTTGCCTCTTTCCAGATTATTTTAATCTCTCAAGGAAGAAGGAAATTGAGCTCTGGCAGCAGTAACAGCCATTCCTGACCAAACGTGCCAAGGTATTCTGATTTCTTCCTCTGCAGGCGACACCGTTTTTCATTTAATACTAGGTGGTTGTCCTAACAATTCTTTAAATCTGTGTCCAAAAGGTGCCATTCTCTTATTCAGTGTGGCTTTACCTGGGAGTGGCTACAGGTGCCTCTGTCCTTTTGCTAGGCCCACTCAGTGCAAAACATCCTCTCCCCCATACAGCGCAGGAAGGGCTGGGAAAAACCTTCCTCCCTCCACACTGCAGCTGCACCTGCCCTGGTCTTGTCATTCTGTTGGGGAAATAAATCCTCGCTTTGCATGCTGTGCCCCAAGTGCTCGCCTTTACCCGCTCCCTGAAGCAGCCGTTTACTTGGATGAGCCAGGGTACATCCACTGAGCTCCAAGGGACCGTGTCAGCACGTGCTGGCGAAGAGCCTGCTCTCTGCACTCACCACGTCCAGCAAACGATTCCCCAGCAGCAGCCCATAAAGTGTGTTTATTTTAAATAAGCGTGGCTGTTTTGTCAATCCGGGATAGAGACGATCTCTGTCCAGAAAACAGAAGCTGCACAGAGTCAAAGCGAGTCCCTGAACGCTGCCAGGATAACACGCCCCAGCTACAGGGACCATCACTAGGGCTGACGGGGAAATTTTCTCAGTGCAGCCTTTGCGGTTGAAATCTGTTTCCATCAGGAAGTCTTCCAGGCATTCATCTCCCTCTCTTTGCTCTCTGCCCAGCAGTTCACGAGTGGTGTGATATAAGCTGTAACAGTAACCTTCAGTCCTAGGCCTAGCACCCAGGGTGCCAATTAATAGCATGAGACTTTCTTGTGCTGCTGCGATGTTTCCCCTGGAGGGAAATCATCAATACATTTTGCGTAGGGCTCAGACCTCCGTCAGCACCAGCTCTGGTATTATAATTACGTAGCCTGGTGCAAATCAATCTCTAATCGACAAAATGTCTTACCCCATTTGTAATGCCTTAACTAGCTAACATCATTTATTTCTTCCACTTGACCTCTTTTTCATGTATATTAAAATGCATTGTAACTTATTCTATATATTTATGCTCAGCACGTTCCTACCTTGTATAAGCATTCATCTTTGTTTTTTCTTGGTTTGGGGTTTTTTTTTATCTGCATGAGAATTTCAGAGAAATACTGCTGTGACACAATTGTATCTTCTTTTCTTCTGTTGTATCTTTCTTGTCCGCAACATTTGGAAGACATCTAGATTGATGGTGAAGGTGTTCAGTATTGCCTCCATTTCTGATTCTTTATTACTGCCTAAACTCTGTGAAGAACTACCATACAAATCTATCACGACTGAAACTGGTCCACATATAAAACTATATTGGCATTGGATAACTGACTGAATAATGGAGCAGAGTAGCCTGACATTCCTCCTAGCTCTTCAGAATTCACAGCCCTCCGGTGTTCGTCCCAGCCACTGGTCATTCTCTGGGCCAAGTTCAGCACCCGGCACGTGAGCTGGCTGCTGTTTCGTTCCAGCTTCGTTTCTTCTGGCAAAGTTGAAGATGCTTCGTTGTCCAGACCCCTGTTTATTTCACTATGCAATACAGGTGAGTAGAGATCACTGGAGGTATATTCTAATTTTGTCTGCAGAATGTGTATACTTGAAATCAGTGGACCAAATCCTCGCAAAATGGGTTTGATGTCTTAGTTACCTTTTCCAGTAATCTTCTTTAGGAACTATAGATAGAAACATAATGCTGTTTCAGAATGGCAAGGCAAACCTTTTGTGAACTTACTCAGTAAATGTCTTCACACTGTGTTTTAATCTCACACAGACATGATTATGGCCCCGTTGGTACAGATACAAACTGCATTTCTGAACTCCAAGAGAATGGGTCTGTGCAATTGCAAGGCAGGCAGAAATGCTTCTAATAATCTTTCAAGTTGAGAGTGGTATTGCATTATCTGAGAACTGAAGATGTAATACTTTTAAACGAAGCAATGAAAAAATTATTTGGACAACCAGAGGGTTAATAGTCTGGACTCTGTAGTTTGCAAGACTTCAGCAATGTTTTCAACAAAAGGCTTGCTAAAAACATGGAGGTAAATGCAAAATGGGATAAAATGCAAAATGCACTTACAAGCAGATGACACCTGAGTATCTTGGATAATAGCTGATTTTATGAACAAAGGAAATACAGTGGCTATCCTCTGTTTAGACTTCATTAAGCATTTGATATGGAACTGTACAGGGAATAATTAGCTAAGGGATTAGTGTAAAGAACTCGACAGGGGAAGATGGAATGGCTGATGTTCAAAACCTGTGTTTGTATTAGCGAGCACTGCAGCGCTACAGGAACAAATGTGCAAAGCGGTTGGTGCTCAGGCCCCAGTATCCACACTGTAGATGGAGGAGAGTTCCTTCAGACCAGCTCTTCGGTGGCCTCGTGGACTGAACTCTGACCAGCACCTGGACAGTAGCGGGGGTACTGCTGGAGAGCAGCTCTCACTCAGTTGCGTGCGAAAGGAACCCAGTTTCCATGCTGGGTGCACCACTTTGTAGTGCAAGCCAACATGTAGAACAGCGATAACAGCCATGGCAGAGCAGCATGAAGCCACCACAAGGGCACAGCCTTCATGGCTGGAACAACTGAAGCAGAAGAAATTTGGAGTACGAAATGCAAAGCTCAAAATTGAAGCTGCATTGCCGATTTTTGATGCTATAGGATGCCAACTAAGCAGCGAAGTTTTAACCGTAGCACTGACGTTCATGCAACTGTGCACCGGCAGCCCAGCTAGTTGTATCTGTACCAAGGCTGATTCTTGAAACAAGAACATCACACCATCTCCCCAGCTCTCTGTTCTTCTTCACCCATTTACTAAGGACACAAAACATGCCATTACAGCGGATACCAGCGGACATTTAGCTTGAATCAGCAGTGCTACTCGCCAACTTGAGTCACAGGGAATACGTTCCCTCCATCTCCTGGCTATTATGCCCCCGGTACAGCCCAGCAGGCCGTTTGCTTTATTCAAGCAACAAGTGCATTGTTGGCTTACACTCACCCTGGCACCTGCTGTAAACCCTGGGTCCTATTTAGCAGAGCTGCTCCTCAGTCAGGCACTTCCCAGTCTGTAAAGAGACATAGGGACTCCTGTGCTTCTTCCTGAGCTCTACAAGCTTTCCGTTGCTCAGTCCTCAAGCTCGTCATGGTCTTTGCTAGTTGTTGTCAGCCACTCCTGAATTCAGAACTCACCAAGGGACAGGTTTCCATTCATGGCAGAGCACTGAACTATTTTAAGAATCTCAGTGGAAACATATCTCTAACCACAATAGGTTTGTAACTGGGAGTTTCCTCTCCAGAAGCAAAGAACACCGTGAAACACCTTTTTATGGCGGTGACTGGTAACACACTGTATTTACCAAGGTTGTCATTCTGTCAGGCTCTGCACAGGTTGACTCCAGCACCTGCTGTCTGGGACCATCCCCCTTCACAGGCCAGCAGCGCTTCACAAACCTCAGCAGCACACGCTGTTTCCACACATTTGAAGGATTAGGCCCACTTAGCATTAAAAGTTTCATCTCACGTAGGGGAAGATGAAGATGGATGCTGCACCTCTGCTATAAGGGGAAGGTATGGTTGGATGTATCCTGCAGTTCTTAAGAAAACATGTCTGCAGTGCTTCTGTCCAGGGTATTTTAAGGATTTCAGTGGCCATCTAAAGTGTCTGAAGTTCTCCGCCACTTCTCAAGCACTGTAAAGGTATCTCCTGAAACCTGACGCTGTCGTCTGAGGCACTATTTACAGGTCTGTAATGTAAACGCTGGTGTATGTACACAACTCCCAAAAGGCAACGCCTGTCAAAGGAAGGGTACATTGTCTCAAGGCTGCAAAAACATTCAAATACATGAGTGTTATTTTTTTCATGACAAAGATATTTCCTTGCTGAAGACATTTCTGTAGACAGTGTTAGAATTTGTACTGCTTCCAACCACTGAAAAAATGCAGCCACAGGCCAAAATTTTCTATGTTAGAGGAAGCTATAAAGGATACATGCTTACAGAAGACCTTTTTCCCTTTTCTTTTTTTTTTTTTTTCTTACAGACCATCTCATAGGCCTGATAGGCAAATATTTAATGCACAGTCTCTACTCTAGAAATGTACAGCTATTAACCCATGAAGGTATTTTAGAACAATAAGTTTCCTGTAAGTATAGAAGAGATTAAAAGCAAATCTTGAAATCCTTGCGTAGACTTCTTCAGTGTCTCCACATGGATAATTTCTTACTTTAAATTTGAGCAGTATGTAAGGGTTCAACCAGCCCCATCAGAGAGCAAAAGGTGCTCCTTCCGAAGCTCCTTTGTGGTGGACTCATGATTTGGGAAGGGAAGGACCAAGTTTCCCACCTCCCTGACACAGGCTGTGCACCACCACTTCTCATACACCGTGGATCCCAAGTAGCACTGTGATCATCGAGCAGCTCCACACCTCAGGCTCCCCCTTCTTCACTGGCAACACGGATCTGCTAAAGACATGAAACCAGCGGTAACAAACTCACTTAGTGAGTAGCCAACAAATCCACAGGTGACCCTCTGATACAGCGCCTGCACCACAAACAGGGACTTCTCCTACAGGTAAGACGGCTGGAGCTGGATTTTCTCTCTTGGCTGATGCCTTGATAAAAGGGTGGTGTCAGCTTGTCCTTTTTGCAAAGAGCCAGCCCTTGAAGCCAGCTCTCTGATGGCTACATGTTACCGTAAAGGAAGCCGGGCCACTTCCACAAGGAATAAGGAGTTGGCTGGAGCCTGACCCTATGTAAAGTATTACCAGAAGAGGGCAGGGGCAGGAACATCATCTACTAATTGCAGCTCTCCAGAGGCAAGACGGTCACATTGGTCCTCTTTTTACTGGGCCAGAAGGAGGAAACAAGATCAACAGTCTTAAGACTCACCTCTCCAGCTGACCGACAACAGACAGACCACTGAAAAAACAAGTGTTTTCCTGGTGGGTAACTTCGGCAGAGAGACTCCCTCAGTTGTGAGGCTTTTTTTTTTTTTTTTGCCTTGGGCATTGCCAGCATCACGTGGAGTTACATGAAACTGCTTCAGATGCTTCGTCTACCAAAGACCATTCTACATGAATTTATATTACTGATGCAAAGGAAATGAAGAAATACTAGTTAATTAGCAGAGCAGTTCTCACACAGCTCTCGGACATTGCCACTGTCATTTATTGGACAGGTCACTCACCTGCTGTTCCAGGCTTCTTCTAAAATGGGCGAGAAAAGCAGTGATTTCTACAAAGGCTTCTGAAGGCCCTAACAGTCCTTGTCTGAAGCCCAGTCACATTGTAGACGTGATAATTATTTATCTGAGCCAATATCTACCTCTCCTTTCTAGCACAGTGTTGTTGATGAAGAGCTATATGGCATTCACACCAGTTGTTCTGAGCCAGCTGGTATGGCAAGAACATTTTTGTATCAATTAGAAAATGGGTTTTTTTTCTTCCTTCATAAAACCATAGCTCACTCAGGTGAGCTAACTGGAGACAACTCACCATAAATCCTCGCTGGTAAAGGTGGATCCCTGCTCAGTTTGTAAATGGATAAGTGTGACAAAGTTTACAGAATATATAAAAAAAACCCACCAAACACTGGGAATCTGTAGATCAAAAGAAAATATCCATTCAATTCAATAATGCTGATAGATATTTTTTAAAATCCATGAAATACTGAACGAGGTTTTTGTATGAAGTGTATTGTGTTACAAAAAAAACCCGAGAAATAGAGACCAAGCACTGTTACTTTAAATCAGTTTTAATATGTCTTTCAGGACAAAGTAAACAGATGTGGATCCAAAATTCATCTGAAAAAATCTGCATAAGGTGTAAGTGTAGTTTGCACATTACTATGGAAATGCTTCATTTTCTTTCCTTTTATAAAGTGCATTATACCAGAACTGTAAGACCATATATAGGCAAATTAAAAATTACAAAAGCTTCAAAATCCTATACTGCACATGTTAGGAACCATACCCTTAAATATGGCCTCCAGAGTCAGGTGTAAGTGTGAGAAAATACGTCAAATACATTAATGTGCATGAGTGCATCAGTAATTGCTACTTTTAAAAAACTATAATCTTTACCACAAATTATGCCGTTTTGGTAGACGTTTACCCTTATTCTTCCATCCAGATATCTAACAGGATGATGCATCAACCAGTTTTAGTCATTATTACTGCATTTGGCTGGGCAGAAAGAAGAAATTAAATTCATCACAGTGATTGTTATTAAAATGACATTCCAAACAATACAAAATAATACACATGGGAAACAGCCAAAATGAAAGCGAATTTACATAAAAATGTTCTTATTACGCATTGTGTCACTCAGTAGATTAAAGAGATTTTCGATAAAAGCCTGAACTTACTCACATTTAACTTGATGACAACACATATGAAATTCAATAGGGGTAGAACTTTAATTTAAAAAATCTATGCTATAAAATGAAATGCATGATATTATTTTAATGGTAACCAAGTAAGCCATGGGATAATTGCCTACTAAATCATGGCCATTGACAACATCACTGGGTTTCCGATGAATCCTTGAACACAAAGACAGACAATATGGATCTAACAGAAACTTAATGGAAAAACTATTTAATGGAAAATTTAAAGATTAGGTGAACAACAGGAAGTAATCCTGTGAAAATTAAGCTATAAAACCTAATTTTTTCAGTATGACAAATACTTTGTTCGGAGTCAATCATTTAATCCAGTTATTCAGCACACCAAGTGGCTTAGCAGTTGTGGTGGACTTTGCCTATAAATCAACCACAGCTTAAACATAGTGGCCACCCCCTAACGCAAACGCACAGATGAAAAGGACCAAGAAGAGGAACAGGTCCAGAACATCCCGTAGGCCAATGTCACAAGGTTGAGCCACATAAAAATAAAACTTAATTACTGTATCTCCAAGCATCTTCATGCTTAAATTACCTCATACAAAGGAGGCACATTTGATGGTGCTTGTAATAATTAGCACCAAGCACCTTTCAGAGGTGCTTTGCAAACATGAAATAAGGTCAGAAATCTCATTGCTCTTTCATTAGAACACCCCTAAATACGATGGGGAGAGCTTCCTCATCAATGTCAGAGCAAGGACTGCAGGGCTGGACCAACAGGACCTCCAAAACACAGTGTAAGAGAGGTGAGGATGTATTCCTAACTGCCATTTTACAGACTGCAAAAACAGTAGCGGGGAGATTAAACAACCTGTCAAAGACTGACAAAGAAGATGTAGCTGAATTGCTGAATTCAGGACTCGCAGCGTAGGGCTTTTTTTTAAGAGATAAAGGGTATTTGTTTGTGGCATAAAGCCACAGCTCGTGATGCACTGGGGCATAAACAGACTGCACTGCAGCCAGAGGGTGTAAGAATTCTGCCTTGCAAGCAGCAATACATCCGTAAACACTTAAATCTAGTTGTTGCTATGTGCTTGTACCAGTACTTTTGTAATCGCTTCTTGACACTAATGGGTTTGAACATTAACTGTTATTTAATATTGAGCAAGAAAAGACAAAAGGGGATGAATGTGACACAAGATACTCCAGATAGGTTTTTCTTTTTCCCCATCTCTGATGCAAAGAATGTCAGCGTTTTGTATCCTTGGAGTTATCACCTCAGAAAAGGTATATTTTCACACACTAGTTAATGGCATTACTGGGGTTGTGATGCCATTTCCACAGCCCCGGGGCATGATACAAAAATATTATTACAGCTCTCCAAGACATATATAGAAAAGGAACATTTACTTGGAAAATTCCACGGTTAGGGAATAACTCTGTAGTGTATTCTTTTTCCTCTACAAGAGGTAGGCCTTTGTTGAGAGCTCTTGAAGTATAACCACTATAAATCAGAGGATCTACATTTTTGAAGATTGTGGGACCTCTCCCTGGCTTCTACATGTCCCAGCCCCGGCTGCCACGTGTCATCCCCTTCTATAAATAGGCATTACATTTTGCTGAGGAAGGTCAAAATGCATGAAGGGTGTAAATACTGCAGCAGTCATCGTTAAGTCATGCATTGATTTATTCTTGGAAACCTAGGAGCTGTGGAAGTGAGTGTGCCTTGCAGAGCTGCAAGTCCCAAGTTCCTCAACAGATAACTACAGTGAAACTTTGGAAATTAAAATCACTACCTTAGCAGGAAGAAATGTCTCAGTTTCTCTGAGAAAACACAACATGCTGTCTCGGCTCCGCTCTGCCTGTGTGTTTTGTACCCTGAGGACTCTCTCCCTTCCACCTTGACTCACTCCTTCCCTACTGCGCAGAATAAAGACTGCACATCTGACAGTGTCCACAGGGATTGTCTGTTAGTACAACTTTCTCCTGTTTGGCCCCTCTGCAGATGTATCTCAGTTACTAGAATTGGCTCTGTAATAAAAATATTTTAGCTGCTATTCATCCATTTTAGTGTGCTATTAAAAATCATTATATAAAAATCATGGATAATTGTGTTTGCTCTGCGCAGTCAAAAATACCTACCTAACTTCACTGTATTTTAGAAACTGAAAATCTGTATAATCCAACCAACTTAAGTACATGGAACCTGCCTTATTACTGTCAACCCAGATATATAGATACCTTAACATTTAAAGTTGAAGAACAAATCCAAGCTTCACAATTCTAAAGTTACCCAGTAACTACTGGGAAAGGCTTAATACTGGTTTCATCAAGAAGAAATAACTCTATCTGGATGTAAAATACTTTCAAATAGTAACATGGTTCATATAAAAAAAAAATATATATTTTTTTTACTTTTTTTGTTAAGAATACTTTTTCAAATTTTTTTTTAAATGATGGCTACCAAGGAGATTTTACACCGAATTTACTGAGAACTTGAAGATAAACAAAGTGTTACAATACAGAATATATGTTTTGTTTCTATTCAATTCCTAGAAGAACATGTTGGTTTTAAACAGCATCTCCATTTAAAGAGGAAGCAGTAAGGAACAGATGAACGCTAAATTGTGCTTCTCACCACTGAAGGTCTTCATTTGTTTAAAATAGCTGGATCATCGACTCCCTTGATTTTCCAACTCCGACCCATTTAACTAGGAAGGAAAACACATCTATTAGAACAATTACTGAGAGTAAGTGTTATAAACAACGAATTGGAAGAGTTTTCACCTTTCATCACACTTCACTACAAACTGGCCAGCTTTGTGCTGAAACACAATGCTAGGACATTTTACTGTCAAAAATCACTTTACTCCTCCTGCATTACTAGACTAGAAGTGCAATATACTAAAGTTTGAAAGTATGAAATAATTACACCATAAACACAAAGCACTGCAGATGGACGACCTAACAGCAGGTCAGGCATGTTTGCTGCAGGGAGGAAGCAAGAGCTCTGCTAGACTGTGAAGTTTACTCAGTGTGGACCGGGAGACAGTGATGCACATGTGATACAGTATTGTTAGATGTAAGGCTCCAATTAAAAACATCATTCAGTATGAGCAGTCACCCCAAACACCATATTATTATTGTTCCATTACAATTTTTAGTGCCCATGGATACTATAGAACTAACTGTAGGTAGGTCTCCTTCAGACATCAAACCCTCCAAGGCACCCTACCTTCACATGGAGAACCTCAGAAATAAAATAAGGGGACTTTTATTTATATATCACACGCCCACATCTCTGTCCATGACCACACAGAGACCATCCACCCAGTTTCAGGCTCTGCTATCAGATGCTTCGTAATCCATAAATGATACTTGAATTCCCACAGTCGAAACTAGCTCACACTCCCCAAATGTGACCTTTGAGGTGCTTTATGGAAAACAAAAGCACACATGCCAGCTTTCTAAGTTTACTACTGTGGAAATTGCCTTTCAAACTCCATCATTCATGCCATATCTAGCTCTTGGCACCTCTAGAGCTGTAGCAATTAGATTTGAAGAAAACTGGATGGCTTAACCTTTGGAGACTTGATCATGTTAAGATTCTCATTCTTCCAAAGTGGCAGAACTGGGCTAAGCAATCTTGCATCCATTATGCAACACATCTCCTTATATGTGTAAGTGGGGAATAGAGAAAAAAAAAGACAAAAAAAAGAAGCCTATGTTCAAATAGTGATGCAGTGCAGGAAGTAAACTGAAAGAAAGATTAGTAAAGGGAAGACATTAGACTACCTATGCACTGAAGCATGGTGCAGAGGTCCCAAAGTCTTCACTGACAGAAGGCGGCAGTTCGCCAAGAACAGTACACGTTTATCTTTCCTCTGATTTTACCCTTGTCAGCAGCAGCTTGGAGTTCTCTGCAGCACTGCAGACCTGCCCACAAAACACCACCCCTTGCTGCTTCTTGGCTAGCTGTCACCTACCATCATCAGTCCAACCACAGAGGCCTCTGTTGCCTCCTGCCCAAATCTAGCCACTCCCTGACTTTCAGAAAAGGAAAACTTGAGCACTTTTATATAGGTATTCCTCTCTGCCATGGCATCCTCATATGTACCTCTACAGAAAGATTTACCTGGCACTCCAACATGGTTCTCCACACATCGGATGTAATTCTGGGCCTTGGGTGGGAGGTCCTCCCATTTTCGTGCACTGGTTGTGTCAGTCTTCCATCCAGGCATTGTTTCATACTCTACTTCCACCTTCTGTAGTATCTCCTGATTAGCTGTGGAAAAACAATATTGATCACAGTTGGGTTTAGCTGCTCCACCTTAAAAGAACACACCTACGGTTCTTGACCAACAAAGTCTTTTGACAACATTTAATATCTGCTGTATGAAAAAATAGTATTTCTACTGGTTGGTTCATTCATTCATTCTTAACTTAGATTAAGTTCTGTTACTTAGGAAGATAACTCTGATCTGAGAGGATCCAGGAATCCAGTTTCCTCTTCTAAAAACCGTAGGATGCACTCTATGCTGTCAAAAGACTACAGTATTATTTTTGAGGAAACGTATTATTTGAAGTTTACAGTATTTCCACTTTTGGTTCACATTTGCACATAATAAAATAGAAGTCTTCCTGAGAAGGCTCTACTGTCTCAAATGTTTTTATCTTTACAGAACTGGGTTAAGTCAGGCTTGCTAAAAACTCAAGTTGGCTTCAAGCTTTCCCCCCTGGAATTCTCACTGTGTCCACAGCCAGGAGCTACCATCAGCGGTGGTAAAGCTGGCTGCTGCCAGCCCTCCCCATGCCTCCAGAATCCCCTGTCTCAACAGAACAAACCCTTCGTCTTGGCACAGACTGTTACAAGTATCTTGAAAACATCATTAATGTAAGGAAATCATATATTATTACATCTTAATGGTTTTAAGATCAATCATATTGAGAGGCAATATATATTTTTATTAACCACAATGTTGCTGCTGTTAACTACATTTATAAGATGGTAGACCATAAGCAGCTTTACTCTGCAAGTATCCGTCTCATTTTTTGCACAGCTTAAGCGCTGCTTTTATTTTTACTTTACTTTATTAAAGGCCATTGCCAAAGATACACAGTCACTGACTTGTGTCTTGCTGACTTTCGGATCCCTGCTGTTGCCAATAAGAAGAAATCTAATGGGGCAATACATAGAGGCCCTAAGACAAGATTTCATTTCCTCTGAAATTTTTGGCATCATATGGAGAGATGTAAAGTGAATGGAAAATGCTAATGTACTGACCGGGCAGTCTTTACACTGATACTACAGTTCTGCAAATTTCCACAGAAGGTCTAATGAAAAAGAAATCAAAACCGATTTTAAAAAGAAGTCTTTCCCAACAGATATTACTTAACAGGCAGGGAAGAGAAAACATAGATATTTAACAACATACCTGGAAAATAGGGAATTCTTTTTCCACCCAATTTGTAAGCAACACCAATTTTAATTTCATCAAGGACATCAAGAATATCCAGTTTTGTTAAGGCCAAACTGTACAGAAAAACATCGGTTAGAGAGTTACACACTTATCTTTTTTTTTTCCTTCCTAGTTTTGTATTCACAAATCCAGCTCAGGCAACCCAGCAAGCAGAAATACATAAACGTATTGAACTATCAACATTGTTAATTGAACTCACGCCTCTGGGATGAATATATGCCTGAGTTACCAAGCCACTTCCAAACACTTGGCTGCTCATACAGGTGCACAGTGTTCAGGTCAGCGCATGAAAATGCAAGGTGACTGTGTAAAATGGCACTTACTGGACTTGGCTTGGGTGTGTACGACTGCATGGCACTTTACATCACTACTAGTGATTATTTCTGTTACTCCTACTGATTCACAACAACTATAAGACAGACTTATTTACTAAATTACACTTAGTGTAATTACACACTTACAGACTTACTTACCCACTAAAACAGACTTCATAAGCATAATCTGGCTACTAAAATCACATATACAGTTCAGTAGGAAGGATCCCACCCTGACTTTCAGTGCTCAGGCTATGCTATCAGAGTTGTCAGTTTAATGAACCTTTTTTATCTTGTGAATGAAGGCACTGGAACACAAAAATGGTACCTCAAGATGACACCATAGTGTTCACTGATCAGAATAAAACTGCATTTTAAAACTAGTCAAATTCTCTGGAAACAATATGCCAGACGTTGCTCGGTAGAATTATCAGTAGCTAAGGATTTAGACAGGTATGGGATTAACAGTCTATGCTGTATGTGCTCAGTAAGTATACAATGAATGCGATGATTAAATGAAAAGACATTTTTAGGAAAAGCAGCAGCTTAGAGCAGCTCTCAACTTTATGAAGTTTTTGTCTGCCCATGTTTTTGAACTGTCACATTTAGCAGAGATGACATAGCTTTGTTGACAGAAGTGCAGTAATTGTATAGAACTGAAATGGAAGGAATCACAATGCCTTCCTAATACTACTTCCACATAAACTAGAGCTCTAAGTTAAAGCAAAATATAAGTCCAAGTGAAAAAAAAAAAAATCTAAAACCCCTTCTAATAAATTAATGAACAAAGATCATGGTACCTTTGTAACATTAGAAGCATAAACAATATTAAGTTAAGTCTCAGTTTATAAGATATTAAAATGCCCAGGGTCATGTGTTTGCATATATTAACACGTTTGCCTGAATGCATGAGTAAGTCTACACTTCGTATGAACAAAACTGTAATGAAACTTTTCTAACTTCTTCTGAAAATACAAACTGGTAATTACTTATAAACTACTAGCATTTTAGCGTTAGACGTAAACTAGCTTGATGGCATTATACTCTTGGAACAGTCTTTGAACAGTCACTTTTCCTTCAAAATGTCAGTTTAATATATATTTTGCATTCCAAGATAATTTGTCAACAAAATAAATCGCTTAGTCTCAAGAAAAATAAAGCTCAGCCCATTAAAAACAGCATTTATAATACAATATTAGACTAAACCTTTGTAAATAAAAGAACCTGTTGGGACTGGAATGAGAGCTGTGTGAGTTGCTGTACACTTCGTGTCATCCCACTAATTTCACTTAAAGAGGTAGTAGTTCTGAATGATAAAGATTCGGTTCTACAAGTGAATCCATTAGAGTCAATCCAAGCTCAAAACCAGCAGGTTTTAGATCATGACATAAGACAGTATGAAAGCACTGGATCAAGAACACTAGAGCAAACTGTTGGATTGATACATCAATTTTCTAATCTACATCGGCCACCTGACGTAAGCAAAGTAAAAACATATAAAAAAAAAAATCACTGCTATGATGTTGTAAAATCACACGACTTGAAAAAATGCAAAGGAATTAGATTATTATTAGCATTAAGACAATTCTCAATTGCCCATGTTGAATTATTTTATTGCTTAAAATGTAACACTTTACTGGACTTATATTAATGTTACCTACATATTTATTCTGTGAAGCACAAAATTATCACTTCCAAATGTAGCGCAAAATCTGTGATGCTTACGCAGTGAATCCGTTGATCATATGAGCATATTTCAAAATGACAAGATCTAACCAGCCACAGCGTCTCTTCCTGCCTGTAGTTACTCCCCATTCGTGGCCACGGGACTGTAACAGATCTCCAATTTCCTAAAAGACGACAGAAAGAATGCTGATGGTAATTCACTAAACAGGTGGAAAACAAAATCTAAAAAAATACAGATAAATAGCAAGAAAAATGCAGTTGTTCAATTCCAAGGCTTTTTTTGCAGGAAAAAAAGAGAAAAATATTAATTTTTATTAGGAGGGGACTAAGGCAGAGAATAAAGCCCCTCACGCACAAGAGTTTTGTGTTTCAATCACTGGCACTTCCAAAATACTTATTTAATATTACTATTTCATGTTCCAAGGAGACAGTTTTCTTCCTTCTTCATCTGACAGGAAGAGTTCCTTGACAATTCAGCCCTGGTTTTATTTTTGTTTGTGTTTACTTTCTTCATCTGGTCTTTTGGCATCTATTACTTTGGGGGGCAAGACTGTAAATGCTTGGGACATGACCAACGCTTGTACAATGTCTGTGTCAGACTCCCTGACCATGCCTAGGGCTCCTAGGTTCAACCACAGTATGAGACCACCAACTGTTCCTTTCAGGGTGGCAGCGTTTATGCTGTGTGAAAAACGAAGAAAGGAAGACACTTGACGCTCGTGATTCACAAAACTAAAGGATATCATCGCTTCATTTGAGCCACTAGAACAAGGATTTTAGTGACTAAATCCTTAAATTAGATTCAGATCACTGACCTAGAAATTGCTGTGTGCATAGCTGATAATCAATACCCTGAGCTTTCTAGTTTCTTGATAATGAAAATATAATAGACAGTTTAAAATAATCAAAATCTCTCCCCTCCTTTTTATTGATCAATTTGTGCACGACTGGCTGACGCATACACCACATTTGTTCTACAAATGACACAGAATGCAGGCTGTTAAGCACAGAAGTTGTACCTTGTAATTTAGGCTTTCCTGCAATGCACTGACAGTTCCAGTCTGCAACAAACTCTCACCACTGAAATTAACGATATTACATAAAATCATAATATCTGTTTTCACATCATTCATTACAACAGAAGTGTGGTCACTATAATAGAACATCATCACACTGATGTTTCATTCCTCTCAAGAAAAATACCTTAAGTTTATAATGTAATTCTCCTCTTTTTGTGAGTGTGATTGCTTTGGCATTATTATTATGGTGCTTATTTATCATTGGTATACCCTTACGCCATTCCATTGACCTTATTTTTTGGCAGCTGTATATATTGCATTTTGTAATATTAAACCTACGTTAATCTGCTCAGTGGGGAAGGCTCCAATTCCCACCCGAGTAGTATATGCTTTCACCACGCCATACACATCACCGACATGCTGGGGAGGAACACCAAGCCCGGTGCATACACCACCTACGGTGCAGTTTGATGAAGTCACGAAAGGATACGTGCCTGTCAGAAAAACACAACAGCACAACCCTGTTTCAGCAATGATAAGAAACAAAGACTGATTTTCCTTTGAGTTGAAAGGAGATTTTCACATGCATGTTTAGCTTTAAAGCTAAACTGAAATAGCAGCCGAAGAGCAGGGCAAATTCTTCTTACTACATGTCCCCATTTTGTTTTTAAGAGAAAAAATTAAGCTGTTCTTCCCCAGATTGCTTCCTCCTGTAGTGAATAATATGGACTGAGATTTGTAAATGGATCTATGGATTTAGATTTCTAACGCTCAACAGAAACCTCTCACAAACGAAGGATTTTTTCCACTCAGATAGCTGACTTTTATCCTGGCAACTTGTACAAGCATATTATCAGCAAGCAAGACAAGTAAGAAAATAGACTACTTTCTTAAAGAGGTATCAAGTGTGTGTGATCTGTTCCAATCCGTAAGCTTTTCTGCATTCATCCTTCACAACTTTCAGTGAGGATTGCCCACGAGGGAGAAATTTAAAAGCATCTCTATCCCACCTCCATTGGGGACTGGATCTATTACAGGACACTGCTGCTCTATAAAGCTTTTTTCACTGCCTTGTGTATCACAGAAAGTATTTCCACAACATCCACGGAAAGCCTGGTGTAAAGGTCACAGTCTGACATTCCCTGGGCTCTACACAAGCAGCTCTGAGTATCTGCAGCAAACTAAGTCTGAAGAGGTTATCCATGATCTCTACACTGTGACTCTGGATTGGAGCATCTCTCCAGTTCTTCATTTCATCTTCGTGGAGACATAAGTGGTTTAATTATACTTTTGGTGAGAGAGCAATGCAGAGATCAACTGAAGAAGCTAGATTTACAGGTTATCTGCACCAGTTTAAGCCTCCCTCCACTGCAGAGGAATTATCTTAGCAGCACTAAAATGGCTGCCTGGAACGTATGGCAATGGGCACACACATTTAGAAGTAATAAAGATAAGAATATCTGGAGTGAAATTTCAACTCCACTAGAATAAACTTCAGTAAAAATCAATATTTAAACCCTATCCTGTTAATGATACAATCTCTGGCTTACTGTGCTTTACTTTTGGGAGATCTGTTCCTATTAAAGGAAAGACTATTCTGTTTCTCTATTTTCCTGCTGTTTGCAAAGCTGATAAACACAAATCAAAGTAAAACTAATCAAAATAAAACTAATCTCTTAGGAGTTAAATTGAGTTTAGAACTTAGCTTACCAAAGTCAATATCAAGTAATGCTGCATTGGCTCCTTCAACAAGGATCTTCTTTGGAGAGCCATGAAGAGCTTCATACATAAAATACACACCATCTCGAACCATGGGTCTTATTTTTTCAGCATATCCCTGGAAATTTGAGCAGAAATGTCAGCATCCCCAGACAACAGCTGGAAGCATGTTACACTGTTTACTTTTTAAACGTGAAATATACAGATAACCCTACCACACTAGCTTCAATAACTGTGTTTTACCTGAAAAATGCAACCATTAACTTATATTCTACTGAAAACAAATCAATGTAATGAACTACTCACATAAGAAAATATGACTTGTTATGGCATTAGAATAATGTAATTTCTCTACTGTTTCTATTCACAGAGATGTTATTAGAATAATGTAATTTCTCTACTGTTTCTATTCACAGAGATTTTCTATACCTACCTCACTTTGTTGATATGGTCTCTATATAGTGTGTCTACAGTCTAGACACACTGAAAGCGGGACTTAGAAATAGTGCAAGCTCCAAACAAACAAAAAAAAGAATCACTACTCACAAATATTAAAAAACATTTTTAAAGGTAGAGTGTCAGCTCTGAACAAGTACCAGGCAAAATCTGGGAAGGGTAAGAGATATTTTTAGCATCCTCTTTTCTTACATATTCATGAAAGAAGACATTTTACCAGTGGCTCTTTGGAGTTTATCTATAAAAAGACATTTTTTCTTGTAATACGAGGATCTTGAAAGGCAGCTTCCACAAACAGTTCTTCATTAAGCATGGAAGTATCTCAGACAGACTAGATCAGTCCACAGCTACTGCTTATTAAAAGGTTTTATAATAATTAGAAATGCATTTTTTATTTAAATTAATTAGTTTAATAAGTAGTAGTTCTGGTATACTTAACTTTCACTTTTTAAATTAAAATAAATATTACTGTTTTCTTTTGTGCTTTCCCTGAAACTGAACAAATATCACAAATGTTAAATCCTTACCTTTAGCTTTTTCAATTGGCCTTCTATATCTATGTCCAATGTAGGAAACATTGACTTGTACTGTTGTGCCAGATTTTTAAATCTGTAAAATATTGAAATTGTATCTATAAAGAACACTTTTTGAGTTCCTGTTCATAGAACCTTTGGCAAGAACTCAGTTTATACTGAGAGATACAGGGAGAAAATATCCAGAACTTCAACACCTGAACTAGTGCATTTCCCAGTGTACAAAATTATGTTTTAAATTATGAGAAACTCTGAAGTACAGAAAATAGACACACAGATTCTTTCTAGTTTTCTTCTCTTACTAGACAATTTATATACAAAATTCAGACACATATTTAGAAACATCTCCTTAAAAGCAAATCTGTCAGCCAAAATGTATCACTCTAACATAATATTTAGAAATGAAAATAGTTGTACCTTGAAGAAAATTCATCAAAGTCAGAAAGGAGGTCACAAATTCGAAGGCCTGTTCGTGCAGCTTTGGAAGAATATGTTGGTCCAATCCCCTTCTTTGTTGTGCCAATACTAATTAAAAAGAAACCCCCCCAAATGTGTATAAATGTGTGCACAAATATGCTTTATGGTAAGTAATTTTGTTAAAGCTCTTCAATATACCATATACTGGGCAGAAAATCTGATACATAAAAAAGACTGAAGTTCTATAACAATAAATATACAGCAACTTTCATGCTTCAGTGGATTTGCATAAATATTGCTAATATTCATGGGATTCAGTAAAGCATTAAGCCTTGAGTCTGGCTGAGACAAGCTTAGCTGAAACTATCTGTGTATATACATAACTTATGCAGTAATAATGGTTATTAAACTATCCGGTGGTACTACTACATTCCTTACCACAAACAACAGGAAACAAATGTCATTTTCACATTTTCACAGTTGCAGCACTGTCTATGGTCAAAAACAACCAGCTCTGAGTGATCAAACTGGCTTCCTATGTCTTTGGCATTATTCATACTATCTCTGTCCCCATAAACTGCAGCCTTTACCTTGATGAGGATAAAAATGAAACTGTTTCCCTACCCGCATGCCTATTTTCATATGCATTTTCAAAATACAGTAATTTTGAGATCTCTATTTGTATGTTGTTTGGTTGAAATTGTCTGATGGGATCCAAAACTAAGAGACTAACAGAGAGAAAAATACAGCGTGTTCACACAAACCTTTGTTCTTTCAGAAATCAGAATAATGAAGTATGAACAGTTACATATGCTGCTAACATGTAAGATTAAAATTAAAATAGAAACTAGTATCTCCACCAAAAGTAAGTGAATATACAATAAATGTAATGGTTACAAGTGTGAAACCTAATCTCCCCAACACTTCAGACCTGATTCAAAAGAGCATCACTAGTCTGATATCAAAATGGATTGGGAATGTCATTTTAATGGTAATGAGGTTTGAGGATTTGGTAGGAATTTCAAAATGTCTCTATACATTGCAGAGAACTGGAAAATGGAAATATGTAAGAATTCATACCCTGCCTTTTCAGTAATACCTCAGAGTTTGTTCGCTAACATAAGCAGGAGCAGAACAGAGTCACAGAATTAGTAACATTAGCAAGGCTCTTTAGAGATATACTGCATTTCCGTTTTCCAAAATGACACCAATTTTTCAAATTTGCACAATTATTAATGAAATGAAGGTGCTGAAAATACTTACTTTTTTCCTTCTTGTGCTTGACGTTGCACTTCCTGGAGCCCATCCACTGCCTGGTGAAAGTCAAACACTGCAACGGAAAATCAAATGGACGTAGTGGGAGACCAAAGGGGGAAAGCATTCTTTAAATCACAGACATATATCATTTTAAGGCAAAGTGCCTTTGTTATCATTGACAGTGCACAGGCCTCCTCATGTGAAAACAGAGCGAGTATTCCTCAACCATTGTGAAAACATGTAAAACATCACTCTTTAGAGGATACAAAATCCATTATTATGCTTCAGATACACAACATACAAAGAAGCCATATTAGATCAAATATATGACTGCTATGTGGAGTAACAATGTAGTTTAGCACCATGAGCTAAGCAATTATTTGTGATTTTTTTTCCCCTTCAATCATTCATTGCTTACCTATATGTGCTCTATCGGATATAATCAGTCTTTTCTCCCAATCTTTTAAACCTGTCAGAAGATACAAAGAAAAGGAGGATTTCAGCTGCACTGATTGGTCAAACTTTAAGATTTGCTTTTATTTTTTCTATGTCTTTCTTCTAGCTTATCACACGCTTATCAAATGCCATAAGGCTCCCTTAAAACCCATGAAAAGATTGCTTTAGAAAACCTGTCCGAAGACTACAACACTATTCAACGTTCTAAATACTGTTGTCTTCATTATTTAAAACACAGAATGCTATTACACTGAATAGTTATGGTCAGAAATAAAGGCTTAAAAAAACCCTCAACCTGGCTGCCAATGTAAGGAAAGGTTAAAAGTTATTTGATACAAACCTTTCTTTTCATTCTTTTCAGCTTCTTCGAACAGGCCTGGTAAATGTATAACCACTCCATTACCTTTGGGAACATAAATGATTTATTTTAAAGCAAGAAACACAATGCTCATTCTTAGGATGTAAGGCATGTAAACACTTGCTGTCTGAAATTTAATTTAAGAAGTAAGACTAAGTTTCTCACGTTTCTCAGAAAGCGATCTTAGGAACCTTTCAGATAAATCCTCATTTTGGGTGGGCAGCTACAAGCCTGCTAAACCCAGAAAAAACAGAGCTTGCTTATTTGAGATGTGAATGCCGAGCCTGCTCCGAAGCCAGCCGAGGTAAGCTGATTCTTGTCTTTGTGGGGGACTTTGCACCACGACTTCAGCCTCAGTTGTTCACCGGTAAAAGCTCAAAGAAGTCCATGGCTTTACAACACTGACAAGTCTGTGCAACAGTATTTAAATTTTCTTCAGTGTTCACGTATTTGTTTTAAAGTCAGCTCACACTATGCTGTAATACATTAGCAAGGCCGTCTTCCCTCTTTTGAGCTACAATATAGAATCCACAAGCAATACAGAGCACTACTGATGAGACGCGGAGGATTAGGGAGGTAGTGGGCTGGAAACAGCTGCTGCTTCCTTCTTGGGAACATCAGAAATATCTGCAAGAGTCTGTCTCAACCTAAATTTAGGATAACTTAAGTTATAGTCTTTACTGATAAGGAATAAATTGTAAACTGAGACTATGCAGCATATTTAGAGGAGAGAAAAAACATGTTTCATGTATTTCAATCATCCATTTGGAAATTCTCAAATGGAACAAAACTGAAACTCACACTCATTTCTTGCACAGTGTATATACAATTTCTCTGTCAGAAAGAATCATCATATAAGGCTTAAATTTGAATATCACTCAAATATGAGTTTAAAGTCCGGTAAACAATGCAAATTTTTTTATGATGCCGTCTGCATTGAGTATCTTTATAATGAAATACAACATCACCTAAAACAGCTGGCAATGTGAACAAAAAGGAGAGTGGATGATAATCTTCCAAAGCGCTGCACCCTGGGGCCTATTCTGGAAAGCCAGTAAAGAGATGCCAGAGATAATTTACAATTCATTTATTTAGCCTAAGTGCTGGTTCTGTGTTCTCAAAGAATAGCACATATTTGTGAAAGTATAAAAGGAGTGCACAAGTAAAGGACGCGATCCAAACTTGTACCATACAGTGTAAGAAACAGCAACATGATAGAAAGAGGGGCTTCTTACTTTCAGTTTCTCAGTAGCAAAAACTAAACTGACACTGAAAGTGGAATAATTCTTCACGTTAAAGTAGCAGTGAAATAGAAGTCAAACAGCTGAAGCTACAAATCTGACTGACAGTCACCCACAGGTTTTAATTTGCTTCCTACTATAAAATACGGTTGCAGCTACCCACCATGTAATGTTATTTTGTTTAATAAGTTCCAAAATTGTCTTACCAATAAAAGAAATTGCCTTTGGATTAATGATGCCACTAGGGAATAGGTGAAAATCATATTCTTTTCCATCAACCACCACAGTATGGCCTGCATTATTCCCACCCTGCAACAGAAAGAAACACCAGAAGATTAATGGTCTTATACTACCTCTCTAAACTCTCAATAAATAATTTGAAAAAATTATCTTTTTTTATTTATACGTTCCTGTCTTAGGTCACTGCTTTCTCCACCTTACAGTTTCTTGAGATGCTGCAGTACTGTAAAAAGGGGTCATATAGGACAATTAGGGGACCGGAGGATTTCAGTAGGACTGTGTAGAATTACCAAGCAGAATGATACCACGAAATCAAGGCAGGACTGGGGAAGAGCAAGAGTAAATGCGGGAGTGGTGGCAGAAGCTAAAAGAGAACTGAAGCTTTCTGGGGACAAAACTGGACTGAACTACCACCCACGGAATCCTGTCCCTGACATGCCTACACAAGCCCGTCCTTTCTGGGCATCTTCTGTGCATGCTCATCTCTTTGGGTTTAAGCCAAATAACAACACCCAGTACTTCCTTTTGAATGGAAGCTCTTCCCGCCTGCCCATCCACAAACAGCTACCACTACTCTAGGTGTTCAAGATGGAAGGTCTGCATGAAGTCAGGAATATGCATAATCTCTGCAGCTTCACAGAATCTCCCTGTCAAGGGATGATCTTGCCAGTTGACACCACCACCACTTTATGGAGTCTGCTACAATTCACACCTTATACAACCATCTACCGGACCTGAGAACAGGAGCTAGTATTTTCCTCAAGAAACTGATTTTTTGCAAACAGTTTTAAAAGAAGATTATGACACAACACACAAACTTGTGAAGAAGTAAGTAAATCAAGGTCATGAGGAGATTTGAACAGAAACAGTAGAGTTTTAAAAAACAAAGGACCAGTTTTCTTGACAGGTTTAATGTTTGTGGCTGTTCTGTCATGATGTAACTGCTCCTGGCTACCTGTCTGCTCTGGTGCCACAGGCCTTCCATTTTCCAAAATGACTACAAATCTTTGTGTATTTGATATGAGGTCTGAAAGATATAGAGGTGTCTAGAATGAGGGTATCTACTGGAGAACAGACTGTCACTGGTAATCTGCAAATAATGAAGAGTATTGGCTGAAGGAGTGGAGCTGTATGAAAACTGAGAAACAACAGTCTTTTATAAAAATTAATAATATAACACACATTCTTCCAGGGTTTCATTTACTCATTTGCCCATTTGTTTGCATGTAACAAAAATGGCAACTGACATTCCCTTCAAAACGTGGATATATGCTGAAACAGAACAGTAAGAAAATACAAGCTACAGGTAATAAAAAATAATTATTTAGGCAGTGGGATGGAGGAAAACATTAAGAAATATACCTTTAAATATGACAAAAGTAATTCTCATGTTTTAGAAGATGTGAGTTCAGCAATGAAGTTTAAACAGGTAACCTAAGGGAAAGCTGAGGAGGAGTTGTAACAGAAAAACTGGTGTATGCACAGATTTCATTTGATTTAGCAAAATGCTGGGTAGCTCATCCTTGGGCTGGGAAGGAGTCCCAAAAGTCTCGCTAATGCAGAGTTATAACTTGACTGAAGAATCGTGAAGACAGTAGAACCTCCCTGGGTATTCAGCTTGCCTCCCAGATATAATAAGCTGGTTGTAGGAAAACCTGGATCTAGTTAAAGGTACTGAACTATCTACCAGGCTAATAAATCATGCAGGAGACTCCTTTACATATTTAAGAGGTCTGAGACTGGATGGATTGCACCGGCTGAAACACTAGCTGATTTTTCTGTAGTGGTATTACACTCGAGAAAGAGGTTAGTAACTTCTGCAACAATTAGCTTTCCTTTTCTGCCTGCCCATAGATGATGGCAAGCTGGAAACTTTGAGAGAATGAACTCCATCATTTACCACTGATTTAATCACTACTACAAAAAACAACCTTCATGTTTCCTAAGAAAATTGGGAACCAGGCTCCTTCAAAAGTATTGGTTGTCACTAATACTATATATTCTGCTTTTCTTAATCAACATGAACAAATGAAATCAGGCTTGAGGACTCACAATCTGAGAAAACAGCACTCCTAAATTATAGTCAGAAGTGTCTTCTTGTATCCTAAAATTTTAGAAGGTGGGATATACCAGTATGAGAATGTTTATTAAAGACAGTGTATGATTTTGGAATTTTTCCTGAACCACTGAGACCCAGACAAATGCTGTTTTTTTCTTTAGCAAATGCTTAAAAAGGGACATTAATTGATCAGCTGTGAAAGCCAGCATACATAAATAAATGCTTCAGCACAGAAACATCAGCAGATATGATACATCCTTTAATTGCCCAAATCTCTGAATCCACTTTCAGTCCCTCTGGACAGATAACAAACCAAGAATTCAGTGACAGACCTTATAAAACAGCACTTCTCTAATCTAAAGCTAGTGTTGACAGCTCTGGAACTGTTTTTATGCACTACTCATGTTGGTCTGCGTTTCCTAAACAAGTGTCTTCACAGTATATTTTTACAGCTCAATTAATTACATTTTTACAAATATAATTAAAGTGGTAGCAGAGCATTGAATTGCCCAACAGACACTATCTAACTTGTAAAACATACCACTGGTCTGATGAGATACTTTCTGTTCATTATCCGGTCATCTCAGTCGTTTCTCATATTCAGTTTCACAGACATTCTAAAAGCATACTGGCAGTCTAATAGCTCAGACATTAAAGATATCTACTCATTTTCTAATATTACTTGAGTGCTAAGACTCAATATAGGGTCTACATGAGCCATTTCTTTTGCTAATGAAGTATAAGTGAAACCTAAAAGCTTGTATGGGCTTAATCTGAAGATTATGTAACTGAAGGTGGAGAGAACTACCCGGTACACTGCAACCATATAGGCTCCCTTCTTTTCCTCACATGGCACTTCACTAAAGTGGTGTCAACACTAACACACCTAGTGACAGTATTCTCTGGACCCTCAGGAGGCTTCCACTTCACCGATGAAATCTCTGCTTGGCCCTTGCTTCAAACGCAGCTCTGCATAATGAGCTTCCATTTAGTATTCAACCCAACTCACAGAATCTCCACTGTGCACCACTGTTCTCAACTGAATTTTATTTATCTTTCATCATTTGCCCTTTCCTAGGTCATTTCCCCTTCCTAGAGGTGGTACCTGCCTTTTTTTGTGGTTCTTCAAAACCTTATCTAACGAAGGGAACGTTAAGGCAACAGCTTCTGACAGATTAAGCACCAGTGCCACTTTGGCATCATCTGTACTGTGAAAGGATGGTATGACCAGAGATAACAATCAGCTTTCACTTCCAAAATCTGGGAAGCCTGGGCATTCCCATTAAACCACTCTGGCATGGGACGTTCTGTCCAAAGAAGGAACCATAGTTGACCTACTGAAGCTCCAAAAGTCTAAGAGTGTAACTGGGATGACCTCAGTGTCTTGAGCATTAGCATCCATTTCCTTACTTCTCCTGCAGTGATTCCAACAGATTCAGGAGCACTTGTGTCCCTTCTGTTAAGCCACTTCAGTGACTATTAAACCTGTGCCAAATGCAGGAAACCTACCAGGTGCAGGTGATCAGGGCTATCAGTTACAGCAAACTGCAGCAATGAAGCAGGACTTGAGAACTAGAAAGTATTAAGCAAGCCAAAGACAACAGGACAGATATCTTACTACAGCAATAAGACCTAAATATCCATTTAGGAGGCTCACCTCCAGAGAGCACAGAAAAATCCTTGCTTCGAGGCGCTGCCTATGCAGCAATACTTTTTGACTGTGTAGCCATGGCTGTTGTTCTTCATATTGCTATATTACAGTTTCAGAGCATATAAATGCTTGTTTCTAACAGTATTTGGTGGGTGTTAAAGTTCTTCACATTTAAATCAGGCACCCAAGAAAAAACAACTTTCACTGAAGTCATTCATAGCCTGCAGTGGAAAATTAGTATTCAGCCTTTTGAAAGTACCTACGCTGCTTAACTAATCAGTTTTTATTAACTTTGAAAGCAGTAGAAGTTGAGGCTCTATTAACAGCATTAAATATGTATAATTTCAATATATTCTGCACAGGGAATGCTCTATTACCTTGTAGTGCTTCAAGCTATATTCCTTTTCTTCTAAAAACCAGCAGACCACCAGCAATGTGGTTTAAATTCAACAACCTCAAATGCCTATCATTCCAGGCTGGAAAACAAACTTTAAATTAATTGAAAGAGTTGTAACATGTTGATTTCCAGAGTTAAACAACAGGAAACATACTTTGCATTATTTTCAGAGCAGAGTAATCCTACACGGTGAGGTTTAGTTGTTAGGTTTTTTAAAATTATTTTTACAGAATGTTGAAGTTAGACTCAAATAAAAACTAAGATTTTTTTTTCTGGAAGATTTTAATCTATATTTTCAGACTTCTAATAATCAAAGTATAAAGTTACATGTTGTCCCAGTACCAAAAAAAAAAAGCTAAAGGAGCCTCAGCTGCTTTATAAAATACCCAAATGTTTTTTTCAGATACATTATTTAAAAAGAAAATACTTTTCCAAGCTTTTTATGCGCTGACCTATTTGTGATACTGCATTCTTGCACTGAAATGGTGTACTTTGATTACTCTTCTACAACTGGTGAACACAAGCACTGTATCAACACACTAATGGAGAAGCTATTCCATTTTACCAGTGTTAACAACTGTATGCTTGCATAAATACTATCTTTCAGGGAATTAATAATTATTAAGAACAGATTGGTAGAGGAGAACAGAGTCTTTATCTTGTTGGTAAAACTTACAAAAAAAAGATGAAGAAACAAATCCACCTTCCAAAGTGCTCAGCCATTTCAAGGCTGATGTTTTGCTCTGTATTGGGCTTTTTTCAAATCACCTCTTCTATTCTCTGCAGCTGAAACATCCCAAGACAGAAACAGAATTTCTATTCTGAGCAGCAATGGGGCTGCAGGAACTTCTGCCTCCCAGCTAGCCTTACGATAGATATTTGAATAAGAATGAAATGAGTCCTGATGCTCAGATGTGTTTCTCCCTGCCGGTGCCAGCCAGGCAGTGTGCAGGAGACTGCATTCTGCATATGTGGGAGGAGTGTTTTCATATACTTTGCTGGTTTCCTCTGGTTAGCACATCTTTCATTTGATCAGTGCTTCCCACAATGCTCCAAATTAACTTGATTAACAAACTAGATTGATATGAAAAAAATCACCAGAGCACATATATAATGCCTTAAAACCTGATGATAGTTTCATGTAACTAGAGGATGAACACAAAACAGGTATGTTTCTGATGGGTCCCACAGTGACCAGTTCTTACCCTCTTCCAGTTGGCAATGTTAATCAATGCAGTGGGGAAAACCCCAGAAACTTATCACTGAAGATCTGCAGCTGACACCACTGTTTGCGTGATGTACCAGCCGTATGCAGCGGTCTGAGATCCTTAGCCAACTAGTGCAACACTGAACACATGAAATGTCATGACCGGGTTTAGAATAAATGAATTAGAAACATAAAGGTAGGCCAAACTCTGGATGGGAGATATCTATGCTAGGATGCATGTGGAGGTGTCTGAACAAAGTTTCAGTACTGGCTGCAAACTTCGCATGTATAAATGGGAATATCAAGTAGGAGTACAGGGATTGTATTTCCTCTCCTTTTGGCAGTGGTGCAACTGCTACTAGAATACCATGTCCTTGGTACTCAGACAAGATTACAAGATGATCCCCTCTGGCATTATAATCAATGAATTTGTAATCAATGAATTGGAATACCCGCTACAAAACAGCAGTTTGGGAAGTCTGCATCAGAAAACAAGTGCTATGATTCCTGTCCATCTCCTTTCATTCTAAGTGTCCCAGGTCTACTAATTCCATCCATCAATGAAGCAAAACATTTTCTGAAATTCAGCTGCATCTGCAGGCCGCATACTTCTCATCATACTATGAAACAGACCATGAAATACTTCAGTTTTCTTATCTGGACTGAGGAATTTTCTTCCATTTATAGCATTTAATGTGTGATTCTGAATAAATGAGAAAGAGCACTGTTAAATAAATTGTTTCTTCTTTCTTTCTACAATTTAATTAATGACGGTTATTTCCAACCTACATTAGCAACTGCCTGGAACTAACTTGAATAATTGTACCTAAAGTGAGTGGCAAATATTCATGCCGTGACACCAATCCTCATCAGCCAAATCCAGTTTGCCCTGCTCTTCTTCCCAAAGAATACATGTGCAGTAACAGTTTCACGTAAGCACAACTCTGCACAGAACTGCTATGTCCAGTTCCTGTGTGTGTTCCTCCTGTGCCCCTTCTCACTGTCTCAAAGAGATCCCACCTTCCTAATTACAATAGTGATCTCTTCAGAAGTTCCTGAATTCCCATGGAAGAAGACCTTCTAAAGCCTAATGAAATAATTAGTATGATCGTAGACACAGACACTCTTGAGAAGAGCTGAGCAAAACTTTTGACCTTTTAAAGAAATATATAAAATATTTCTAATGCAAATATCCAAAAGAAAGCTCATATCATGTTTTGCACTAATAACGTAGTAATCTTCCTTTACTACAAATGAAAAGTGACCCTAACTTAAATGGAGGCCTTGGTCTTCCTCAAAACCTGAAAAACGCAACTGGAAAAGCCAGGTCTAATTCAAATCCATTTTTAAACAGCAGTCAGTGTAGACAAACTAGACACTCTTAAACTCTAGTTATTTTCTCTCAAATTGAATTCAAAGTTTGGTCAAACGACGTAAAAACAATCTACTACGACAGACCACCACAACAAAACACACACCTAACTCCAGCAGAAAATGTAACTGAAATAATGAATTCAGGGTAGATTAACAGAAAATACTGTAGTGGAAAAAGCATTCTGAATAATGTTAGCAGAATCCCAAAACAAAGGAAATGGAACATGAAAAATGTAGACGTGACTGCTCATCTTTAGTCCTCTCTTCCGAAGAAGTGTAGTCATGTCCCTGGGGGAAGTAATATGATCCAAGGACATGAGCACAACTTTTCTTTTATCTGTAAACAAGTTAACAACAGCCAGTGAGTTACACCAGGAATGAAACAGAACAGATGTCATTTCAGTTTAATTTTCAGCTGTTTTCTTTTGATGCTTGTAGAGGATAATACATTTATCAGGCTTTATGAAAGGGATTGAAAATTAAGCTTGCTTTCTTATGGAGATTTGGAAACTTTAAACCTGACCTTCTCATACAGTATTTATAATCCTGGTGGTCCTGAGATGATCTCGCTGATGCCCAAAGGAGAGGCTAGTTTAAAATAGCAGTGTCACCATGTTGTTCTAAATCCTAAAATGATATAGTGTAGCATTTAAATATGTGTAAGCAAAATAAAAAGTAAAATTTGGGTAAAATGTTACAAATGACACATTGTCACAAAAAGTTTCAATTTTGAAAGGGTGGACTTCTTTATTGCAGCTAAGGAAACCACTCACACTTAATGAACCCTTTCCTATGTTGAATAGCAAAAGAAAACCTACCTGGTTTTTGCAGGGAATCTTGCAAAAAGTTACTTACAAAGCAATATGCCTATATGAATGTACATGTGCATGCAAACGGTATTATCAACCTTTCCAAACATTAGGGAAATCAAAAACAACAGTCCAGAAGTCACCGAACACTCATGACTACAAGGTCATCAATCTCTTCACTGAAGATCATCAAGCACTAAATCATTAGCAGATTAAAGCCTTTACATGCTACTTTATCCTGTAGGAAGAAATTATACTAAACATCGGGGTTAAGTCTCACTGAAAGGAGAGCAACACGATACATACACGCAGAGAAAAACAGTAGCCCACAAGCTCTGGAACTCCACGTAATCATCACATAAAACTGCCCTAATTTAATTCCCGTTGCAAACAGTTCCAGCAGCTCATGATCAACGGAGACTTTCACAACAACTTGTGGCTGCCTTGCCCTGCCATGTCAGCAGCACAACAGTGGAACAAAAGAAACCACCCTGTCTCACACCTAAACCACTGAGAAAAATTTCTTGTCTGGCATTTCTGCCACATTTGGGTTTTATTATTCAATCACTTGCCCACAGTATATTTTTTTGCATTCCTCAGAATATAATTTCTAACATATATGGTATTTACTTTGCATTCATTAAAACAGTAGAATAAGAAAATAAGGAAACCGATAATAATAGTAACAGTTATTTGTACCGTAAGTGTTGGGGACGTCCTTTCACACTTTCCTAGATCTTTCTCTCATTTTGCAAGCAATTCTCATACCCAAAACTTTCTCAGGCTTTTCTTACTGGTTAGCCATTCTCAATCTTATTTGTTAACATCTACTACACCCAGAAAACTAGCCAGTCAAGGCCCTTGGTATAAGATTTGGGCTAAATCTCTTCACTCCACATAACTGCAAACTACTCAACCACAAAAGACCTGAACAGCAAGTTTTTCTGGTACCTTTTCCAACCTCCTTAGCTTTTCTTCCGTATTAACATCAACTACGATTTTTGTCCATCTGTCTCAAAAGATCAGATGATCTCTTTCTAAAACCAAAGCAATTCTTAACTTGAAAGTATACTGACTTGGACAGAGGAAATGTTCTAAAAAGTGGCTGCATATTTAGTGAAAAATAAAAGCACATTAACATGCAAAGCTTAACAAATCTAGTAATAGCTCTTCTTACTGCAACTACATTCCTACAATTTGGTGGTGTTTCTTCAACACCAGTTCTCAAGGGAATGCTGACAGCATCAGGCAGATTGGTTCCAGATTTCTGGATGCTAGAAGTGTCACAGGTCTGACACATCCAGCATTGGCATGGGCAACTCTGCAACAAAGGCTTGAAAAAACCTTAAAAACAGTCTCGGACTAGTCACTGCTGCTGAATCACTGTCACTGGTTTGGGTATGAAGTGAAGGAAAGGCGTGCATTTATGCTGTGACTGTTTTACCAATCTATTCAGTAACTGAGATCAATCCCACTGCAGGTTATGATTATCATCACAGGGACTCTACTAATTTACTAGCAACATTTTTTTGCATCTTTCACATCAGGCTTTCCTCCTCTTCAAATTTTTTAATCAAATCATTTATGGGGCATTCTCTTACAGTGCATTTGGATGTTTTGTTGAAAAACAATATACTGCACAAGCAAACTTCATGAGGAAAGGCAGAATTGTTCACTTTCCACCACAACAGGAATTCCTAGACATTCTGGGTTCACAGCTAAATTATAAAAGAGGAAGTGTCTCACGAGTAATTTACCATTATTAGCAAAGATGTATTTCTTGGCAAAGTACCTTCTCCTGCCATGTATGACAATGCATGCTGTTTCCTTTTCCATTCACAACCATACAGAAGTGTGCAGTCAACATGTTCAGTGAAAAGTTATTATTACAAGTGTTCCTTACATAATCTCAGCTTAAGGAAAGAGCTAGAACTGCATGACCACCAGCTGTCCTCAGTTAACTCTGAACTTACTACAGCAGTTCCACATAGGACTTTTTCGGAACAGATCTAGTTTAAGTGGTGCCTCTGGAGGCACATCACCTCGGCAGTTGTGACAGCTGACTGTGTGATCATGATCCAAACGAGATCTGAGAAATTATGTAATTAAAAACCAGTCACAAGGTCTAGTTCTGAAGGAAGCCACACAACAACATGTGAGGTGATGTGAGAAATGTGCAGCTGGAATGAGAGCTGCCACTAAAGAAATCATGATCTGAAGCCATGTTTTGAACAATGCCAAACCTGTCTTCATTAATGTACGTGTCCAAATTGCTTAGGCTTACATCAGGACTTCCTGTTCTATGACAACATGCTAAGAGGCAGGTAAAAAGTGAACTTCCATTTTTTCTAACAGTTAAAAGCTTCAAGCAAATGCACAGACCATGTTTTTAAAGGAAACGTCAAAATGAAACATTTGTGGGTGAACTCTTTGATTGTACCCTTCCCTGAAAATATACTGGTGATTCAAAGCATTGCACAGTGCAATGCAACAGTTCTATGCCTCAGGAGACCACAACAGGAAAGAAGTATTAGCCTCTATCGTTCTGGTTCTGAATGCTTTTGCTTGCTGAAAGAACAATTTAAAGGAAAAATGTTCTTGATGTTCTCCATAAAAACCGAGCTTAGACAAACCTACTCAGTTCTGTAAAAACCCTGAACTGCCCGTTGTTATTCATTTATTTAGAAAACCTTTTCTGCTTGTTTATATGGGTATGTGTGCCAGTGTATCTGGTATTTTAATGAAAGCAGTCTGTGAAAAGTTTTGTTCAGCATCATCTACGAAAATGTCCAGAGATCTTTCACCCTCATTGAAACACCCTCTTTCACAAAGAATGCTTCAAGTATACAGGTGAAATAAAATCAATTACTTTAGGTGCACTAAGATTTCATGTTTACATTTTGTCACATATTTCAGTGTCACTAGTGTGAAAAGTGAATTATCATGTGTACGATAATCCACTTGTACTTAGACTGTGTATAATCTAAGGTACAGAGAAAGAAACAACATGGTCAACAAATTCAGACTCTTCAATTCATATGAAGTCAAATTCTGATAACTCAGGAAAATTAATGAGGCCAGAGTTTTCATGCAGAATTTTCTTTAACATATTTTGAAGCTTCCCTTGTAGCTGTAAAGGATTCCCTATTCCCATGTGCCTGCTTGCCTTTCTTTCCAGTATGCCAGGAAACACCATTTCATTTTTCTCTGCAGCAATCTAGCTGTCACAGATTTTTCTCACGAAATCAACACGCTAAAAACACTTGAGAAATGTTTAATGAAAATTATTTCCTTCCATAGAAATATTAGGGTACTACTATTTTGAGAAAGCTCTTCAAACCCAAATTTGGCCCTGAATTTAAATTCTACTCTGAAGGGGGAAGGGAAGCTTTAAAAAATGTTAGATCAAAGAGTATCCTACTGTGATGAAGAATTAATCTAGTTGAGGCAGCATTTTAAGAGACAAACATCCCCCTTTCAGTCATTTCTTTTCTAGCTTTCCCTACTTTCATTTTGCTGAGGACTAAAACAAGCTGGTAAACACTGTTTCTATCAAAGTCTCAGCAAACAGAGTGGACAGGACATCAGGAAACATCCTGATGGAACTTTTGCCTCAAGTGTCTAATAAGGGAGACCTTCAGTGGTGTGTTTTTTTTTTTTTTTTTTTTTTTTTTTTTA
>Ga0065711_1005851_pt1 | contig 37638 bp, 16 predicted proteins | sample Hoacrofraction12_FD_59098 | JGI IMG/M metagenome (GOLD analysis project Ga0065711, IMG submission 59098) | Hoatzin crop microbial communities from Cojedes, Venezuela - Epithelial fraction 12 v2 (version 2) | ecosystem: Host-associated > Birds > Digestive system > Esophagus > Crop | place...
CTGTTCCAGTGCTCCGTCACCCTCAGAGGGAAGAAGTTCTTCCTCATGTTCAGACGGAACTTCCTCTGCTTCAGTTTGTGCCCGTTGTCCCTTGTCCTGTCGCTGGGCACCACTGAAAAGAGTCTGGCCCCATCCTCCTGACACCCACCCTTGAGATATTTATAAACATTTATAAGGTCCCCTCTCAGCCTTCTCTTCTTCAGGCTGAACAAGCCCAGCTCCCTCAGCCTCTCCTCGTAGGAGAGATGCTCCAGTCCCCTCATTTTCCCTTCGTCTAATGTAGGCTTGACTTTGCAACAGCTTTTCAGGAGGGAGGAGAAGCTTTTAGGGAATCTCAAAAAAGAAACTGTTTCAATTTATATTGTCATTTACTGATTATCAGATGATCTGTAGCTCTGTGCAATTTTGGTTCAAAAATATGACTATTTTTTAAGGCATGTTTCTGTATAGAAATCTTTTTGGGAAACACCGAAAGGAATAGAGAAATAATTGATTGGCTGTTCTGAATTTATTTGTGATTTTATTTTCTAATGTGATATGAAAGGGGCACTGCATGAGAGGGTTGTTCTTGACTTCTGTACAGATTCAGGCAAGAATCAAATGCAGGATCTTTGTGTGTTAGCACTTTGGCAGCTGAGTAAATGAGACCAGTTACGCCTGAGAGAATTCAGGGGAGGGTGTGTTCCTTAGTTTCTCTATATGACAGTGTTACAGGTAAAATTGTAGCTGTAAGTACCACTTTCAAGATAGTATTCCTCTGCCTAATTTTACAGGTAGCCGTAGAGATTCTCTGAAACACTAGGAAAGAAACTGAATTTCTGTTAGAAAATATCTTTTTTCTCCTCTTTTGTATCAGTTTGAAGGCTTTGTTAGGTTGTTTGTTCGTCAGTGTTCTAGCATTGTAAAAGGACATCAGAATGCAAGTTTGTTCTTAGCATAGAACAATGGCCAAAAAAGTATTGTCATGTACATCATGTTTGTATGTACACATCAAGCACTGCAGTGTAGCCACAAAAATGACTTTTTTTTTCGTTAACTTTATACTATATTAATCTAAGAGGTAATAAAAGTAATACTAATTTAAGGTAAAATACCACTTCAAACTGTGTCATTACTTGAATCGTCTGGAAGGTCTGTGGTGGTTTTTGTGTATGATGATACAGTATCACAAGTTGTAGACTGGAAGAGCATACCATTGTAACTGTTTATGCAGTATTTATTCCAGGGAAGGAAGAGTTGGAGGGGTAGTAACTGCTAGATGTCTTTCTTCATGTAGTAATCCATGATGTCTGTGTTCATTGTGAATATATATATGACTTGCTACTTGGAGAGAGAGGACAATTGTGTTTTTGTCTGAAATAAAGCAGAGTATAGGACAGGCATTTATACCTCACCCTCTGTGGTGCTCAGCAAGTGGGCAGATGGAGAGAAGCGTACCTTTAAGAGCATTTTGTTTAGTACAAATTTTCAGATGTTTAACTAGTTGCTCCATGTCTTTGACTGAAGTATCTCCCTTAAGTAACTTTTAGTCCTTTTATGGCTCGAGAAGGGTGAATTGTATCTAAAACATGTACATAATGTCTTTATAGCTTTGGGGACATATTTCTAACAGGTTATTAATTTATCATTCTTTGAACTTCGCATGCAACATCCTCAGGACCTTAAACAGCAACATTATTTAAGGTGATAAAACTGCAGTTTGCTGTCATGAGTAAGGAGTTGGGCCACTGCACCAGTGCCAGTATACTCTATGGCTGTTCACTGACGATGTTAACCTCAAATAGGTGGAGACTACGCTCTCCCACACCACTTTCTTCTTGGAGTAGTAAAGATGACTGATCTGATGATTGGGAAGGCTGTTACAGAGACTCACAAGATACTCGTGTTTCTACTTTGGCATCAGTTCATCCTTTTGTAGCAACACTAGGCTAAATGGAAAGTCAGAACAAGGCATGCATAACCCTCTTTGCCCTTGGTGCTAGCTTGGAACATTACCTTGTCCACAACAATCATGATATACTTCAGCCCAGAACTAGCAGTTTTACCATTTCTTTATGGAGCAATAATCACTCTGGTTCCCTTAAACTTTTCAGTTCTATTGCTGAGAATATTGTAGCCAGTATGATGACAGATTGGCAGCAAAACTTGACATCAGTATTTCTGATGTAATACTATTCAGTACTATCACTATTCAGTACTTCAGTACTATTTAGATACTGAGGTAGATTACAGGACATTATACCCCTTTTTCAGATGCCAGCTACCAGAAATAAATCATGAAAACTCATACAATTATAATTTTATTAAAGTCTTTTTTTAAGCGTAAAACTTCACCAACTTACATTAAACATAACAGTAAATAGAGTTTTTTGCTGCACGTGATTTCACAGAAGAGAGTTGAAATGAAATCACAAATATGTTGTACATAGGTCAAATAATTATCTTGAAGTTCATGTTAAAGTGTTCTTTTTAATGCCTTTTATAGCTGGCAACCATACAACAATCCCTCAACTTGTTGCAAAAAGATAAAGATTATCTTAATCGCCAGAACATGGAGCTTAGTGTTCGCTGTGCACATGAAGAAGATCGTCTTGAACGACTTCAGATTCAGCTAGAGGATGCCAAAAAAGCTAGGGAAGAAATGTATGAAAAATACATTGCATCCAGGTAAGTTATGGTGTGTTCGCTTCTATCAGTAGACAAGTTATTTAACTGTTTTGCCTTGTTTCTTGCACAAATCCTGTTTAATTAAAAATAATTTTAACTTTCAGAAAGTTAGTCCATATTTGTCTAACTAGAAACAGAACGCTTTTGTTGGGTCTTAATGTGTATCAGGAAATTACTTTTTAAACCTTTGATATAAGACCATAGTTGTGAAGATGTCAGCATTGAAGGTTTGTGGCAACTTTTCTTAGGTGTATATAGAAATCTATGAAGGTAACCAATTAATTACAAAAGAGAGAAAAATTCTTTAAAGTGCATATGTAACGTATCTTACCCCCCTCGTGTGTTTTATTAAAAACAGGACTATTTGAAAGACAATCTAAATTATTATTGCAGAACAAAATAAATTTAATTTTCACAAATGTTTAAAATAGGATATAGTATGTTTCGTATCAGCTATTAGAGCTATCGGTCTTTGATATCTTAAGTTTGAATACAGATTCTCTAAATGTATCCTTGAGAAGTACCTTGATCATTGTATGCTAGCCACAGTGGTAAATAGTGTTAAATCCTTATGCCATTTGAATTGGTACAGATATATGTATGGGATGTTGAACGGGAAACACTGTGCTATTCAGCTACATATCTTGCTACATATGTAATACCATTTTTCATAGAATCACAAAATATCTCAAGTTGTAAGGGACTCATAAGAAGCGTCGAGTCCAACCCTCTGTTTCCCATGGGACTACCTAAAACTAAATCATGACTAAGAGCGTTGTCCACTTTAAAACCACATTTAGATTTTTCTTATTCAGAGTTCAAAGTTATCCAGTTCATGTTATTTTCCTACATCTAGATGCCAGAAAATGTAATTTCAATATATATCCCGAAGTTACATAAAGTATTTGCCTGTACCTACTTCATTAATGAACATGAAACCATTTTTTGGTTAGTACTGTCCTTAAAAAAACACCTGTGGATTCAATCAATAAGTTTAGAGTATGAAGTAGGTTCAGTTTCTCTGCAGCTGTTTCCTTCTGTTTGAATCAAGATGGAACTGCAAACAGCATCTATAAATCTTGTGTCCTTCTATAACTAAGATGAAGTGTGCTAATATGACTCACCTGTAATACAACTACAAGAAAAATTGTTATCTAAATGGAAATAGAAGAGCACTCTACTGAAATTATCAGCTGTGGAGTTCCAGCCCCTATCAGAAGTGCTTTTAATACTATTTTTCCTTTTAATGCAGTCACTTAAACTTTTTTTTTTAATCTGTTTTACATATGTGCATCTCAGAACTATGTTTACCTGGAACTTCTGCACTTCAAATACATTTTCAAGACTTGCTTTTAAAGGAGGTTTGAAAGAATCATGTAGGTCTGAGCAGTCTTTCTCTAGAAATGTGCTTGTAAGCAGTGACTTGTAGCTAGATTTCTATTTCTAGAAAACCACACTGAAATCCTTATCCTCCAGTGATAATGTAGAGGCAGTCTTACAGATCTGTCTCCATTTGAGGAGCCTAGAAAGAGATGTACGTAGCTTGACTCTACCACAGTTTGGGATACTGTGCAAGCTTCCTTCACTGTCCTCTGGAATGTCAGAGATCTCTGTCTCTTGCATTTCGATACCAACTAAAGAGAAACTCTGTGACTCTTACTTTGCCTTAAGAGATCTTCATACTGTCATTTGGATTCTGTACTGGTACCAAATCTCTCTCTTGACATCATTGGTATTGGCGACTCTCTTCATGATGCTAGTTTTAATAGGGCAGATATTGACTGTAATGAAAATGCTGGTATGTCCGCTCTTGTCTAGTGATCGTTACTGTCTTTTGCAGGGACAATACAGTGTAGCAGAGAAGACGGTGTAGTGTATCAAGCAGCATATGTAAGACTGCACTGCAGCTTGGGCAGCCTAGGTTTTGTTCAAGGTTCTGCTGCTGACCTGCTGATGAACTTTGAATACGTCATTTCATAATGCAGAAATGTGATGTAAAATATAAAAATGTTAATGTAAGGTTTATTTTGTAATATGGTGGTAATAGTATCATTTTGTAAACATTTTAAAACTCGCATGTGATCTGCAATATTGCAGAAGCTGTCCCTTCTTTACATTTTCCCACACACATGTACACACTTTGTGTACATCTTCTGAGACTGCATCCCATAGTGGGGATTCCCGTCTATTCATCAATTTAAATCATCCATCTCTCGGGTTAAATATGTACTGTATCAGGTTTCTTACAGAGAGCTCTACAGAATCCTATTTGTTTGCTAGGTAAATTAGGGAGGTACAAAAGTAGAGCAGGAGAAAACTGTGCCAACTAATGGACATTCTACAGTCCTCCGTGCTTCCTGGAGGTGACATCAGTTTGGATAGTAAGCTTCTATTTGCTGCCTTTTGAAGAATTTGAACTTTTTAATGCTCGCTTCACATCGATCTCTTTTGGTTGCTGTAGTTCAGGAATGAAGATGATGAAAATAGGGCCTGTTGCAATAGGACAAGGGGTAATGGTTTTAAACTTTTTAAAAGAGGATAGATTCAGACTAGATATAGGGAAGAAATTTTTTATGAGGGTGGTGAAACACTGGCACAGGTTGCCCAGAGAGGTGGTAGATGCCCCATCCCTGGAAACATTCAAAGTTAGGTTGGACGGGGCTGTGAGCAACCTGATCTAGTTGAAGATGTCGCAGCTTTTTGCAGAGGGGTTGGACTAGATGGCCTTTAAAGGTCCCTTCCACCTCAAACTATTCTATGAAAACAAACCCAAGTATCTATTTCTAGGAATAAAGAATAATTCACCCTCTGGTCACCGTCAGCACTGCTGGCATTGGGGTACTGTAGTTAGAAAATTACAGACTTTAGGAAACTGAGGGATTAGCCTCCCAAATTTTAAAAAAGAGACACTTTAAAATATGTTGAGATGGTAGCAAGATGAATGGCAGCAGCTGATAGCTACAGTTCTTGGGGATCTATGTGTAAGCACAGACCAACACGAAGGCTTTCCCTTTATATCTTTAATCTTAAAACACAATCCATCGTTGTATTGAGATGCTCAGATCATGTTTAGTTTATTTGCAGTATAAAGCCTTATGAATAATAGGCCTGGAAAGCTCATTGAAGCCTACAGCCTGAAGAAGACGAAACAACTTGATAAGGCAAAAACATTTTTAATTACTGCTCGAGCAAAAGGCTGTAACTGCAGATCAGGAATAAAAATTGGAAATGATGGTCTTTTGCTTCAGCAGCAACTCAGTTGGTGTTTATTAAAAGGCATTGATAGGGCAGTCAAGTTATATATTCGTAACATGGTCTTTACTATACCATTTGTTCATTTTAGTCATCGTAAAGATAAGCGTCACTTTGAACTGTGTTCTGGTGATACCACTGTGGGTGTTCAAGACTGTTCTGGATTCATCTGATTTTTTCAGTGAAATTTCCTGACTTCTGATAGTATTACCAAGGGAGGTAAAGTGTAATTTCTGCAATGACAGAAATTTCTTTTTGGCAGGTAGTACTGGTAATAGCAAATTGTTTAAGTACCAAGATAATGGGGATGCTTGTTGATTCTGCACATAAGAGTTGTATCCTGATCTTCAGCACTTTTTTTTGCTACATATTGAGCCATATGACATGTAAGGAACACACAGTTTCTGATGGGGACGTTACATTCCAGTCAGCGTGTTTGAGGTTTTGGTTTTTTTTTAATAGTGAACTTCTTCATTGTATCAAAGATCTTCATGAAGTATTTTGCTGTAATGTGGCACACTTGAGGAAGCAGAGGGGCCAGCTGAAATTCAGTATATCAATAAGAAGAAAACAGGAAAACCTCGACAGAAAGCATTCTGACATTTAAATATTTTAGGGGTTTTAGTTAATGTGAAGGAGGTTTTGGCCAGCTCAGGTACTGATTTCTAAAAAAACAATTGGAAATTGGAAGAAATCTAAAACCTTTCACAGTTGTAATTGCGCATTTCTTCATAAACATTCTTTTATTTCCAAACCTGTAATTTCTACCAGTTGCTTCACTGCTGATTGATTATTCTTGAACTATGCTTAACCAGATACTATAAGATTTTAACATGCCTTAGCTGTTAAGTAATTACAATATACCCTTTTTTTGTAGTTCTGTAGGAGAAATCCTTTATGGGATTCCCTGCAATCTGTCATGGGCTTCCAAAGTTACAAGAAGATGCCAATATTACTCTGAAATTAAATTCTTTTATCCTGTAGTCTTCTGATATCTGCTGCTTAAAAACTTAAGTATATATTTTAATTAAATTATGTGTCACATTGACAGGATAAATTCCAGGATGTTGGGGTTTTTTGACTTCACAAATCTCCACAGCATGTAATCTTCGGTGTTTCTTGTGATGTTTTTTCCCTGTATGAGGTGCAACTAGTACACAACAAAGTGTTATAGTAGCATGGCAGTATTGTAAGTTAGCAAGATAATCAACCCTTACCCAGTGATGAAGAAGCTGGAAACCTTGGAAAATGAGGGGTTTGTTTGTTTGGTTTTTTTTAAGTGGTTAACTAACGTAAACACTCATGTAGAGGCTGACAAAGAATTTCTGGAAGAATGTTAAGCATAATGTGTGATTAATCAGTGTCAAATTAGTCGAAAAAACTCAAAACAGTATGCAGAAAGCTTTTATTTATTCTCAATTAAATATTATTTATTCCTGACTGATTTTGCACTCAATTTGTATGAGAACATAGGCTAATATGTATTTCAAGCAATGTGGGAGGAAAATGAGTAAGAATTGAAATAAAATGTAAAATCAAGAAGTGCTTTACTGTACTTGTACAGCTGTACCTGAAGTTTTGATATTTTGACCAGTGCAATTATTTTTAAATTCACACATTGTGTTTTGCTGATTTACAGAGACCACTATAAAATGGAATATGAAAAGAGATTACATGAAGAGTTGGAACAAATAAGGTTGAAAACAAATCAAGAAATTGAGCAACTAAGAAGCACTTCAAAAGAGATGTATGAACGTGAAAACAGGTAGATAAGATGCAGGCAATAACCTAACTGGGCAAAAATGACAAAGTACGGTTTTGTGGTTAGGTATAATTCTAGTTGATTGGCTCTTTGAGAGGTGATCAGAATGTGAGAATTTAAGTTCACATATAAAACTGATGAAAATCTTGTAAAAATTAAATTGATACTTGTACAGTAAATGTATGGTGTTATATTTATTATTAAATGATGGACATCCAACATTGTCAATGAAAAGTATTATTAAAATTCATATTCTAGTTAAATATTACTGGTTGGAAGTTTGTTCAGATGTATAGTGTTAGTTAATTAATACAAAATGTGTTGGTTTACCTGTCATGCTATACAAGTAATCTTGAAAGCGTGCCATGAAACCAGAAGAGAAGGTGTTGATGTAGAAAGTAAAGCAGAAAAAATGAGGGGAAACCAGTAAGATTTAGACCTTTCTAGAATAAATCTATTTGAGATTTTTTATAGCATTATGATTCAAAAAAGCATTGATTTCCTGTAAATTATTATAAAATCCTCTTTTGAAGAGGATCCCAATCCTGTGAAGACCTGCATATTGAATTTTGTATGTGTGTCATCTTGTTGAATCCCATGGAATTACATGGAGAGTTAGTTACATGTGTAAGCCTTTAGGGATTTAAGGATTTAGACTTTTGGCACTGGATTTCTTTTTGACTTTGTTTTTTGCCACTTTTATTCCTTTAAAATGTGAGGAGTGCTTAATAATTCATTACAACTTCATTGTAGATGTCCTGAAAATGTCTTGTGTGGAGCAGGAAATGACTGTAGTAAAAAGACATTTGTGGCATCAGCTCTGTTCCTCTAATAGGTAGTTTTGTTACTGCTTGCAAGAGTGAAAAATGAACATGACTCCTGCTGTCTGTCTTCCAGTCAACTGAAAGGTTCTAATTAAAAAAAAAAACTACATCATTGTGTAGTTTTGCAAGTGTGAGTAAAATACATATACACACATACACATACATCCACACCACTTCCTGTATTCAAATCCATTCTGAATTACAAAGTATGTATTTAAACCTCCGCTGTTGGTGGAGATTTGACGAGGGTCTGTATATCATTGAGAAAGCTACTGAAAGATACTTCATTTGTATCTGGAACCAATTTACAGCAGTTTTATTCCTCATTTTGAAGTAATTACTTCTGAAATGTAAATCCCTTAGATTTGACCTCAAATTTTGCAAAAATGGATTTTTAGTGTATGGTCTTTCTATATAAAATACTAAAGAAATTCCACTGTAAGACAGTGCTTCCCAGTCTGAGGTACCCCTCAATGGAACCCCACATTGTGAGCAAAGCAGTTTGCAATGAAGTTGCGTGATATGACGAGATGCTGATTGTGACTGAAAATAAAGCTGAAATGCTGGTTTCATCTTCATCTTTCATCATGGAATGGTATTGCAGCTACGCTCATCTAATATTCAGTTGTTCTTGCCACTTTGCCAAGCCTGAGGGGCCTGATGTTTCTTTTGAATTTCTTGCATTTACCTTGCGCTTGGATGGGTCAGTTCAAGAAGCTAAAATGGGGGTAAGGGAACCAACAAAAAGGTGGTGCTTTCATGCTTTTTTTATTTGGGATCAGTTTCACTTGTTTGGTTGTAGTAAGCATTGGCTACGTTTGCATTTGCAAGCATGAGTGATTTTACAGGGCACGTGAATGTCTGCATGAGGTTTGACTTTAGATTAGCTGTAGTCTGTTCCCATAGATCAAACACAGTTTAGTAGTTTTGAGCATGTTGGATGCTCTTTCTGAGCATGTCTTCTGGCTTGGGTCAATCTGACCGGAATCCAGTTTGTGCACTCTAGAATAGTTTAGGGACGTGAACTGAAGGGCAATAAATGGCAGTTGCTAAGAGGTTTATTTTGAAAGCTAATAGAGATGCCCTTGTGCTTCTGCTTCCCCTCCCCTGCCCTCATTCCAACTTTTTTTTTCCCCCATACTTGTTTATGAGTCTGTAGGTAGTATTAGAAGGGTGCTTTCACTTGTTTGACGGGCTTGCCTGATACCTGATGGTACATATGGCCTGTGTGTGCAGCCATCATATCAGTGCTTTGTGTCTTCTAAAATCACAGTCACACAATCTGAAAACTGGCAGTGTCGCTACCATGTTTCATAGCTCTGTTGATAATATTTCAACAGAAGTTACATCTGTGATTGTCATCTTGTTGGTTGAGCATTACCTTGCTTGTGTCCTTTTTCCTTCTATTTCATTTTCAGTTGATTGGCTATTCAGTTAAGCAAAATAGTTTAAACTAGTCGCTGTATATCTCCTACCACTTAATTTTTATCCCACTTCCGTTACTCTAGTCTGAAGGATACAGCGTTGCACTCCCACTCTGAGACATAATGTGCTTGTTCTTAATGCTATTAACAAAATTAATTATCACAATCTTATATTTTGATATGAGTCAGTTTTAAAGAATCTGCTCTCAAGATCAGTCCCTGAATTTCATTGGTAAATTCTGCAGTTCAGTAACTCAATTTTTAAAGAAAAATTTTTTGTCTTTCTCTCATAGCCAGTTAACTGTTGCATAATTCTGATCTTGATTCTTCATAAGTAACTGTTTCCCGTTTGTATAGATTACTTTGACTTCAGAAAAGTACCATCGATAACATTTCCTTAGTCTAGAAAATAGTCTTTCATCCAAAAATTACATACCTCTTAGTGGGGCTAAAATGACCTAAGATAACATCTACATGGGTTTAAGTTCTCCATTCATGTCTATATCTTGACTTTTCTCTTTTCTTCAAAATTTGCCTGAGACTAGAATTTCACTTTGCTTTACGTCAAAAAGTTCCTGTGATGGAGGGGACTAAAATGTTTTTGGTGTTTGCACTAAAATGTTTGTGTTATTTTACGGTTCTGTGCAGATCAAAAATGATGCCAGCAGTAGAAGCCAGGAGACACCGATGATGTGCAGTAACCTAAATATCAGACTAACTAGCCAATTAGTCATATGTGGAAGTAGGATTTCTGTGTCTAGCTCATCTTTTCCTGCTCTGTTGTAAAAGTTGTGAATCATCTCAGCTAGGAGGACAGCATTCCCCCAGCTAGAAGTACCAAGCAAAATTACTGGCATTTATTTAATTCTTACAAAAAATGAACAATTTACAGTTCTAGTATTCTAGAATTATTCATAGATTTATACATATAAATAGGTGATTTGTTCATTGTTTTTAGAATTTCAGAACTGGAAACTTTGCTGATATATGTGAAAGTAATCTGAAGTAAAGACTCTGTGATAAATAGGCATATAGACAGACAGACCCCTCTATCGTTCTGTGAGAACTGCAGAAGGTAGTATTGAAGTTAAGATCAGTCAGTTGTAACTCATGAAGCAAGACAGTCTTTTTCCTAACAGATTCTTGACAGAATAACTTTTCTTTCCTTCAGAAATTTGAGAGAAGCAAGAGATAATGCTGTCGCTGAAAAAGAAAGAGCAATTATTGCTGAAAAGGATGCTTTAAGAAAATATGATCAACTCTTAGAACAGTAAGTATCTTTCAAAATGCATATAAAAAAATCTAAAAGTATAACTATATTTATATCTAAGGAGTTTTAGGTAGGAGGAATGACTGCTGTGGCTTTCTGCTTATAAAGAGAAATTGAATTACAAACATTTTTTTTAAATGAAATTACAGGTTTAATTCTAGTCGTATGTTTTTTTCCATTACCAGTGCAGTAACTATGTAAAAGTTTGATACTTCTCCTACAATCCTGTAAAGACAAGAAAACATAGCTATGCATCTCATAGCATGAATGTGGATTTCATACTGTACAGTATCAGTGGTCAAATTCTGAACCTGTTCTGTTGGTTTTTTTCTTTAGTTGAAAGTAGAAAATTATCTTGTATGATGACTTCAGTTAACAGGTTTTGTAAAGTGCGGGTAGAGAGCAGTAGTCATGAACAGTTACACTTCCTACATGCTTCTCTTCTTACTGGTGTCTCTTATCATTCATTCATATTCCATGTATAAAATACAACGTACAATTCTATTCATATGGAGAAGGAAACTACGATTGATTTTCTGTCCATTTACAAACAGTCTTGCTATCCTGCTCTTAGCACCTTGTCTTCATTTTTTGTAAATTTAGAATATTAGCAGTGGTAAATCATGAGATAATTTAAAATTATGGACAGTAATAAAATCTGTAAATTTTGTCACGTGTCCTTAATTTTGGAGTTGATTCATTATTTAATCCAATTTTTTTTTTCTAAAATAAAAAGGTCAGTTCATTAATCAACTATATTACCTAGTTATCTGCTCAAAGTATTAGATGTGAGCTTTTTTGCTTGGAATTGTTTTTAATTACAAGTAGTAATCCATTAAAATGTTGTTAACTTAAGCATAGGCACAAATTAATTAAGGCTTTTAATTTTTATGTATAACACCTGAATTGCAGTAGTGATATTACTGAAGAAATAGCATTGACAAAGGACTGAAAAAATGTCATTGCTAACTAGTAGCGTGAAACAACAGGGGTAATTCTGGCATAAACGAGATGGGTCAGAGTACTTGATATCCACGTGGAGTTTCAGGAGTTTGACTACAGATTTATTCTAATTTGGGCAGAGTGGGTCCAAGGGTGCTGTGAATGCCTTTTAGCAGTTAGAGTGCGTTGTAGGTGTTCTTGGATTCTCAAACAGGAATTCAGTTAGCAAACTCTGAGATGATGGCTCCACAATGCAAATCAAAATGCGGAAATCAAAGCTAATCAAGTGGGGGCAAGTGGGAAAACTAGTTCAAAACTGATCTCCTAAGTCAAAATAAAATGCTAATCTGAGTCAACTGTGTGTTTCTTTCTGATGAGACTCCTACCTTTCACTGTGATAAGACTTACTGTGATATGGGGAGCTCATATCTGACTGGAAGCTCTTCTGTAAAATAGGTCTGGCATATGATAAATGGAGTATGCACTTTCTTGTTTTTAATGAAAATAACTTTAGTATTTTTTCTATATTTATTTTTAAACTTAAGAACCATGGAGAAAATACTTTTCTATTCTGCTGTCTTCACAGTCATACAACGTGTTTTTTTACATATTATTGCTTTTTTGGGGAGGGAAATTCCCCTGCAGTCAGAAACCTAAGAAGATTTTAAAATGCAAGCTTTAGAGGGGAAAAAAAGAAAGTTAGTAATATGCCATTTGTTGTCATCTTGTTTGATACACTCATGTTTCTGTCCTCCTGTAGCTTCTTCTAGTGAGAAGTTCTCCAATTAACTAAAACTCTCCTTTCCTCAGTTTAAGTAAGTTAGTAAGTTGATTACTACTGTTTTTTGGAGTTCAAAGAGGTGGATTATTCCTTAGAAGATTATGCTTTTCAGAGAAAAAAAAATCTGCTTGGGAAAATGGAAAACTTACACTTCCCTTCTTTAAAATGTAGGTGTCCCTCTTTAAACTACCTCACTTCTAACCACAGTACAGGTGTCAAGACCGTGACTTTTTCCACATTCTGAATCATCTACCTAAATGAACTGCAAAGTAACAAACTGTTATGGTAAGATGGGATAAATAAACTTAAAAGACCCCAAATTCTGAATTCACTGTGGACTAACATGTGGCAGTTCTGTGGAACAAAGAAATTTTCTAATATCACCAGAAACGCCTAAGATAAAAAAGGAATACCTATGTTGTCCAATTCTATATTTAAGTGATTGTAGCAGCTAGTTCTACTTTAGTGAAAACAAGGTGACTCATCGTGGTTACCACTGGTATCATAATCTGTATAAACAAACATGTTTGAAAGCTTCAGAGGTATGTGGAATGTTGACTGGCCTGAATGGTGGTTAAATAAAGCCCATGGCAAATCTTGTGATCAGAAGTGTAACTAATACCCAATTTTCTAGTCAAGTGCAGTTATTTTCATTTTTCTTACTGATGTTTCTGATGGCTTTTTGTAAACAGCTGTTTATAAATGCCAAGGAAATACCAAAGTGATAATATTCATGAAAGAGTTATACTGAGAAAGAATCTTCTGTTTCAGCCTCAAAGTAGATCGCTGTTAGGTCAGGGTGTAAGTTTTGTTGCTCTCTTTGCTATTGTACAGCCGCAAATTCTGTGTGAGAATCTATGTTTCGTGTAGCTGTGACAATGAAAAAAGCTTAATTGATTTGATATTTTGGATTAAACTGTGGTCAATGTCGCACATATTCTAAAAAAATTATGACCAAATGGAAGCATTTTCACTTTGTTTTAAACTTCTGGTGATGTGTCTAAGACTTTTTTGTAATTTTAAAGCCATATTATCTCAGTTGAAAGTGTCTAGGGGTTGAAGGAGGAGAGCAATTCTATAATAGCTCCATCATCAACATAGTAAAGTGTGGATACTAAATAGTTCCAACTTTTTCTTCTCATGAATATTCCTAGAGCATTATTTTCAAACTGTTGACTGTTAATGTGTTACTTCTCCTTGCCAAAAAACCCTAACCCACCTAATCAACAACCACAAAACCAGCACCAATAAGTAGAACAAATGCATCGTGGTTTCCTATCGTTTTTTTTCCTACTGATTAAATTTTCTAGTTTCATGTAAGGTGCAACATCAAACTGAAGTGGTTCCTTTGTTCAAAGTGGACTCTAATTTATAATATGGGGTGAACTCATACAAGAGCATTTCACCTCAGGGGATGCTTACAAGAGCCATTTCTTGCCTTTGTTCACTTCCTTTGAAACTTAAGGAGTATAATGTCTTTTTCCAGGACTGTACAGCTCAGCGCTGTCAGTGGGAACTAGTTTAAAAATTCATGTAATCCATACTCTGTTACAGTTGATAGCTGCTCACATGATGTTCTCAAGGTGGTTTTTGTCTTTGTAATAATAACATGAGAAATGTACAAAAATGAAGAGTAACAAAATAGGTATGCAGTAAACAGAAAAAGAATATTCAAGAAAATTGTGTTATGACAATAGTATTCCTTCAATTTTGCAGTGGGCACTATTTATAAAAAAACTCGGTTTTCTAAAAGCTAATGGGAGGTTTAAATTCCTGCCACTGTCTGTGAGGTTAATAGGGTATTTTTAAGTATGTACTTTTGATGAAGGGACATTTTTAAAGAATGTTTTTATAGTTGGGTTGAGTAAAGTCAGGATGATGACTACAAAAAATAGTTTAGAGCCTTAGGTTTGTTCTATAAATATTTCAAAGGATTTCGGATTATTATTTAAACATTTCTGGATTGATGTGTATAGCTCAGCTATTTAAAACACTTAGATCTGTAATAGAAAATCTGCTACAGGTAAAAATACCTTTAGGAGTGTTTTTAGTGTTTCTGTTTAGAAATGCTTATCTCAATTAAAAAGCAAAATAGAACAAAAGTCATAGACATTTCTTGATAGCAATCGGCTGTGCTTCGTACGTTAAAAAAAAGCATGCCAAAAGTTCTCTGTATGTTTGTGTTTACTTATTTAATGCTTTTTTTTCTAGTCAGCTGCAACCCATGTATACATTTTGGAGACTTCTTTTAGTCTATCCATTAATCTTTAGCATTTTTTTTACCCGTATTTTGTTTGTTCTTCATAGTTGTGGTACTTTTTAGCATTCATTTGGAGGTGAGATTTAATGCTATGTGGTTTTAGTCACATGTCATAAACTTTGTAGGTGATGGAGAGAGGTGATCAATCCTGTTCATAAAATAGGTGTTTAAATTAGATGAAATTAAGATCCCTGTATCTTCTTATTAATTGGAGACAAGCCTAGAGGACTATCTTAGATGAGTAATTGGATAAATTTACTGAATAAATAAATGTTCTACTTTGCATTTAGAATCTCTGCTGAGTATGCAGGAATCTTATTATTAGATTAGCATTTGTTACATTATACATTCGTAGTTAATAGAAACATTAAAATTAATTATTCGCCCCTTCTATTAATATGTTTTTATCATCCGGATGTTGCTGACTGCAATGACAGGATTTTAATCTTAAAATGATTAAGTCAGTGTATTTGTGTGCTGGCCTTATTGCTAATATTTAAATAAGGGCCCTGTGTTTCTTCAAGAATATTTGTATAAAATGAGGATTTAAATAATGAATAAAAAAAAAGATCCATGCTGAAAACTTCTGGCCAAAATATTTCTTTGCCAAAGCTGCCATAAGCCTATATTAAAAACTACTGTCATAGCCTTTTACTCCCTAGACATGGGGAATAAACTTTTGTATATGAAGTGCTTTGTAATCCCTTGAACTGAAGAGCTGTGCAGGTGTTAAAATACTTACTTGAGAATAGTCATGTGCTGCCGCTGTATTGATTTATGACTTCTATAGTGTGATGTGTATATGCAATTTTGATAACACTTAGGATGTCTATCAGAATAAAGCCAAGCCCTTTACTGTTAGACCTTGTCTAGATTTCAGCCCAAGCGAATGTAACTAATACAGATTTCCAATAACAGCTACCTTCATCTTGTTCTCCTGAATGAGAAAGTTCAGTACAAGGTGCAGCTAAATGGGTAAAATTCCATGAGTATCACGGAAATTGCTGAAAGATACCCACTTGGAAGTTCAGAATTAATGCAAAGAAGGCAGTGAAAGGATCAGGAGTAATAGTATGATGGAGAATCAGGGAAAAAGTCCATGATTCCCAGGTGGTGGGGTGTAGTTTGTTTCCATGCTGTAAAAGCAGCACTAAAATCCATAACACAAACAATTCTGTGCATCCTATATTTGTACTGAAATGGCTAGGGAGGCTCCTACTTTTTCCCTTTTCTTGTGAGGATATATTTATTTGATGTTTACATCTAAATGGATGATTCTAAGCTACATTTTAACAAACAGAAGGAGGAAATGTAATAACTGATTCAATCAAATAGATGAGTAGTAGCCTTAGGAAGACTACACACTAGCTAGGGCATGCCTAGTTGTCTTTGGTTGTCCCCTAATAAGGATCACAGTTTTACATTCTTAACTAAGATAGTGTTCTTCCAGAATGAATGCTTTAGGCCCTGTAACCAGTCACCTCATAGCTGTAACTGTCTTGATGTGGTAGCATTATCAATGTCAAGACTCATAGGAATGAGAAGTTAGTCTGATGGCTGACCTTTCTGAGCTTCATTACATCTGGAACGCAGGCTTTGATGTTTGTTCTCTTACTGTGCAAGGAATGTTCAATGGTTATATTTATAGCTCTAGAAATCTTTTTATTTTAGTTCCTCTTGCCCCAGCTCCTGAGAAATAATTCTCACAAAATATTATTAGCCTCTGAAGGATGCTTTGGGAAGGTTCTAATATGAACATATATCATAAAGATTTTCCTTAAGCCTTGACGTTCTCGTTTTACCTGCTCATTTCCTGCCAGCCAAGACGCCTGGATCTTAAAACATTAAGATTAGTAAAGGCGAAATGTTTAAATTCTGTGATGGCTGTTATGCATTATGTTATGCACATTTTTGTGATTTGCTGGGCGCAGCTTCTCGTTAATGATGAGCACTGACAGGACGAGCAAATAGGGGTCCTTTGGAACTCGTTACCGATCAGTGTTTCAGGTGCTGAAAGTTTATGTGGGTTCAAAAGGAGACTGAAAAAGCTCAGAGGTAAATATGAGCTTTACTTAATGACTAGAAACGATATCCAACTTGGGAAATCCTTGAGCTAGAAATAGTTGAACGCTAGTGGCAGAGGATTAGGGAGAAATACAATCTAAGGAGAAGTTTTTCTTGCTCTTCTCAAAACGTACACTTTTGGCTACAGTTGGAGACAGGATTATCAGACTACGTGGGCCTTTCGTCTGATGCACTACAGCTATTCTGTGTAGAGCAGAAGCTATGAGACACGGGGAAACTTCTCAGCCTGTTTACAGTGTGTGCTTTGTGTCCCTTTGAAAAGTCTAGGCTGGATGTAGTGACAAGATACAAACAAAAGCATTTATCTGAAGATGAAGTAAATGTGATTTTATTTTTATTTTTTAAAACATTGTTACGTAGATCAGGCTATCTATGCAAATAATACTTACCTCTTGAATGTTTCTAACCATCCGAGCTTGAAGGATTAAATTTATGCATGAAGCCCCTAGCAGCATTAGGTAGTCTGAAACATTAACACTTCATTGGCAAGTGAGAAAAGAACCTGTTTATAGGAAACTCCAAGTACATGTTTTTTAGAATGCAGAAGAAAAACAAGTCACAAATAACAACATTACCATAAATACATGCAGTGATTGTTAGTTGCATATGTCTACCAAAGCTGTGTATTATAACGCCTATTCAAAAGCTTAATTTTTCAAAGCTGGGTTATTGTATTTTCTGTATGGCTTTACAAAAATTTTGGTATTCAAATGATGGCTATTTATGTAATATTTCAGCCTAAGAAAGAGTATAAATAATAAAATAATAGTAATACAATAATATAATAAGTTTTATATGTAATAATAATTAATAAAATAATAAAATCTTCTGGAATGACATTCTGAGTCTGTGGTTATATTCTGATTACACTCTGGAAAAGGATGTGATTGCATACTCATATTGGGATAACTAACTGATGAAGAACAGTCTGTCCAAATAGGTGTTTATGTAGTTTGAGAAGGAAGTTACAGCTTTGTAATCTTATGGACTTGACAGTAAACTCATGGGAAACTCTGAAATGTTAGTTATGAAGATGAGTATTTATGAGAGAGAGCTTTGGGCTGAGTTTTGGCCAGGGCTTGTCTTCTGCAGAACCACATTCAAAGTGTTGAGAAAACATTAGGTATAACTGGAAGCCTAACTCTACTGCTGTCAGCCTGGTCCTCACTTGCACGGTGGTAATACCTATTTCATGTAGGTAACTCTTATGAATAAGGAAAATGGTAGCATTTTGTTCTGGAATTGAGGGTAGCTAGTCTGCTTGTGAATGAATAAATGAAGTACTATGAGTAAATGAAGGACCATCATACTGGGTTCACGGACACGCTACCAAAACAGTGTGCATCAGTGAGCCAAGGTACTTTCAGGCTGTAAACCACGGGGAGCTGTTTGCCTTGGGTATTAGTCTATCTAGCATTGAATGTGCCTAATTAATCTTAATCATATTGAGGACTTCCCAAAAGAGAGGCACGTGTGATATTTATGTGTGGTGCTCACAACCAATCAAGCAACTGTTCACAACTGATGGAACAACCATGCAAGTCCTTGGCAGCCTGTTTGCTGCTTTCTGTCTTCATGAAATTGGCGTGCCTGGTGCCTCAATAAGGAGAGAATGGGAAGAGCAGGGTTGGAGGGCTGGCTTCCCTTTTGTATGGTCTTGTTCCCAGATAAGATTTCCTCAAGAATGTATCCCTGACTTTGTCAAGGTTGGCTCAGAGAGTTGTTTGCATTCAGGGAGACTAGTATGGGTTTGTTTTTTTTTTAACTACATGCCTTCACCGCTGAAGTATTGCATCACATATTGGATAGTGGGAAGGCCATATTCTTTAGTTTACTCAATGCAAAGCTATTTAGATAATTTTTACAGCTGTTTGTGTTTCTAGCTAAATGATCTAAAGGCGCAATTGTGTCTACTTATATGACTATCTTGGTAACTCTGTAAGAATATTCTGTGAAACCAGCAGAATGAACATGCAGTTAATGTTCGATACGTAGTTAACCAGAGTTCAAGCGCTTGCTAAGGAATACCTTGATACTGGATAGCTGTAGGGTGGTGAATGGGACATGTTAGCAGCAATTTTACCAAACATCCTATAGCCATAGTGGCACTTGGAAGTGACATGGCATTTGAACCGTGGGACACAAAAAGGGTGGTACTGCTTTGAGTTATTTATGGTATCAATGAGCATATAGGTGTGAACTTGCTTTGCATTTTACAAAAAAAAGTTGCAAACAGAACTTCAGTAAGACTGAAGTGAGACAGGAACATTTGTTTTGTATGGGCCTCTGAGGGAAGCACTACATGAAAGTAGATAGGCTGGACTGACGCTGATAGTAGCTGGTGATGATTAATGAAAGGATTTGTAATTCTGTGGTGGGAATGTAGTGAGAGGCAGTAAGGGCAGAGAACCTGGGAATGGAAGGGTGCATATGAAAGAGTAAATAGAGGGGCTTTACTACAAGCAGTAAAACGCTTCTGTAGTTCTTACCACTAGGTAGAATTCATAAAGATGATGCTTGTGTGGACATATACTGCCCAACCCTTCTTATTAGCCCTGTTTATTTAGGAGGCTTTTGTACTTGAAAGGAAATTGATGTTGAGGACTGAATACAAAGTTGCACAGACAGCCCTGCAAACTCCTTTCATGAAGCCTAGAGAGGGTAGCGACTCTGTGTGTGTGCCCCTTACAGGTACATTAGAAGCAAAAAAAAAAAATGCCATAGCTTATGCCAGCTTCTTACCCGCAGAATAAATATTCATGTAGGCAGCGTAACTTGAGAAACTTTCTCTTAAAGGGAAGTAAACTTTTTCCATAAAGTGGCAGTCTCCTTTGAGACGAAGCTTGGGTGTTATGTAAAATGATTATACCTGTCAGTCATTTAGTCTTTTCATAAAATGTTAGATTTCATAATATGCACATAAAATGTAAATGTACATACTTGCACTTCAAAGCCTATTTGTGTATCTCTGCTAAAATTTATATACTGGATATATTGTCAGAATTGTGCAACTCTTGGCTGATATTTTAACATAAATACTACTGCATGTGTATGTATATAATCTAGCTTCAGCTTTTGATGTGGAACTTGTCATCTGGAATTGTTTTCATGGATATTCTAATTGTTTCATGGAAAGTGTTTGTTACCATGAGTAAACAGATATAGAACTGCACTGATTCATCTGATTCATCCCTTCTGAAATTTTGCTTAATATTTGCTCTGATTTCTCTGAGATCTTAACCTTTTCCTTTCCAGAAATATAATCTAGATCATAAGTTTCAAGATGCTTCAAAAAGTTACATCTTCCCATTTTACCTTGGATATATTGCTGGGGTCACTAGAATTGGTTGTAGGTTGTAGAGAGGAGAAGAATTTGTCCCATTAAAAATCCTACAGAAGGGGAGACAGTTCTATTTGTGCAAAATGGTACTGTAAGTAGATGAAAGTAATCAGAAACCCTGGTCCCGTCTCGTCTTCATACGCCTCTCACTTCAGGCAACTAACTGACTCTTGAAGCTCCGAGTATACTTAGTGTAGACTTTCTCGAAACAGTACAGAACAAACACAGTGTGACTGATGTAAATCCAGTGCCCCTGTGAAACACCCAGAATTAGATGGAGTGAAGCCTCGATTGATACCTTAATGCTGAGATTTTTAGACCTAAAACCATGTGAGAAAATATGTGTCTTTTTTTGTCTGTTGCATGTTCATCTAGGACGTTCTTGTTTTTACAGGCAGTGTACTTTTTAGAAGCTAATGGGGCTGGGTTTTTTGGTTTTAGATCTGTCTTTTATGACACTCTGTTCCCAGTCACAAGTTGTGAAATCTGGGACTAATTTCTATGTTATGTCAAAGTTCTGGGCTTTTTTCAAAGTATTCTATACGCATAGATAAATGGGGTACATTTCAGGTTTATTTTCTCAGTGTCAGATGAATGCCTCTTTTCAAAGAAAGAAAAAACTTTTTAAAGTAGGGAGTCTGCTGCACAGTACTTGCATTATGGAAGTGTGCAGATGAACAGAAAGTAGTTGATGTGCTACAAGTTAGAAAAGAGCTATCTTATGGTAATTTGTTTGCCTGCCAGGGCTCTCCCCCTGCCTGCATTTTCTTATTGCATAAAATAATCCAATCTTCCCTGTGACCTTTGTTTCAAATGGTTGTCTGTTTATGCAGAACAACTGTATTAAACAGTTTTAGTTACATCCGTTAGAGTAAGCAAAAATAATTGCAACCTTTTTTTATTGCTAAATTGATATCTTTTGGCAGAATTATTTGTGAATTATTTTTAAAGATAGTTTTTACATTTATCTTTGTAAGTCTCTTTTGTTATGCCAGCTGTATAAATCTTTTCATAAACTCAGCTAAAAGAAACATATTTTCCATGATTATTTTAAAATATAATGTTTACTGGAAGGGAAGTCTAGTGAATTCCCACAGATGAAGTGTGAGTGTATTTCTCCCACTTGTAAATGAGTTCTTATTTCCTACAGTACATATTCTGGTACCACAATGAGTCATTTTCAACATGTTTTAGTTTAGCTTCTAAAACATTTAAAAACTTGGCAGATACATGTAAATGAATGTTACATCCAGTTTTAGAAACTGCTTCCAAACAGTATTTTACTAGCATGATGACTGTGAATAGACCTTTCAGAGTGCAGAAGTGTCCTTTGTGATAAGCCTAAAAGCATTTTCAGAGGTTGTATTTTTATTTTGGTGGGTTTTTTTTTTACCTTTAGCATGTTTTAGTTTAACCATCGGGTAAAACAGGGAGAATACTTTTGTGAAAAAGCCTTAAGGTTTACAGGCAAAGTGTTGTAAATGGAGTATTTTAGCCAGGCAAGTGATAGCTATCTTTAGGTATATGAACTGAATTTTCCAAAGTTTCACGCTATTTTGTTTTACAGTTTTACAGCTTTTCCAAAATAAACATAGTGCCATCTCTGTTTTAATATGATACTGTTTAAAGTTATATATGCCATTCCACCCTTTAATCCGTTTCTTAATATGTTACCTTGACAGTTCAAATATTAGAAGAGAGCTCAAGACTAACTAGTCTGTATGATTAAAAGGGACTTATGAGGAATGGGTGTGGAGTGGGAGGAAAATGGGGGAGGCAGACCAGGCATACTTAGATTTAAAATAAAAAAACAACCAAAAAACAAACAAACAAAAATCCCAACTCAAAATCACCAGTGTTCCATTTGTGAGAAAGTTTATTTTCATTTATCTATCACTTAAAGAATATTTCTTACTTTAACTTTCTTGTCCTGGCTTCCTGGTACCTGCAACATTTATTATAATGGGACCTTAGATACTTTGCTCACATGTTGATACCTATGCTTAGACACACATTTCTGCAGTCTAGATTTGAATGGCACCCTAGATTTTTTCTAACTGTTGGCAGCATTTGTCTTGTCAGTTTAATATGCATGGTAGGGATAAATTTGCAAGTCTGTGATTATTCCGTTCCAACTTTAACTATCTATATGTTGTCCACAATGCAGCACCATGTTACCAGTAAGTTGTTCTTACTGTAGTTGCCACCCTTAAAAGTTTCTTTAGCTTTTTATTAGACTCAGAAGAAGATTGGGAAAACATTTAAAGCTTGGATTACTAAGTCTCTCCTTCAAAGATTTCTTGGAATCCCTTTTCCCTTAGTTGTGTGATGCAACATATAAAGGAAACGTATTTCAAAACCTTTCCTTCCCACCCTCCGCTCCTCAAATTGGTCTTAAGTACATTAACTTTTCATCAAGGAGAAAATTAAAAAAAGTAGTGGGGTAAGTTACTTTAGGGGACTGAGAATCTTAATTATTTTGTCAGACAAATACATTCTCCTCCTTTGATTATGTATTACGTTGTTGTGAAACTTGCAGAAGATTAATGATAGGCAAAAGAGGAAGAGGGGAAAAGATGAGGGGTGGGGAAAGGCATAATGTGAATGATGAGAAAGAAAAAGAGAGAAGACAAAAGAGCAGTCATGAAAACTTTACTGAGTATGATTCATCTGAGTGCAGAATATATAGTGCAGTTTGCTAATCTTTCTTTTTGGAAGAGTGGCCTAAGCCTGGCGACGACGAAACAGTTGCACGAAGGGATTGGGTGAGTGGAAGGCAATGTGTTGGGAATGGTGGAAGAGTCCATTTCTTCCATTCTGCCCATCCAGTTACTTCTATGTAGCTATTTGTTGCAGAGGTGGAAACTATAAATCTTACTGATGGTAGCTTATTTGATAGGCATTTTGTTCAGTACAAGATGAATATATCCTTCCAGTTCTAACAGTGAAAACCCTTGAACATCCATTTTCAGAGATCTGTTTCCTTCATACCACTGTTCCAGAATTTTGGTGATCTTTTTGAAACGTCTTTTTTAATGTCATATACTGTTGGATGAGTTCAAACATTAATTTCTGAGAAAAGTAAGTAAATGCAACATGTCTTGTCTAACTTTAAATGCCTGTGCTGGGATGAAATCGTGTCTATAAGGTACTTGTTTATTTCCGTTGCCTTATAAAGGGAGTCTACACAACAAGTTCAGGCGTAGAAACCCACGTTATAAACATCTGAAGCTAGGTTGAGTCCATCTGTCTTTTCTGAGTTAAATGAGTTTGGCACAGACTCTTTTCACAAATTCATGGAGTTCTGGAGCTTTTATGCTTTACCATCATTCTTACTGACTCCTCTTCCAATGCAGAATCCTTAACCCTTTAAGCATTTGTCAAATGCTGGTCATAAAATTGAATGTTTTTGTTATGAACTATGATATACTGTATGTACTTTTTTTTTCCTTTCCTTTTTTTTTTTTTTTAATGGACTCGGCTGTCTTCTGTGATTGGAAAGATTTTGACTGACAGAAGTTCATCAACATTATGTAGGTCTAGAATTGTGAATATACAAAGGATTAAATCTGGTTAATGAAGCTACAGAAGGTAGGAAGATACCGTGCTCCTTCAAAATTTTCAATCTTAGCTCTCTTACAGTAACTCTTAGAAGAGTTGCCACACCCAAATGAAGAGGAAGCTTGCATTTGTCTTTTTAGCGAAAAGAGGAGAAAGGACAAACAAAAGTTGGATAATACACCATACTGTTTCCGTAATATAAAATGCATGTAAGTCTCTTGGGTCTAAATGTGACAGCACCATTAAACAAAATATGCAGTAACTGTACTTAAAATGTAATATGGTTGATAAGTACAGGTTTTGCGCATGCTAGTGGCTTTCCAGCAGGTTGTCATAGTGATATTTGGGGGCAGATTTTCCTTGACTAGGTTTCGCTGAAGTCTTACCGATACCTCCTGTTCTCAAGCACCACCTAACCTCAGGGGCACTTAAAATCAGTCTGCATTCCAAGTTGGAGCACATCTAGGTAGAGGTCCCCGTGCATGCTCGGAAGTCTCCTGATTTGGAAAACGAAGTGTTTTTTTTGATAGGGGTAGGGAGGTGCTTGAACTCTGTTCAAGTCCCTGAAGGGCCTGTTTTTATTAGATCATGGCTAACTCATTCAAAAGCATTGAGTTCACTCCAGAACACTGTTAGAAGAGGAGGTGATGGCTAAGCTTGCCTCTTTTGTAATGTGCTTTGAGCGCTCGCCCAGGAAGTTCAAGACCTTGGTCCTTTCCCTCTCAGTCTCCCTAATGGTTTAAGCAGGTTTTGGTGTTACCTGGAAGTTATGTCAATTTGCCCAGAATTATTGACAAGGCTTTGATATACATAATGCATGAGTTAAGCAAGATGTCACGAAAGAGGATAAACTAACAAATATGGGGGATTTTGTTTATGAAAGCAAATTATACAAATCCTCAAAAATAATATAAAAATGCAGTTAAAATATACCTTCTAGACTTTTTTAGCTGTTTGCATTTCTTTTTCCATTATTAAAAAAAGAAACAAATAAACCTACAGATGTGGATATTGGCAATAAAGTAGTTACCTGTAAGGTTGATAAACATAATTTTGAGAGTGAGCCTTTTGGAACACTGATTCGTTTGTCAATGCATTTAATAATCTTTTCATAAATTAAACTCTGATCTCAACTATTCCTAGTGGAAGGTATTCTAGTTGTCATATTCAGATGGAGTTCTAATTTCTCTTCTAAGATTATTTTCTTCTGGTGTATAACAAGGAGTTCTGATGCCAGAATTAGTCCTTAAATAGCTGTTGTTTTGCCCTCTAAAATCTTAATCAGACTTTATTTTCCTAGATTGTAGCCTATCTGACTTCTCATGGGATAGATTGCTTGTTCTCTTGAACATCTGAGTACCGTTTCTTTTAGTCTTGACCTTCCTTCAACACGGATAACTGGAATTCTGAATAACGTTTCAGATAATTTCCTGCTCTGTCGTGTATGATACCATCATTTCCACTAGATGTACCTTAGTGATTCCTGGAACTGTATGTCTTTTGCATAGTTGGTTCATGTTAGCAGTTTAGTTATCCTGATATCATGCCATGAATCTAGATCCTTTTCCTCAGTCCCTTCTGTCTTCTGAGTGTCTGGATGAAAAGAGCTACCACCTTAAGTTTTCTAGCCCTGCTCTAAGTCCTGGAATTCTATGTGCATTCTTACTTGGTTTGGTGATTATGCTGCTAATGTAAGAATTGCACTCTCCAGCATATCAGAGAGTCACATCACTCTGGAAGCTGTGCAATCTTTTTGCTTCAGGTACTCAACATGAGATACAACTCACCTAAGTGTAAGTGTACTTAGCATGGGTACTACAAAGGAGTTGCAAACATCCAAGATTTCATTATAGTAAGTGGAAACTTAGTAAGCACAATCAGTGGGGTTTGGAGAGCCACTCTGCTGACCAAATAACGGTTGCTGCTTCAGGGCTGCAAAGAGTTCTCTTTATAACCCTTTTGACTGCAGTGATGGACCTAACTTACAGGTAGATGCTTAAACCTTTCTAAAGTTAGATTTAAAAAATCAGAGAATGGCTGAGGCTGAAAGGGACCTCTGTAGGTCATCTGGTACAACAACCCCACTCAAGCACGGCCATCTGGAGCCGGTTTCCCAGGGCCATGTCCAGATGGCTTTTGAATTTCTCCAGGGATGAGGACTCCACAGACTCTCTGGACAACCAGTTCCAGTGCTCAGTCACCCTCACAGTAAAAAAAAAGTGTTTCCTGATGCTTGGACAGAACCTCCTGGGTTTCAGTTTGTGCCCATTGCCTCTGGTCCTGTCATCGGGCACCACTGAAAAAAGCCTGTCTCCATCCTCTTTACACCTTCTTAGTGGTCTTAAATGTACACCGCTGATGTGGTAATGAACTACATTATCTAAGCAAACAATGGAGCTTTAATGTAGAAGCTGTAAATAGAGCGTGATGATACAATAAAAGATAATGTCACGTGAATGTCAAGGAATCTTAACTCCTCCAGCACTTTCATAAAGGAAGCATTTGAAGCATTTTAGAATTGGATTTAACAAAATCAATCTTATATTAGTGAGATAAGAATAGATTGTCTGTGAGTAGGTTTTATTTCTGTTTTCCTGTCCTGTCTTCCTTTCCTACAGCGTCTTCTAGACAGAGATGTGATGATTGTCTAAGCAACAATTCCTGAAACATGTTTTTAATCTGTATTTTAAATGCTTTTCAAATCTTTACTTATTCAATGATGTGTCAATAGCATGCAAAAATTGAATTGCTTAAAAAAGAAATTAAGTAGGTTTCAAAATTATAATTTTAGCTCTAGTGTATGATACTAATCAATGTGAACTTTCATTACTGAATTGTGGGGGAAAAATAATGTTTGTGGAAACTGCAAATACTTGTAAGTTGATTCCTTGTTTTTGTCATTTAACAGTTCATACAAACCTATCAAGGCATATTTTTTCTGTATTAGCTAGTTGTGAAAAAGCATGAAAGAAATTATATGGGTTTCTCTGTATTTTTTGTACTTGCATAAATTTTAGTTTTTCTGTACATTTTGTTTAGCAGCTACCAGACTTAATTGTTAGGAAAATGTTTACTAATGTTACTTTTTTGTCTTTTGGAAATATGTGGGTTTTAATCATATTTTTTTTGCTAATTGCTAGTCATATGGACTAGCCTTCTGTGTCCTATTAAACAGAAAATGTTTGATCTGTAAGAATGCCTTTTTAATACACTCTGGATTTTAGGAAGAGAGCAGTATAAATTATCTTGCAGTTCAATAGGCTTACCTTTCACTTGCCTCCTACAGTTTGATATTTTATGTATTATAGCTCATCTGTGAAATGATTAGACATGTTTAAGCGTCACGTCTTAAATTCTCTCTTACGATATTAGTGCTTATTATTTTTCCATAATGTTTGCAGTTCCAGCAGTTTTTGTACTTTCTTGCCTTGGCCTTCCTTGTTCACTTACTGCCCTACAAAATAAATCTTTGTATATTCAAATTGAAACCAAGATGGCAGCAGTGCACATTATAATGTATGATTCATATTACAGACTCTTTAGAGCATTTATTTATGCGCTAGTACATTCCTATGAAATGACAGTCAGATAAATTTATCTATGTAAATGTACGATCCCTGAAAAACATTGCCTTTGCTGATCTTGCATGTGTTCACATTTCATATCAATTCAATGATCTTTAAACATGGTTAGAAAGTAGTAATTTTCTGTTACTGCCACATTAGTGTTAAAATAGTAAATGAACCATTTAAAAACAATCTTCTGAAATACGAAACTAAATTTGTTTGAAAATTAGAACCATGATATATCTGCCAAAACAAAAATTAAGTTTGTGTATCTGTAGAGGGAATATAATGAGTGAGGATCTCCTGAAATTAAAAAGAAAAAAAAAAAAAAAATTTGAAAGGTAACTGAGATGTGATTGTGCCAGAGGAAAGAATAGTTTTGCCAATACAACACTGAGTCATATCAGTGAATTTCTAGATCTTTACGAAAATCTGAGTTCTAGCCCTGCCAACTGAATTGTGCTCAAGACCTCTTTCCTTTGCTGTTTTTGTCACTTTTTTCACGTTACAATTTCAGAAATTTCATCTTTATTGCATGATAATAATGATAATACTTTGAGAACTAAGAAGACTTACAGAGCTAGTAGTACTTTGACAAAGTCTTGAGAAAAAGATGGTTTTTTAATACAATCCAAAAAACCAAACATACAATTTTACTATTGAAGCTCAATGATAAAAAAATGGCAGCATGATTTTTCAATCATGGACAGTGAAAGAAACATATTTCAAATAGTACTGTAGAAAGGTTTCTGTTCTCTTTTTGAGCCACTTCAATATCAAATGGTTTGTTGTGGGTTTTTTAAGATCTGTATTGCTCTTTGGTATTCTTTTCAACAGTCCTGACCTCTACATTTCTTTTTTTTTTGAAGCTGCTTCTCAGTGAGAAATGTAGAATGGGAACTGTACATGCTCTCTCTAAAGAGCTGTGGAAACTGTTGTTCATAGGAGAATAGTACCAGAACATTAAGTATTGTTACTTTTGTTATTGTAATTTTAAGTATAAAATCTGTCAAAAAATATTTGTAATAGCAATAGACTTTTCTTTATTAAATCCATAAAAGTGAATGAATATGCAAGTTATAATTCACCTTCTAGTGTGTATTTTCTTTCCTCTCCACAAAGTTTATGGTCCTATTTTCTATCTTAATAAGAGTACCAAATACTGCAGTATGCTATTTATTTTATTAATCATATTGCATGCCGTATTTGATCATGATCTGAGAGATGCATTGAATTACTTTAAACACATGCTTTAGATTCCTATAGATCCATAGTACAGTTGTTGAACATACCCTGCATTTCTGAAGAAGAAAAAAAAGATTACTCACATTCATACAAGAGCTTGCTTCCAAGCCAAGAATGACAGATGCTGTTACAGCTGAGAAATGTAGTGTTTTAGGAAGACACTCAAACAGTAGTTAACTTAGGTCAAAGTAGAAAAAATGAATTTAAGATGCCTTTATCTACACTGGAGTTAAAGGTACTTGAGGTGTGGGTGTTGCTTTTACAAACTGTTGCTTTTACAAACTGTCAAGGATTTTGTTCCAATTCTGCAATATCTGAATGAAAGAAATAGATCTGCTCTCTGTTTTTATGAATTTCAAATGTGCTTGATTTCTTGTATTCCTCATGTTAAGTCAATTTATTTGCAAGAATTTTTTTTTTTTTTTTGGTATTTTCGTATTGTAGAGTATGTGTAAAGGAATGGTGAAGAGGGGAGTTATCTGTAAATAATCCAGAGGGGAGTTATCTGTAAATAATCCAAACTTTTGTGGCCTGGATTTTACTTTACTGTGCCAAAGCAACATATTTGTCCTATTTGAATGTTGACATGATCAGCTAGAGTCTTTAAATTCATTCCATGTGCTACGGAGAATAATTCACATGAGAGATTGATTGTAATTTTTAGCAAGAACATAAGGTAATAGAGTAAATAGAAATTTGAAAAGTAAAGAAAAATATCAATAGGACGGAAGTACTGAATTATGTAGCATTGTGTATAGTAATGCTATGCCTAGCATTAATATACACTGTTGTAGAAACACAAGAGAGGTAATGGCACAGACTCAACAGTGTAGCGCTTAATGTACCAAAAATCCTGGCACACACTACTACGCTTAAGTGATGACAGTTTTGATTCCTAAAATGCTAAAAGTTTGTATGGCTTTACCTAAATAAGAAAAATAGTTGTTCTGAGATAAAAAAAAAGTCCCTAAACATGGCAGACAAGTAATAACTTCTCAAATCTCTTTCAAAGTCAATAACTTTACAAACCTGCCAGTAATTCTTTACAGTCCAGCAAGGAAACTTGGGAAAGGTATTTCTTTTCACTGACAAAAAAAAAAAATCAAAACAATCTACATTGGGTGGAAAACATATGGTTCTGGAGTTGTAACAATTTTTATTCTTTGATTAATTTATAATGTTGTGTGTGGTGGTAAGTGACAAATAACCAATAACTCATTTGGCTCTAAAGAGAGTTTATCTTTTATATAAACAAGCAAATTCTGTTGAATTGTGTTACATTCTATGGCCAGGAAACAGAAATTCATAAAGAACGATTTCTTCTATTTTGAGCAAGCAATTTTAGTACGGGATAAAATGCTAAATATTCTGTATCTTCTCAGTGTTGGTGTTACAGGCACAGATGAATTAGCTTTATGTTTTTCATTACTCTGAAGTGGTGAATTTCCCTTGAAAGTTCAAAGAAAATTGTTTGAACAGTTTAAGCCTTGGGCCACTTCAAAGTAATCCTTGTTTATAATTTGACACATATCTAAAATACTGTTCTCTCAAAACAGATATTCTTTACTCTTACATACATATTTAATTCCAACAAGAATTAATTCGGGAAAGTCCTGTGTTTTATGTGGGTCAAAAAGCTGATCTCTGTGGTTCCTTTTGGCTATATCTAAGGCTACATATACACAGTTGATTGTGGTTTTGAATGTATCAGATCTAGCTTTGCACTTGTCAACTCATATACTGTTACTAGTTTCAGCACAAAGCTAGGTGCAGACTCGTATACTGTTCTGCTTAGCTTATGTATTGACTGGGGTCTTGGAAAATACCCTTCATTACTGAAAGCCCAGACCTCTTTTTGAAAACCTGCTGTGGCCATAAGAATTGCAAATCTTAGCAGCATCCATCCAGAAGTAACAACTTTTTAATGAAATACTGATTCCCTTAGGTATTTGTCTCCACATCTGTGCATTCATCCACTGAAGTCTAAGGACAGTTTCCTTTGTTTATCAGTATTCGTGCATGTCATCTATAATCAACAGTCCTGCATTTTCCTGCTTAGTCCCTTTCGACATGAAGCTAAGGATACACAGCATGAGGTCCAGAACTATACTGTGATTTCTGCTTTTTCTTCACTTTTGCAGGGCTGCCACTTCCACTGGTGGCTTCCTCATTGAAGGTGACTGTCTTGAATTTAACACTCATGTGTTTTGCTTCCTCTGCTTTAAAGAGGGAAAGTGGGCATTGCGTGCAAGGCCCAAAACACTGACAAACAAAAGCTGTTATTAAAAATTTCAGAAAGATACTCTTCTGAAAGAGTGCATGAGCTCCTTGACAAAAACAGGAAACCTGGATAGAGGTCCTGTTTTGAGTGGAAGTGTTTTTGATCTGCACCTCCTACGGTCTTCGCTCCCATGACAGAGACCTTTTACCTCGTCTAAGGAGTTCATTCCAGTAATCTGCTGATGTAAGGCTTAAACTTCACTCTGAAGGACAGTTTACACTTCCATATCCCTGGAACTTAAGAAAAGGAAAAAATATTCACAAAGTCCTCTGCTTGTAAGTTCAGTATCATGGTATGAATAATGATGGAGTGAGACTATTTTTGTATCATTTACTAGCAGGAGTCAAAATGAGGTCTCCTCGCTTTGGAATAACTGATCAAATAGAACTGGTTCATCAACTGCCAGGAATGTTGAACACATTAGTAAATAGGATTGCTTGTTCCCAGTTAAAAGATAATTAAAGCGAAAAGTAATGATTTAAGAACTATTTTTAAAGAACTTGGAGATGATGCAAGATTGGTCATCTTACCTTAGACACCAACAGGCAGTAAGCGTAAATCTTTCTCTTCAAATTTGGACAAATCAGGAATGAATTTCAGAAGTTTTTTCGATTTCCTAGCTGGGAAAGCTGCTGAGTGTTTTTCCTGTGTTGCTTTTGCTGACAAGAATCATCTGTACAGTATAGCCCCAACACTCTCTAACAGTGGGGATTCTGCTAATGGAAATATAACTAATAGTTCTTTGTTAAAAGACTTTCTACATAGAAGTTGAGGAGACTGGTAGTAGTATTGAAAATTTTGCTTTGAAATTGGGTCAGATTTGTCATGTAAGCCTCAGATCCCTCCCTTATCAGGAGGACTGCTAGATTGTCAGAAGCAAAATTTTCCTAGTCATTGCTGGCATTGGGCAGCCTGTTATGAGGAAGTATTTGTTAACATCTGTGTAGATGATTCAGATTCTTGACTTACTTTGTCACTAGGTTGCTGACCTTTTTTGAGGTAATGTGACTAGTGCTTCATTACATACTGTAGTTCGAAATGTTTAGCCCTTTAACTGTGTCAAGCAACAAGAAGAAAAATTTCTTTCCCACTTGTTCTTCTGCAGTGAAGTCCTACACCACTTGTATAGCTGACAAGCTTTCATTTGATGTTAATAGACTAAAAGCTTTTCAGTACTTTGATGTGTGTAGCAGAGTGATCCTAAAGAACCTTGGTATCTCAGAGCTCTCTCACTGGATGAAAAAGCCGTTATGTTTTAATTCCTGAAACCCTCAGGACCCCCATGTTGCTTTCGGCACCATAATTCTGCAGGTCTGACTGGAGATTCGCTACCGATACTCCTGGTGTTTTTGTGGGGAATACAGTCACTAATACTGTGGATGTCCTGAAGCAGAAACCAAATTTACCTATTACTGTTAAGGTGTGTTTTCTATATGCACGTTCGCAGTGAACCCTTATTGTTGCTTGCCTTTGAATGTCCATTGACGGTTACCAGGAATTCTGAGATTAGGAAGATGTGAAAATGTGGGCCAAACTCCATCCCATTTATGTAACAGCAGCCGAAGTATTAGACTTTGTGCCCCATTGGTATTGCCAAGACAAGCATGCTTCAGTGTCGGGTACCTATAAACATCGCATCTTTAAGAACAGCTGACAATAAGCAGATTTTCTTCTTTTCTGGAAGACTGACTCCATTTTGAAATAAGACAAGTTGAACTATTTGCTTATTAAGTGGTTTTAGATTGAACTTAGAGTCTGGTTCCAAGCTGGTTCAGACTTTTTAACAGTGGAAGAATGGAATGCTGAGAGTGGAGCTCGGAGTGGAATAGTTTAAAATAGTGTGGAAAAATATTAAACACCTCCATCTACTTAAATCTTCTTGTAATAAAGAAGGCAAAAGAATTGCATGTCACGCAAAATAAGGTTAACTGAAATACAGTGGTAACTAGAGTGATTTTCAGTCATGGCCTAAGTATTCACACAAAACTGGTAACTAGCATGGTCAGACTGAGGTGCAACGGTTCATTCTTCAAATTTTAAAGGGAAATTAACTTTTTGTATGTATAAGTCCACATTCAATGGAAATCTTTCTTGTAAACCATGAGAAGACAGACAGTTAAAGCCGTGTTTTAACATAATGTTCAGTGAAGGGGTTCCTTTACTTTATCGAAGGAGTTAATGTTAATAATATGGTTATGTTAGAGGGAACCTTCTGGCTGCTGTTCAGTGAGTACAAAAATTGCATCTTCAGTTGCTTCGTTAGTTGCATGATAGATGTAGCCATATTCTAGGGCTCGTAGCAGAAAGAATGCATGATGACAGGGATAAAATTATACAAGCACTAAACAAACAAAGCAGCAGGAGCGTTCTCTTTCTATTCCACAATAAAAAGGTGTCTGCTTTGATACACTACAATCTAAAAGTTGAAAAGAAAAGGTTATAGTCTCCAGGCACTCAGTTGGGACAGGGAGTATTTGGAGATCGGGAGTGTCTTCTCTACAAGTGCTGTTAGGGGAAAAGACCTGGAAGAACAAACTTTTGTTTTCAAGTCCTCTACAGGATGAGAAAGGAAAATTCTGTTTCTTAGATATGGTTATTGCAGGGATTGCGATAGTTCAGCTGAAGAAATAATTGTTTAAATGGTGAGAATGGAGAAAATGGGAGGAAGATACAAAAATTAAGACAAAGATATGTAGGAAGGGAGAAGAGAGCTGGACATAATTAGAGGAAGAAGAGAAACAGAAAACTTGATTTGTCTAAGAATTACATGCACTAAAAGTAATAAATATCAGTGCTTTTTGCTGTGGTCTCTCAGGAGCCAGGTGATAGTTATATCACATCTAAGACTCTTCCTAGAAGGTATGCTTCACTTTTATTACAAAGCCTGTTAGTATGCCCATAATTCATTGATTCTGACTACCTTTCCTTCTTTTCAAACCTGGATTTTGTTTTCTCTTTTTTGACTGCTTCCCACAATACTACTCTTCTCAAATTAATAATTTTAATAGTAGAAAAAGTAAAAAAGCTGTATAAAGGCAAAATTATGTCAGTGTATAAAAATTTTGTTAAAGGTGTCAGACGATTGATAAAATATAGAAAAGTATGTTGTGAAAGCAAATATGCTGGAGTGGAGACAGCTTGGAGTTCACTGGTTATTTTTGAAGTATTTTCATTTTTCACATGCCTGAGTAGGTAGTATAGGATAATGTGATAACTGAAAAATTTATTGGGAGAGGCTGCTTTATAGAAAGCTTTGACTCATTGGACGTTTTCCTGCTTAGCAATGAAGAGAAATGAAATTGTTTCATTGGTGTCATAAACAGCTTGGTGTTCTGTTCAGAATTCATTTATTACTCTGCTTGAAGCTTTTAAGAGCGTGCGGATTGTGACTGTACCTCCTTCCTTTTGTTTTGGGCTGTAAGAGTATCTTCCATATTCTCTTACACTATTGATGCTGTTGTCTAAGTGTGTTTATTGTTCTTACAAGATCTTCAGAAGATTCGCTGATTGATTTGAAGGATTTGTCCAGTTTAGGAAAATAGCTTTTAGAAGCAATACATGCATCATTTCTGGATAATGACACACACAGATAACTACATCTTAAGACTTCTAACAAACCAGCTAGTATACAGTATTTTATTTGGTAGTTGTCTCTAAAGCTGAAATGCAGTTGATGAGGTTGTTTTTTAAGTCATATGAATGAAGAGAGGTCTTTACCCTGTCTCCTTTGTTTTCCTGTTAGTGGTAATGTTAATGTGGTTTCAGCTACTATAACTGCACAGGGTAGGATATTTCACATATCTTCGACTTGAAAGAAGACAGATCCAGTAATGCTCCCCTACCTGTTGCTTGTCTGTCAGTCAATCTAGCATCCTTTGATTATGTAAGACCCATCTCTGCTAGTTCTTACTGTTATCATGTCTTTCCATCCTTTGCTCTTCTACCAAAAACTTCCCTGAGCTGCCCAGTTGCACTGGAGCATGCCTGATGGCCTGCAGGCAGCTTAATGGAAGTTCCTTTAAGTTCTGAAAGACAGATGGAAATCCACGTATTTTTCTAGTATTGTATTTAGTTTAAAACAACTGCTGGAAGTACAGTTACAGTAGTCTTTGGTACAGATTTTTAGTATTTTAAGAGCTTTTATGTAGCATTCAGATGCTAAGAAGGAAATGCAGATTGTCTTGTCTGTGACTACACATCATCCTTCTTGGTTTTGAAGGGAACAGATGTTTTTTCATAAACAGCAAGCTCAGTATTAGCCAGCAGCGTACCCTGACAGCATCCTGAGCTGTATTGGCAGGAGAATAGTCAAGACATCAAGGGATGTCCAGTTTTGGGATGTCCCATACAAGTAACATAATGATAAACCAGGGTGAATCTAGTGGAGAGCCACCAGAATGGTCAGGGCTGGAGCACTTGCCCCATGAGGAGTGGCTGAGGAGGGATTTTGTTCAGTTTGGCTGCTGGGGCACCTAACAGCAGCACCCCAATGCCTACGAGGAGGTCACCAGGAAGATGGAGCCAGGCCTTTCACACCAGGGCATAGTAGGAGGACGAGAGAATGTCAGTTGGAACAGGATATTCCGACTTGTTATACGGAAAAACTTTTTCACTACAGCCAAGCATTACTGTGGGCAGTCTCCATCCTTGGGACTCTTCAAGACCCAAGTGGCTAAAGCTTTGAGCAAGCTGGTCTGATTTCATAGCTGACCTTGCTCTGAGCAGGATATTGGACTAGATGCGCCCTGAAATCCCTTCCAACCATAATTATTCAGTAAATCTGTTTTGCATTTGCATTGTTGAGATCTTGTTTGTAAGGGGTAATTTTACTGGGGAATAAATGGAAAATTATGCAGCAATATGCTGGCCTCTCGTATTTAAATTTTGCCTATTAAGTCACTGTAAACACCAAGACCCTCCACTACATTAATTCTTAGAGTAAAAGTTGCTTTGCTGTCCATCATTGCTAACCCTAGCACTTTTAGGAAGACGTCTTTGACAGATAACAAGGTATGCCTGTACTTTGAACTCTGCTTATCAGGAAATCAAACCTGTTATGTGTGATATAAAGGACATACCAATCATTTGCTAAATTACGGCAGTTTGAACCCTAACCTTCTGACCTACTCTGCCAGACTTTCAGTGGGGAAAACAGAGGGTGGGGAGCAGTCTCTCTGCTGATACAGTACTTACATATATCTTTTCTTTTTCAGATGTCAGAGGAGCTTTGTCTGGTGGTCTCCTGGTTAGCCCTGTCTGAAAAGATTTGTCCCTACTTTCTCATTTGTCTCCCTGTCCTTTTCTGGGAAGCTTCAGTGATGACATTTCCTTTTCTTAATTTTCCCTTGCTGATCGTCCAAAAAGCTTCTTTTTTTCATCACTGTGTTTTAGTTTTGATATTATTAATTGCATACATTTGTGAAATTAAGAACTTAAAAATGTGTGTCTGTTTCTGACTGTTGTAAAGATGTATATGGCATTCCAAACATTTTTCTTCTGTTTGTAGCTGTCAGTCTTTTTAGTGCTTTTTAGATTTTATTTGTTAAAAGGAGAGAGACATTTCAGTATTGCTGTTGTCACTTATTTAACTGCTGCTCTGTCAATCATTTCACATTGACTTTTTCCCTTTTTGCATTAATGGAATTAAAAAACGTACAGCAATTACATTTTATTAAGTATATATTTACATCTAAAAGTATCTTAATGAATTTTGTATTGAATCAGAGGAATAGCAGCATATACAACAACAGACAATATAAGCTATTGTGGACGGTAAAGGATAAGATTGCTGATACATATTTCAGTTTCTTCTTAAACTGGAATTTTTTGTATTTCTAGTGTGAGAATGTGACTTGAATTTCATGATTTGGACTGTTCTCTTTGTTACTCTTTCAGTCTCCGAGCTTACTGCAAAAGTTTTATCAAAGTTGTACAAGATGGTTAATTGCCTTTTGCTCAGTAGTAGTTTGTGTATAGGACTACAACATATATGTATACCCATTGCATGATCCATGATATTCTTTCAAAACATCTTTGCAATCCAATTTTAATTTTCTAGTTTTTAATTTTAATAAACTTCTTATGCAACCTAGTTTGTAGAAGGAGTAGCAAAGGGAAAGGATTGAAAAGTACATACAATTTACAGATTGATGTGTTCACAGTGTCAATCATGTAAATGAACAGAAGAGGTAACAAACTTTGTCAACATGAACATCCAGAGAGTTTATTTCCTTGATTGACCTTCCCCTTGTTCATTTGTGGATTAGATTTGACCAGTATGTGTATATCACAAGTTTTCAGTAGCTTCTTTTCAGTGTCTGCAGAGGTTTAAAGTTTGTGAGTTAAGGTATTAAAAAAAAAAAAAAAAAAAAAAAAAAA
>Ga0065711_1029100_pt1 | contig 37637 bp, 23 predicted proteins | sample Hoacrofraction12_FD_59098 | JGI IMG/M metagenome (GOLD analysis project Ga0065711, IMG submission 59098) | Hoatzin crop microbial communities from Cojedes, Venezuela - Epithelial fraction 12 v2 (version 2) | ecosystem: Host-associated > Birds > Digestive system > Esophagus > Crop | place...
GCCCGGCCCCCTCCCCTCCCCCCCCGCCAGGCACCGCAGCTCGGCGCCAAAAGCCCCCTCACAGGCTGCGCGAGGGTCCTCAGGGCGGGAAGGGCCCTGAGGGAGGCCCGCAGCCCGGGGGGAGGGGGGTGTCCCGCACTCACCGCTGAGGCGCCGCCGCGGTGAGCTGAGCCCCCTCTTCTCAGTGCCGGGGGCGGCTCCGCCGGCCCGCCCGCCCGGGAAACACGAACCCAGAAAACGAACGCGAAGAAGCTGCGAAAAACGGCCCCCCGCCCTCCAAAGAAACCCACCGGGGGGGGGCAAAAAAGAAAAAAAACTTTCCTCGCCGCCGTCTCCCTCCCCCGAGGAGCACGAACCCAAACACACCGAGACACGCCCCCGCGCCGCCCATTGGACGGCGCCCCGCCGACCCCCACGCTGACTGGACGTTCCGCCTGCTCGTCTTCTCCCTCCGCTCCCCTTTCCGCCCCTACACGCTGCCCATTGGGAAGAGCCTCGGGGATTTCTCCGCCCATTAGCCACGGCCCACGTCAATCACAGAGGAACACCCGCCTCTCGGCGCTTCTAATTGGGCTGTCACGTCACTGCACCCTCACTGATTGGTTCCACTTGATGACTATCATCGGTTACCATTGCCCCCTTCACCAACTCCCATCACTGGCTCCCACCCCTTCTTCCTCTCTGCCAGTTGGCTGCGAGATTTGTCCCTTAAATGGCGCACCCGCTCGCCCGCCCCTACGTGCCCTGCCCTTCCGCGCTACGGATTGGCTGGCGGGCTGCACCCTCGGACACCACTGGACAAGGCATATGCCCGTTACACTGTAACAGCGCGAAGCGCCGCCCACCGAGCTGCTCTCCTTGGCGGCGCCTTCACGGCGGCGCTGGAGCCTTCCTCAGCCGGGGCGGGAGGGGAGGCGACGTCTGTGTGCCTGCTTCATTTGCCGGCCCCAAAGGCGGGGCGCTACGACGGGCACATGCAGTAACGAGTACGACCGCGGCTCCCACCGCGCAACGGCAACAACGCCACACTCCCTACCGCCCCCAACGACATTTATCCCGTGCTCCGCCCCTCCCTTCACGGAAACGCCCGCCCTGAAAGAACTATTGGGTAGCGAAGGTGTCAGTCGTGCGGCTCGCGAGGCCATTGGCGAGAGGCGGACGCCTCCGCAGCCAACTGGCAACCGCCCCCGATGTCACCCGCCGGATGACACAGCAACCGTAGGCGGAGGGGGCGTCCGCGCCGGGGAGGGGAAGGGAAGGGAAGGGAAGGCCAGGCCGTGCCGTGCCTTTGATTGGTTGATTTCACTGTCAATTTCCCTGGCGAGCAGGGGAGGCGGGGAGGGATACCCGGGCGGTGTGAAGCGGGAGGTGGGGCGGGGCGGGGCGATGCTGCGTGCTTGCCGGGCCCCACGTGGCCCGGGCCGTGGCGCACGTGAGGAGGCCCCGCGCTTTGCCCTTGGTCCCCCGAGCGAGGTTTTCTGTAGCCAGGCCGGAGCCCGCGCAGGCCGCCAGGCTGGATCGGGGTGGCTGCGGCCCCTTCCTCGTGCGGGCCTGCAGCCTGGAGCCGGCCGTTACAGTTTCCCGATGGACGCTGTGCGTGGCCGGCAGGAAAACCTGTGGAAAATGGTTTTGCAGTGACCACGCCGCCATTGATAAATGTGATTGTTAAAAATAAACACTGTGTCTGTGGAGCAGGCTGGGGCAGAAGCAGGGCTGAGGGGCTGGTCAGGCACTGGAACAGGCTGCCCAGGGAGGTGGTGCAGTCCCCATCCCTGGAGGTGTTCGAAAACCGTGCAGACGTGGCACTTGGGGACATGGTTCAGCAGGTGTGGGGGTGATGGGGTGATGGTTGGACACGATGACCTTAGAGGCCTTTTCCAACCTTAGTGTTTCCATGATGGGGCGGTGGGAGACTGAGGCAGGAGCTGGGCTGGGGGTGCTTTCCTGGGAGGTGTTGTGAAGCCGGGGGTGAGGTGCAGCACTGTTAGCCTGGGCTGTAAGGGTCTGGAGAGCAGGCGCTGCTGGATCTCAGAAAGGGAAGGAAGAAAAGGGGAGATGTACAAGCAGGACCCACATGGGACAAAGAAAGGTTCAGGATTAGCAGAGCAGAAGAGCATGGCCAGAGGAGCATAGAAGTCTCTGAAAGTGACAGGCAGGGAAAGCACTGAGGGCAATACATGGAACAGCAGAAGCGTGTGGAGGATGAACTAGGAGGAGAGAGAGAGAGAGAGAGAGAGAGTATCCTTGCTTGTACCAAATTTCTGTACTCATCCTCATTCTCCTTATGTTCCAGTATTTTTGAAGACTGCTGTTATCTTAATGGCTGTCGCTTCCTGACCTCACCCAGCGCTGCGTGCCAGTGCAATGTTTTTATCTGAGCTCCTCCGGAGAATCCTGTTACAACCTGATCAACAGAACGGTGGGGCAACTGAAAATACCGTTTTAGTGCTGAAGAGAGAACTACAGAGATGTGGTGTGCCTGTTGTTTTAGTGAACAGGTCTATGGGTGTTCAGTGAAAAACACAGCCTGTCTTGGAAGAGCCATGGAGCCATTCACAGGTTAGTCACCGCCAGGAGGGACAGCTGCCAACACAGCAAAACAATGTGCGCTGCTGGCACGGACAGCAGACAAGAGCCATGGGAACTTGGGCTATGCAAGTCAGTAAACAGCGGTGAATCTTTGGTGGCTTCCCCATTCAGAAATGGTAATTGGATTTTTACATTGATTGGTAGGGGAAAGCACCCTATTAATATGAATAAGACTTTATACTGGGTATATACGTACTTGTTACTGTAGTGCTGCTTTAAGGAATGCAAAAGGCACTGTATAAATCAGTATGAAATGGTGGTATAAATTGGGGTCACACCTCACCTCTGTTCATCATTGTTTATTCACTGAGTAGGAATTGTCTATATCCTGTCTATAGCCACATGTATTTTTCTTGGTGTAAGCAGAAATCACTAACATACTGGGAGTACAGGTTGCACGCACTGGGAGAGAAGGATATGTCCAAGATGCTGACCTTGTCTTTTCCATAAGTAAAAAATATAATAATAATTATTTCCTTGTTTAAATTCCCTTTCCCCTTACTGGTGTTCTTTTGCAGGTTTTCCTTCAGATGTTTTGCTTTGGTTTTTGGTGCGCTAGTAGCAGGACATGGAAAGCAAGGTGAAGCAATATGATTTGTTTTGCATAAGCCTAGGAAATCAGACTTCCTCATTTCAGAGGAGCAAAAGATACCATGCTGCATTGTCCCCATAGTTTCACACTACAGAACAAATTTGGACTGTAGAATGCAAGTAGATTTCGTTGGTTTGTCTGAAATAATAAGGGATGGCTCAGAAGTTCCCACCCACCCTTACCTGTGGATTTGGGGGATGACGGCTCCCAGGCTAATTTCTGGCTCTCATAAAGTCCAAACGTTTATAAAAAAAATAATTGTTCCTAATTTTCCCTACCTCCCCCATTGCCACTTCTGTCCAGAAAAGGGACCGGGCTGGCTAGTGAAACTTTATTTTTGTATCCACTGGATGTCAGTGTTACACTGCTGCTGTGGTGCGTTTCCAGGTGCTGGGATTGGTTGGGCTTCTGGGGGTGAGGACTTTTGGAAGATCTTTCCTCTGTGCTGGACAAGCGATGTGAAAGACCATTGAAGCTGGGGGGAACGGGCTTACTGCAGTATGAATGTGCTCCCTTTGGCTTCTGCAGAAGCAGGCTGGGACCCTGCCTGCAAATGTCTTAAAGCATCAAACCTCACAGGGCCTGTAGCCTGAGGGACAGACACACTCCAGTGTTGGGGTCGATTCAGCAACTTTTTGACTATTCCAACCTCACCTCCTTATGCAATGAAAATACACAGCCTCTTCTTTTTGAAAATTAATTTTACTTGTGGTAGCAGAGAGACAAATAATCCCGCACCTGACAGGGAAACAGTACAGGAAAAGGCTGCGTGAATGAACTTCTCTAAACAAACAAGGAGTGCTGCCAGTGTGGGACAATTCTGAGTGCAGGAATGAGACGGGACAAAACACTAGAAGCAGCTTCGATGTTTGGAGTTGAAAGTCAGGGTTTTTTAGATCTGACATCGGTTTATTGTTCCAACAGTGCCGTAACATCTTTTTTTATTGGCTTACTAGGTTTTTTAAAGTAATTTACCTGAATGAACTTTGGATAGTCAGTCATTAAAAGCTATTGATATTGAAAAAACTGTCTTTGCTAACTCTGTATTTTTTCTGCTTCAGACGCTTTAAGCTCTCTAGTGGGCACATGGTTAGTTACCTGCGTTGCAATTAAGAGATAGGTTACTTTTTGGAAAGCCACAGTAAAGTGTATGCTGATGCTCTTAATGGTGTATTATGTTTAAGTGTTTTAGTATGAAATATGGTGTTTAACATACAATATAATGCTGTACTTCATCTGTGACTGACATGCAGGCAGCACTGGAAAAGATTATGACGGTTGTTAAAAAGATGATTCGTAAAAAAGTAATAAAAAAATTGATGTTCTCTTGTTATATATGAAGACAGGCTGATTAGGTTATTCTCTTGCTTATTTCTCTCCCCTGGAAGCTGCTTTTTTATCTGTCCTTTTCCTAGAAGACTTCAGTGAAGTTTCAGCAGGCATATGGCATCAAAGTACCAAAAGAATAAAACATGAATATTTGGAAACATTTTGATACTGTTTGAAATACCAATTATCCTTATTTAAAAGTATTTATCCTAATAAATACCTTCAGAAAAGATATCTGCTAAGGATTCAGGATTTTCTGTTCCTTCAGTTGAGTGGTGAGAAGATTTCTCAACCATTCTCCTGCATCCTTCACACAGCTTTTCAGGGAACAACCAAGAGAGAGAGGAAGTAATACTTCATATGCCTGGGAGCTGTAAAAATGGGGATAGGAAAAAGGAATTTGTATTTTAAATAGAGCAGTTTTCAACCCAATTACTTTTTCCTTTCTAGGTCACGTATAACAGCAGAGAACAAACACAAAAGAGCAATTTAAGGAAAATAAGAAGTAATGAATACTAGAATTAAATGAAATAGCAGGAGGAAATTAGGGAGATAATGTAAAAAGTAATTTTCAAATTTGTACGTTGGTCAGGTGATTAGTGATAACATTCTTGCTTTACAAAAAGAAAAGGTAAAAAAATATCATTAATGACTGTTAGTGTTCAGGATCTGAGCTTTAAGTCCCAGTCAGACATCTCCACAGCTATAACTGTTCTTAATATTAGGCTTATTTTGACATTATCTATTTTTATGTGTCGTACCCAGGAAACACATGCAGTTGCAATAGAAACAAGAGCAGTTTATGCATGTCTTGGGCAAACTGCTTAGCAGAAGTTTCAATTTGTTGTGCTGTCGTGCTCACATAATACTGTTGGAAGAAAAAGGGGAAAAGAGAAGGTTGTCAGTCCACAGCTAAAGGGGAAGAATTACCAATATGGTGGCAGTGTTCTTAAACAAAGAACAATTTATAGTAGTATTTTGTTTTTCCTACAGGCAACATTAAAACAATGCTTCATTAATGTTATTTGAAGCTATTTTAAATATTGCAATATTACAATATTACAATGTTACAATGTTAACATGTGGGGTTTCTTTAATGGAAAAATGCAGTTAGGAAAACAATTTGAATAATATTGTATTCTTTTACCCAAACAGTCTTTTTTCACCCATTTTTTCACTATGGTGGCAGAGAAAGATGCCTGCTTTGTGCTTTCGGTGCTGCAAGTGAACCCGTGTGCATATGTAAATTATGGCTAGGACCGGAGCAGTTACGCTCAGGCTAGAGGTCACGCGGCTCTTCAGACAAGGTTTTATTTACCTTTTAACTTCCCCATTCCACCAACTTGGTTAGAGCTATGATACTCAACACCAGTAGCAGCCTGTGCAAAACCGTTTTGAGCCACCTTTAGCTGAACTTAAATGAAAACTAAAGTATACGTATGTGAAAGCAATTATAGTGTTTTACTGTCACAGGCCCACCTTCATCTTCAGGACAGCTTTAGAATTTTACAGCTAGACGTCAGGTAACTGCAACAGGCACTTTCTCTCCATTTTCCAAGGTTCTGATCTACACTGGAGTTTTTATTTCTCCCAAGTTAGCCAGTTTCATGTGCAATACTCGTTTATGTACCAATTTATGTCACCCAGCCCCATCACAGCAGAATGATCAGGTTTGGAAGAAAGAAGAGGGCTGGGCACACTCCTGCCAGCTCCTTCACTATGCCACAGGAACTGTGGAGATGTATATGCCTGTGCACTTGAAGGAGGGGAACAAGGAACCTACATCTGATAATATCACATGTGTATGATCAACACTGATGCTGGGGGAAGCTCCCACCTGTTCTTCTATCCCAAACTCACACTAGGACTGCAAGAGCATACAATTATATGTATTTTTAATGATTATTATTTTCTGGGAGTTGTAGCTGTATAGTAATTTGAGACAGCAGCTTTCCAAGGCTTTGCTGTGGTTCTAATTAATTGGGTATGCTGTTTAATTTTTTAACTCAAGCTTTTTCCTCCTATTCAAAAGGGCTCCCATTGTCCCTTATTATTAATGAGATCGAAGCAGGCAGAATGGCTGTCGCTTCTCCTTAGTCTGTGGAAGTGAGACTTTCCGTAGTAAAAAAGCACAGCGCTGTCCACACTTGTCAGCAGGACTGAAAGCAACACCATCGGCAGAGCAGCTGCTCTCCTTTGGTCTAGTGAGCTGGATGCGGGCAGTGCGCAGGAATAATGCTCTGCGAGAAAAGCGTATGAGAAAACAAGAAGTGGGGCCTGGAGCACAGGGGTAGACGGAAGAGTTCCTGGAGGATGGGGCCGTGGAGTGTGCAGGGCAGAAAATCTGGGGAGCAAAAAATCAGTCTCCTTTTCTACTATGTGGAAAATTGTGCCTCCTTCAGGTAGCCCAGTTGAAAAGGAAAGAAAAAAACCCGACAAAAGTTGCCATGAGTTTTGATTAGGGATTTAAAGCTACAGTTTGACAGTTTAAACCCTCCCACACTTTGGATGGTGGCTATATTATTCTCCCTTCACAGGGTTCCTCTTCCACCCAAAGTTTCCAAAGCAGGTGTTTGATGGGGAAACATTTAAAAAACGCCAAAACACAAACACAAAATGCCCACCTCTGCGTGTTTAACTGGACTGCTAACTGACACTTGCAAAGGGGCCAGAGTCAATTGTGGCAGAACCTGAGGGCAGAAAGTAAGAATAATTCAGGAAGGGAGCATCACAGGTAAGAAAAATGGAGGAGAAAACTGGCTGAAAGACAGCCTAAAACTAGGATCAGTAAAAAAATGTGGCTATTGAAAAACCTCGGTGCAAGGAAGAATGAGGATGATGATGGGAAAAATGTGGGGAAGATGTTATGTGCCAGGGAGTGGGAAGCTATATGGGAGGTTTCTTGGCCCCAGGGCCAGCGTTGCGCACAGAAGGGCGTATTTTGTCCCTTGCGCAGAGCTCTCATCGGCTGCAGTCTGCTTCTCGCCCTTGCATCATCCCTGATCAGCCACAGGGAGTCCCTGGCAAAGCCCCTGCAGAGATAGCTGTGTGGAGAGGCAGGAGGGACATCGGTGGCGACAGCGAGCCACGAGTACCAGGAGGAAGAGCTGCAAAGGAAAATGGCCTAGGGTCACCCCACATGAGGTGGGGTGAACCCCGAGGAAGGCAGCAGGAGCCGTTCCCGTGACTTCGCCTCCAGTGGCTGCAGGAACAAAGAACAACAAAGCTGGGTGGGCCAACCTCTTTTTAATTTACTACTTGAACCTGACTGCTTGCAAACCCCATGACTCACTTGCTGTCCCAGCTCTTCTGCAACGGTTGGCAGCAAAATCAACCCAGGATTGTGAGTATAGCTTTCTGTGTCACCTCCTCGCTGGAAATCTGCCAGCAGCTTCCCCCTGGCTGCCACGGGATCGGCTGCTGGGAGTTCGAGGTGGGGCTGTGTGGGCAGAGCCCTTAGGCTGACTCCTGGAAGCAATTATAAGACGTCTTGGTACTGGGAGATGATCTTTTAGGAGGCACTGATAAACTGCATGCAGGCACCCAAGGAGGAAGGCTCATTTGCTCGCTCAGGGGCTACAGCAGCATTTCGCCCACTGTGCCATTTTCTTTTTGCGTGAGGAAGGAAAAGTGATCGGGATTCCAGTGTGTTTCATCACGCGCAAACAGCCCTTCTCAAAACACCAGATTCTCTCTCCCTCACTTGGGAAAAAGTAAGAAAAAAACGCCAGGGCTTTCATCCTAGTTCTGCCCTAAAGTGACTCCTGGATTGCTAGAGGAAAGTCAACAGTCTGTTGGGGCTTGCTTCCTTTTTTTTCTGAAAGGGAGCAAAATGTTCTTTCTTTCACGAATGGTGTTTTAGATTCAAGGACCTTGCTAAAAAGAAAGTGTGTTCCCTCTCAAGAGCCCTCATCAGCTCAGTTCGAGTCTGTTTGCTTCCACTGCTTGGACCACGCCTGATTTCTGCTGCTGGATTGCTTGTCACCATTTAGGCCCTTATAGAGCCTAAACCGCCCCGGTATCTCCTGTAACCTACGGTCCTGCTTCCACAGGGCAGTGCTAGCGCACAAAGAGCAAGGCAGGTACACAGTTACAATACTCTTACAAGACATTCCAGACCAGGGCTGCGTTCAAGAAGACGGAGAGGGTGTGTCGATCAAGTGAGCCCAGCTTCTCCAGAAGACCTTGCTTTTGCAGCAATATTCAATGCAGAGAGCCTGCAGCGTTTCCAAGGGTGTCCTCACGTTAGCAACGCTGCTGTGCATGGGTGAATTCCCAATTACTTATACCAAGCACTACTTAAGTGGAAGATTTTGAAACAAGATGGAGCCTGCCTGGAACAACACCCTCCTTTTGGCTGCAGGGCACAGCATCTGTAGCTGGCGCCCGTGCTTGTCTGCCCCTCTCTGTTCTTGCGAGTCTGTCTTCTTGGATGCAAAAAGGAAGCTACTGGTCATCCTATGCTGTCAGTAACTCCAGTGTTAATCCACTGTAACCCCATTGGGTGCAGGGAAATGAATCTGGAATTGCAGAAGCATAACTTTAGCTCTGTAACTGAATTAACATCTTTAAAAGGGGTTTGGAAATTGGTGAGAAACCAGTAGAGACCGCTCCAGAAACCAGTAGAGACCGCTCCAACTTTTCCTTCCAGAAAACTGTTGATTTATTGAAATGCTGCAGTCATAACTAAAGACCAAAGGAAGTGAATATATTAGTGTCCTCATTGTGAAAGGGCAGTGGCAGATGCTTTGATAAACCAGGAGACAGGTCATTATTTCAGTGCAACGCCTGTCAGAATTTCTACCTACTGTACCTCTCCAAAAAGTTATTTTTTAACTTCCTTCCTATAAGATTTATTAGGCTGTGAAGGAGAATCTTAAACAAGTGGTAGAATAATTTACCAAGTCCCAGAAAAGGTACATTGGTGAATTGCCTTGCATTGTACTTGGGCAATGGACCAGATGACCTGGTGGCCTTTTCCATTTCTAATGTCTATGATTATTGCAGTTATACCTCAGGACACTAAACAGAGCTGTTTTCTTCCTTTCAGTGGCAGCAAAATGTCACTAATGGCTGTGCTAAATCAGAGCAACGGATCCTTCTGCAGATGTGTTGTGCACTTAGCAAGATGGCTATAAATGATCCCACTTTGTTTAGTTTTGCTATTTTCTGTTTCTGTAGTGCAAGTGCTCAGCACAAGGGGACTGCCAGCCAAGGGGAAGAATTTCTGGTAGGAGATTAAGGATAACTAAGGAAATGGTTGCATGACCTATAAAGAGAGGATCATAAATATTGCAACAATAAAACCAATAGCTCTTTCAAAGTTTAAATAGCTTTTCTTTTCAAACACTTGAGGTAAATGCCCTTTTATCAAGGTTGTCTAGCCTTGAAATTTTGCACGGAGTTTCACCAAATATACTGTAATTTCTCAGGAAGCTAGCTTTTCCTTTTAATTATCTTTCTTTGTGGAAATGTCCCCTCCACAGAAGTTAGACTCCAGCTACCTGGAAGTTCCTTATTGCTTCCCCTAGTACTGAAGTTTCAGAAAAGCCACAGCATAACAATAATAAAATAGCCCCTGCATTGCTTAAGCACAACCTCCACAGAACATTGCAAGAAGGGGCAAGTATGGTTCTGCCCTTTATAACCAAGCAGCAGCACTTACACCTTTTCTTGTGTGCTAGGGGAAACCTCACACACAGGGTGTGCCTATATAAACACTCAGGTATAACATTTATATTCTCCACAATCCCAAGTGTGCAAAACCCCAGACCAGGGCTGCTGCAGCTCTGCAGATACAGATAACTGACATTCCTATCCCACACATCCTGTTGGCATGCAAGACCTAGCCTTTGTTTTTAATGCTTGGTGTACAATCCAGCTCCAGAACAAGCAGCCTGCTCTCAATTTTTTTCCCCCATTCTCCATCCTGCCATTAGTCTGTAATCAGTTCAGGGGAAGCACAGACCAATGTGTTCCACCAGCCGTACCACAGGGGTGCAGATCCTGTTCCTTTGTAATGCCAGGTTCTCACGTTCATTTAGCTCGTATGTCTTCGCCCTTGGCTTGGGTGCACTGCTTTGGGCACTTTTAAATAAAAGGGCACACCACCTGCCACAGTATAAAGGCTGGAGAGTCTTGATATTAGTGCTCCACCCTGCAATCAGCTGGCTATTGGTCTGCTGGCAGAAAGCAATATCCCTCCGGTAACAGCCACTCCAGTCTGGTAAATCAAATAGCTGAAGAAACACAGGTGTTCATTCAACCCACAGCAGGCATGTGCTAAATCCACCCCACGCAAAATGCTGATCAGTCCACAGCCCACTGGTGCAGCATACTTTTCTTTCTTGCACATTGGGAATTTGCTACTCAGAAGCATTTTTTGCTTTAAATTGATTAAAAAGGTAAAGGACCCCCCTGAATATAGTCAATACTTACAAATGGAGAATATCCTTATCCTGACCTCCCTGATCCTTCCCTATGCTACTGTATATATATGCATTAAAATCAGCTCTCACTTTTATATTCCAGGTTTCAGGCTCTCTATAATAGCTACAATCCTCATTAATCAAATGTTGTAGTTTGCCTCTATGCTTTCTGCACAAATTCTTTTTGTTGTGTTTTCCTGGTTATGTGCAATTTCACGTATCCAGTGTCTATAAAATCATAGCTTTCAGCACTCCCCGTCATCTAGAAGTTGGTGCTTTCTACCTGAGACAGGCAGAAGGGCTGTTTTATGCCTACAGTTCTCCTACAAGTGACATATCTAACGTTTTAGAAGAAGAAAACAAAACCTAACAAGTTGGATGAAAAGGCAGAAGTTGTTACTGCAGACAGGCAGGCTGGAAAGTGAGAGAGAAGCAGGATTAGAAACATCTCCAAAACATGAAACATTGACACATTATGTTATGTATTTAGGATGCACCAGCTACTCTGCCCCTAAACTCTTGTGCAGACATGTCTCGGCTGCTGTCCCTTACTTCCCTATCTTGCTGAAAAGTACAGCAAACTTGCCCACAATAGGGGGTGAGAGTGGAGTAGCTCAGATGCTGTACGTTGTGTGGTGGTTTTATGTACCCTAACTCCCCAAGTATACGTGCCCAGACTTGCAAGAAGGATCAGAAATAGGTGTTGTGCAAAGAGTGAGGTAAAAATCTGCCAGCCTTGCTACATGCATAAAGACCTTACCATTTCATCTATATCCACAGGTTTCCCTTCTGAGAGGGTTCCTATGGTCCCTGACTGTGCTTTTCCTAAGCCTTGCTTATTAATGAGGATTCCCAAATTTGCATTTCTTCAGCAGGCTAAGGACAGGGGACATAAGGTCTAGGGACACAAAGAGGTCATTCATTCCTGGACTGCTCCCTGATTTTGAAAGAGCACAGACAAAAGTGTCAATAAACAAGAGAAAAGTGTAATATTAAAGTAGCAGTAAAGAGAGGGGAAGGACATATTTATCTTACTTTCTTGGAGAACCTCACTGAAACAAGTACAGAAAAAAAGAACGGTTCAAAGTGATGGTGGTACTAATACTATAAAGAAAGACGCTCAGGATCCATGGAGCCCTGACATACCCTGTGAAACGAGCTTGGATTAGACAGACTCCTCTTAAACAGTACGAATGCAATTGCCATGTGGACTTCAAACACTGAAAGAAAGATGAAGATTTTGTTTACTGCAAATACTTTTTCATGTACGTTAATGCCCAAAAGTAAAACAGAGTCTGGATTTATTCTGAAACATGGTCAGGAATTTTAAAACAGGCTTTTGTATACACAAACAAAGGGAGCATGGGAAACAAGAGCTTGGGAGTTACTTAAATGTCAAGGATTGCATTGTACCAGGTAAAACTGAAATGTAGCAGAGGGACTCAGTTTCATAAATGAAATGTCATTGCTGATGGGTACAAATTATATAAGAAAGATGGAAAGGGAAACAGAGGTGGCACTTTGTCAGATGCATTTATAGCTGCAGCAAGATACAGTTCAGCTGCAAAGTGAGCGGTAGTGAAAAATAAAGAAAATAAAAAGAAAAACTGAAGTGGATATCTGCTACAGTCTACTCCAGCAACAAGAAAGCAGGAATGAATTAGTCTCTCTCAAGGCACTCAAAGCCACGAGACACTGTACTTGTGGGGAATTTAGCTGCCCACACGTCTTTTAACAAGCACTGCTAAACATTGGCCAGAGATGTTAATGTGTCACACAAAAACCTGCTCTAATCCAGACAGTACAGGTTTTTGACAAGTAAACAGAAAAATCTCCCCAAACCAGGAACTGTAGCTGACAAATTAAAAGCAAAACCAATGAACAAACTATCTGAATGTAACATAGTAAAGGATTTATTTGCTTGACTTAGAAAAGGTCTCCAGCATAATTCACTGGACACATATACATTAAATATACAAATGCATACCAAAAGAAACCCAGAAGGCACACATTCAGCCAAGAGGCTCATTCAGAACCACTCACCATTTCACGCAGAACTACAGAGCCATGAGCCCCAGCTTCGTTACTCTCTGTCCAAAACTAGGACCTCAGGTGAAGGCCCCACAGTATGCCACACAGATCAGTAAACCCAGGCCGACAAACCAAAGAGTAAACAAGGTCCGGAGAACAGGCGTCCTCTTGGGATTGTGCAGGGTCAGTACACAGATGCCACAGAGAGACAATCTTGTTCTTTAAAATAGCAACAGAACAACAAACGTCTCCCAGTCTTTCCCACTCCCTTGGGAGGTTAGTGACTTGGTTGCAGAGGTGGCATCTTGGACAAGGACCAAATGATAGCTTACTTGAAGACTGCTGTAGTTACTGCTGTACTTTCAGCCTCCACTAGCAGACTTCCAACAGAATTCATAACCAGTGCTCCTTGCCTCTCTGCACCCCAGCACCACCAACCACATTTTATGTAGAGAGTGACAGATTCGTTTTACAGGTCACAGCTTCAGGTTTCTAGCACTCATCAAAAACCACAATTAGTAAAACTAGTCAAAATAAATGCGGTCACCTCACCCAGACTCAGATCTGTTGCCATAGGAGCAGCCAAATAGTCCAAGTTCAGCTGATTTTATCTTCAGGGAAGAACAAGTTCCACCAGAGTCTGAAACATCCACTCTGGATCATCAAGGCTGCATGCATCCCCAAAGAGTCACGCCGAGTTTAAGGAGCAGATTCATATAATGCAAGAAAGCAAGTCTGCTCTCTCAAATTAAGTAATTAAACAGTGCATGATAACCTAAGGAATTTTACTAGAACCTGGAGTCAAGCCATGAGACTCGACTTCTGTGAAGGGGGAAGGAATTTAAAAAGAAGTGAACGCTAACTTTCAGGAACTGGTGTGACAACAAAGCAGAAGACAAACAGACGAGAGACTCTCATTGGAAGGGAGATCCTCTTAGTTGATGAGGTTAAACAAAAGTGCTCTCACATTTGTCATAGGTTAAACAAAAGTGCTCTCACATCCATCATAGGAAAGAGAAAGTAAAGCATGTTAATAAGCAAGCACAGAAGGAAAGGAAGGGCAAGTGAAATCAGCCTCTTGGACTATTTGTAAAGTCACTCCACCCAAGATGAAGCAAAGACATAAAAACAAAGAGACAGAGGACTTCCTGGCAAACCTGACCATATATATCAACATAGTACTAATTAGTTAATTAACCTATTGCACAATTAAAATATAAATAAATATTTTAAAAGTCTGAGAGAACAAGGAAGCACCAGATGACAATGTTCTTATCAGAACAAAAAGTTGAACAATGTTGGCCTAGTAAATTTATCTCTGATCTCTGCTAACAAAGTGAAATAAATACAAGGAGAGAAAAAAACCCCTCTCAAATATCTGGAGAATAATGGAAGTATAGCAAAATCAAGCCATTTTAGACAATTCTACAAACATACAACGAGTAGCTTTTGGCACATGAGCAGTACACCTGAAGCCAACAGGATAACTCATGTATTAAGTTACTTCTACATCCAAGTGATGGTGTCATTTCCAACACCTTTTTTCTCCCATTACCAGGAACAATTTTATAAAGTGCTGCTGATAATAGGAGCTGACAGACCCAGCTGTAAAACTACAGCTTGTTCCCAGAATGCTATATAGAATAGCCATATAGAGTAGTAAGCATTTAACGCACTGAGCGAGGATGAGTACGTTTAGCAGAGAGCACAATACCTTTGGTATTTCTGGATCTCAAGACATTCTAGAGGGTAAGCTCGAGAGTAAAACAGAGCTGCTTGCCATTCAAGTTAAATACACTTCCAGGAAAGGCAGTTAATCAATTAATCAATCACATTTTATCATCAACTACAGGCAGCTGTTTCAGTGTAACAACCACCACTGCAATTCCAGCACCTAAAAGAGTCTTTGGAACAGCTTGTTCTGTGTTGGGAGTGCAGCGGTCACCTTTCCTGTGAATTCCTTGTGCAGTGAAAAACCCAAATTGTTTCTCTAAACAAAAAGAAAGAAAACTAAACCTGTGTTTTCTATGTCTGAATAGTTTTTTGGCAAGTAGATATGTTAATTTTCAGGTGTCTACTTACAATTAGGATTTATTTTTCTTAGGTATCACAAAAGGGCTTAATTATGACAGCAGAGTATGTAATTTCGATGGCAAGAAAGCAGAGTGAAACATCAATCCATACCCTGAAGAAACAAAAGCAACCCACTTCTCCACTCTTTTAGGGGGTAGAACTGGAAAAGGGCCAGTAAACAAGAGGACAGAGGTGTCAAACAGGTCCCATATAATGAATAGCTACATATACCATGAACCTGCAACTTGGTAATGACTGAAGACATATATGATACAGGTCTGTAAAATCACAAGTGGCAAGGAGACAAGGAATAAGGGTGGCCATCACTACATCTGACAGTGGAAGAATTAGGGTCACTTTATGAAATCACCAAGAAAACCATTAAAACAGCCTGACAACAGTTCTTTTTCATACTACACAATGAACTCGGGGTTCATTGCCACAGAACGCTGTGGAGGCCAAAAACAGAAAAGGATTTTTAAAAAGGGGCTAAGCACATTCATTAAGGCCAGGTCCAGAACGAACTGCCAGTTCAGAAAGTCCATAGACTGCTGGAATGGTGTCAGAGAAAGACCTCTGTATACAAGCTTTGTATTTTATGCTTCTGTGATCACCTGTTACTGGCTATCTGCAGAGACAGGATAGCAGATTAGATGGTCTTTGGTCTGATTGCATGCAGTGCTTCTTATGGATCAAAGCTCTCAATTTTGGCATGATTTACAGTTTGGAAAGGTTAACGTCAAAAAAAAAAAAAAGGAACATTTGAAAAGCTTGTATGCTTCCTCTCCTTTCTCTTTCAACCCTCTAAGATGTGCTCCTTAATCATTCAGTTTCCATGAATGGTAAAGTACTGCTGAATTAGCAACAAACAGTATTTTGTAACAGCCACTGAAGGCTGCATTAACGCTCCCAGATCCTACCCAGCCCCCCTTTATAAGGCCTGTCTCCTGGCCCAGTCTCAACTGCAGGTTAAACATCGCCCATATTCCATTTTTTCTCATTACTACATTCTTGCTAAATCACTTTGTTCGACTGCTATATTTATGACATGAAACAGTTAAGATGCTAATCTGCTGGCCTCTGCTAGCTAAACCCTTCTCCCAGACCACTCATTTCTGTGTCGGTAAGTGACAACTGGAATCTACAGGAAGACTCCTTGTGGATAAAGGATTGCTACACTGTCTGTAAACATCCTTATTTCACCCAGAATTTACCACTTCGATTGGCTTTAGCCTTTCAGCCAGTCAGACCAATACATTTCTGCAGTGCAGTAAACAATGCAACACAGTGATTCTGAGTCTGTAGCTAGACAGACTGAAGTAGCAGCACAAGTCAGAAAATCTGCATTTATCTGGACACAGAGTGAACTCTGAGACCAGTCATCACAGTTGTTTTTATATATAAAATATGTGTGCACAGAGACATATGGACTAATACATTTGTCACTAACCCTCATTTAAGGGATCGACCATCCAGAGTCAACGCTTCACCCAGCAAATGTGCTTTAACTGGGGGTGCCAGCTGCACCCAGGACCATGCAGCGGCTTTACAGACCACTGTGTGAGGACGTGGCTGTAGATTCAAAATCAATCAAGAGTTTACTGTTCCAGCTTGTTCAGTCTTCAGTTCTCCAGACAATCCTTCCCAATCAAGATAACACACAGGCAGACTGTTTGTTTTTATCACTCGTAGTGGAGTTTGGACCTTGGTTACCTGGAATGAAAAGAAGTTAAAGTAACATTAATGTTAAGTAAATAAGACCTAGATAAAGTTTGGACTCATGCTTCAATCCTCTTTCGTTATTTACTATACACCTTGTGTTATGCCTACATTACTCTGCACTCTCTTGTGATTTTATTTCCTACTACTATGAAATGAAGAGACATTAAAATAAGAGCAAATTCAGAGTATACTGTGGAGAAAAAACACTGGAGAAGTATTTCCAGGCTTTGGCCTGTACCCAGGTCAGCTTCAGTAGTATTTGCAGGTCCCAGCTGGCACAGAAAAAACAGTCCGGCCATGACTTGGGTGGGAGGTTTTCCAAAGAGTGAGGTATGAAGAAAAAAGTCTGGTCATCTCATCCATTTGATCCTCACAAACATTCTCAGTTGAAGTTTTTCACATCCAGTTTTAAACATCTTACATGTCAGTATTTCCACTATTTCTTTCACAAAACAAAACCCGAGGCCTCAGGGTCTCTCGCTTATGCAGCACAGTAGGCTGCCCCAGTTTTTTATCATCTTAGGTTTTTTTGTTGCTCACTCTATGGATTCCTTCTGCTCCCAGTATCTGTACTTTTCAATGCTTGCACTGCTGCCTGATCTCCTTCATTACAGCCCCAGCATATTTTTTTCAAGCACTGTACTAAAGTGTGTTTGCACAGGCTTTTGCAAGTAAGAGAGCTCATCTGTGCTCAGGAAGGCTTACGTGACCTAGAGCCCAGGGCAGCACCTACTGAGAAGGGCTGCCATGTGGCTCGCAGTCACTCTGAACAAGGGCAGAACCTACTCATGAATTTGTACAGAAGGAAGGTAATCTGTGCATCTCTTAAGTGGTCAGAGCCAGTAGCCAGTACAAAAGTGAGAACAGGGAGGGAAAACTGCCACAGGTCATAGTCATGTGCTACTGAGAAGTCTCAGCCTTGCTAAGATGAGGGAGATTTCAACCCAAGCACTGCCTCTGAACTGGGCTTCAAGTGAATAATTTTTCATGCCACTCTCTTGCTTGTGGGTATTTGATCAATGTTTTCCTCACCCACAGGTGATGGGGAAAAGAAGAGCTCTCTCCTCTCCCCCTCCTTCTCTCCATCTTCTTCCACACTGCAACTTCTTGATGTCCACGTGGGAGGCTGCACTGCAACCTGCCGTCACTTTTGTGGTCGCTCTATACGCTACAGCCTCCTCCCCACACTTCCCCACGGCATTTCATTCTACCTCCTGTCCCTGCTTTGACCCATTCTGTATGTTACTACTACGTTTATCATTACTCCCATCCCCTCAGCACCCCTGTTCCCCTCCCTGTCTGTATCACATTCAAGACCCTCATGTTTACTTTCAAAAGTGTCTGTGCTCCTCTGCTTAATCTCAGCTCCCAACTACTTTATTCCTCTCATTTTCTGCTCTTGTCTTCCGACCTTTTTCTACAGCTCCTGCTACAGTTAGAGCAAACACCCTCCTTGTATGCACCCAAAAATGTTCCCCTCTTTCTCTTTATAGAAGAGGCTGAAAATTCCAGTTACCACCCATCCATTATCCCACTGCGGCTGAAAAACACTGGTGATAACTAAGCTGCTATTTCTGCGGTACTGCAGTGCCCATTTCTTGTTGTAAGAAGCACTCAAAAGTGAAACACAAAGTCCGGTTATTAAGTATATGTGTTCTGCAACCAACACTCATGAGGAGCACAGGCTGATCTATGGAGCAGCTCAGGATAGCGGACTCTTCTGAACGAGCCAACTTTGCTTCTTGCAGGGGAGGAAAAAAAAAACGAAAAGCCAGCGCCTTCCAAAGGCTCACAGCTTTCAAACCCTTGCCGTATTTCCCAGAAACTGCACACAGACGTCAGACTCTTTGCTGATCAGAGTCTGCCCAGCAGCAGCTTAAAATTAACAAGATTCTGGTCAGGTTCAGAGCTGCTGCTGTTGTGTTCCTAAGTGGGCAACAATGAAATTCCAGAGTTGTGTCAATTTGATGATGTGGTTTAAGAAAGCCTTGTAAGACAAAGCACAGGCTCCATGCTGTGTGCTAGGACAACACCTCAGGATGTGAATTCAGACAGTTAGTTGAGGATATTACTATCTGTAGCGCTTGTATTTTCCAGACTCCCAGTTCTGACTTGTAGGTATCCTTTTCTAGCATGTAAATACAGAGCTGGATTTTCATACTCTCTCACAGAACACACTGTCATCACTTCCCTTCCCAGTTCAGATTCTCTTCATCACCATTTGCTCTTACAAGATTGAACCTGACCTTTACCCTGCTTGAATAACATCTTTCAATTACTCTGCGAGCTACTCGGGGTGTGGATCTGGTCTCTCTATGCATTTGCAAGGTGGGATGCGTCTCTGTGGTACTACAGAATTAATAGTGACTTTGGAAGATGTGTGCATAGGCAGGCCCACAGGGCTTAAGTGTGCTGTTTAATCTTTACAAAAGGTAAGGGCAGCTATTTCAAACTGTGAAGCTCTGAATAATTGCATCCTATCCTGACTGCATACCAAGCACCTTCTCCCTGGTTTGTTTCCACTTCTTACCTCCCGTCCCCAGAGTATCACAGCATCAGTTTTTACTAGACCTGCTCAAAGACAACTTAAACTTTAAAACTAAGTCAGTCCTACTGCTACCCGAGAACAAAGTGCCTCCTATTTTTATCTTGAAGTTGGAACTCTATTCCATGCCCATGTTCAAGAATTTTTTATTAAATCCTAATAAAGCATGTGCTACTGATCAAGCAGCTGCAGGATCTTCTGGGTAACTCATTTTTTTCCTCTTTCTCATGAGTCTCCTTCTTCCTAATGTGCCCTCTACCATCTCTGTTCACATGCCGCTTTGGGACCATTAGACTAGAGAAGCTTTCTTTCAAGAACAGCGATTCAATTCAAAAATAACACACAAGCAGGGATCTTTCTCCAGCCTTTCACAACACCAGATGACCTAAGTCTACTTACACCATACTTCAAAAGCTGAGTCCCCCACTGGCACCATGAGCAGACATTCTCAATTTGCATAAACCAAAAATGTACTTGCACGGACTCCTTGGAAAGACTTAGCAGGTCAGGAAGAGCACAGCGGGAAGGGTGGTGCGCCGGACCTGGGCGCCTGTTCTCATTTCTTCCTTTCCCTTTACTGAAAGAGGTGGCAGCCCTCAGGAAGCAGCAGTGGCAATAAATAAAACCTGAACATAATAGCATGATAGTGTCTTTGTGGAAAGGGTCCAGACCAAGCATCAGACTGTCTGGCACAGATCCACGGTGTTAAAAGGAATGGGGACATCCCTGCTGCCCTGACTGTGCAACACCCCAGAAGGGCACAGTGCCGCGCTGTGCAACCAGAGACATCCATCTCTTTCGTTCCTTAATCTGCGCCTAATTTCATCACGACATTGCTGGAATGGCGGGCTGTCTGCTTTAAAACAGCTGACAGTGAGAAACGTAGGCAATCTCTGATATTGTGAAGTGCTGACGAACCAGAGCTTACACAATTCTCTGCTGCTGTCGCTAGAGGGCAGTGCAAGCCCTCAGGTCCATTCCTCCGAGAGGACATGCCCATACATCTCTTGGAGGTCTTCACCGATTTTGTTTTTCCTGGCTCTGAGGAATGGACCCCAGCAGCACATACTGTCTGTGCTCAAGACATAAAGTGATTTGGAGAGAGGACCTCTTTAGACCAAGGTTTACTTCTGCCTCCCCAAATGCCAAACGCACAGTTCCTCTCTCTTGTGTTCATTTGGCATTTTTGAGCCTGTCCTGCATTCAGCCAGAAATATTTCTATGAAGCTGATCAATCGCTGTCGTTGACCTTCCCAATACCTTGCTTTTCTTTTTGGTCTCAGGTGATTGTCTTTCCATTTCACATCAAGGTAGGCTCAAGGGAATTCAGTCTACACCTGCATTTCGCATTCATCAGAACACAGAATGGTCTCTGGCCAGACAAGTTGAGGAGAAATTTTGTCCCTGGAACTCGTTTATTTTCCTGCTGGCGCAGGATGTATTGACACCCAGCACAGCTCACTGAGAGAGGAAGACAACCAGGCTGAATAGTCCATAGGTTTACTTCAAACTGACAAAGCATCTAAAACGTTGGAAAGTTAGCTATGAACCCGTACATTGGGAGAAATCTTTATAATTTGTGCCTTCAACTGGACGAAGACTTGGAAGGACTTAGTGAAAATATCAGTCATGCCGTAGCAAACAAAGAAAAGTTGAGATCTAGCACTTCTCCATAGCTTCTATTTTTGCGACCTTCTCCTCCATTTCAGAAGGTGATAAAGGAGCAAATTAAAAAGACTTCCTCCCTCTCCTCCACTCCTTACTCCGTCACCTCAACATAAATATGTTTTCCAATCTTCTCCACCAGTAACTTGTCACAGTAAACACACCTGACTAAATCCAAATGAGGAAAGGAGGGGCTACACTGAAAATCTGTCTGCACCCTGCTAGCCACTACAACAGTGAATATACTGCTGCTGTTTATTAGGGCAGTGCACTTCATGAACTGTACACACAACCTGTTTTACACAAGGAGACATTCAACTTTCTTCTACTTGCAGAGAAGTATGAGAAAACATTTACATGAGAAGTACCAACTTTACAATAAGACTGCCATTAAATTGCCTTCAATTTAAATTGCCTGTATCATTTGATACCACTTCTACTCTTCTTTGATCCCGCTCATTTTCATATAGAGGAAATAACAGGATCTACTCACAGGTGCCTATGTTGAATATGTTTGCACCAATTAGCCAAACTCGGAACAAGAGACACAGAAGCAGAATATACTGGTAGAAGAGGTTTTACCTGAGATGCCTCCAGTGCTCCGAACACTGCCATGGCCAGTGCTGAGCTGCTCATATTCCAGTTTCATATTCCCAAGGTCTTCTCCTGAATGTCCTTCACTGGCAAAAGAATTGGCCTCAATGCTTGAGCCTGGAGACCGTTTGGCCTTGCGACTGAAAAGCCCACTGGCAAATCGTTTTCCTTGCTTTGAATTGGCCTGTGGGTCTTCTTTCTTCATGTCACGAATAGACTCTCTGGATTTGGATTTATTTTTCAGGTCTGTGTGGAACCTGGAGAACAGTTTCTGAGGGCTCCGATTCAGCTTGTTGATGTTCTCCAAAGGTGGATCAATTTCTGGGAACACTTGCTCCAGCGTGACTAAGTCATTCAGAAACTGATTCAACCGTTTCTTTGACTCGCCTGTTTCCTCCTTTTCCATGTTGCCCTGATTATCCTGCCTGTGTCGTGAAGCCCACAGCATCGTATCACCACGGGTTGCACCTGCCACTAAACCATACTTGGGGTTAATGAACTTCCGAGCCACGGTGGAGGAATGAATGCCTGGCTTCCCAGCTCCGAGAAGGAATGGGTTGGCAATACCTAGTTCCTTGTACAAGTTAACTTCCTCTGAGATGGCATAGAGCTCACGAAACTCAATGTCAAACATCTCCACGTGCTGTCCTGTCAAGACTAGCAGGATATTTCTGTCAATGTGGGATGAACTCCATGTGAAGCTAAGAGTAGGAAACAGAACCAACATTAGATTTTCGGGTGCATACTTGACCCAACTCACTTAACAACGACTAAGAAACTACATGGCAATATGTAGCACTGTGCCATTTGCCCATATGTCCTTGCCAAGATGGGTCAGGATACATACATGAAGCTCTTTGTTTTTGTTCTTCATTAGGCATGCAGACCAGATCTGGAAGAAAAGGCCCTAAAACTCTGAAGGACAATTCACCCTTTTAAAAAAGCAACACTGCATCAACAGGAGGAGTCTCCAGACTGAAAACCTCACTGAAGAGAACTGAGCACAGGGGTTGGTGGGGAGTACTTGCAGACCACCACCTGATGCGGTGCGGAACTATCTCTAGCCTGCTGAAACGGTCCACTTGCATGGGCATGTTCCATTCTCTCAGGAGCAGCTTGTGCTCTATGCCACCTTCCCTGACGTCCCACCCCAGTTTTTACAGAGGTCACACAGATTACAGAGGCTGGAATAAGAAATGGAATGACATGGGAAGAAGTCTCAAGCAAAGCCACAAGCCATTCTTTACACAGGGAATGTAGTTTTGCCTTAAGCAAGAGCGACCCACCTGTATGATCCAGTGGCCACCTTTTCACCATCCACCATCAGGAATCGGGATGCCAACGTGCCTTTGATCTTCCCGGCTGGCATGTAGAACCCAACTCCTGTCACAGAACGTACACGGATATTCTGACAGGGAGGTGAAAAGACAAAATGTCACAATAAATAGGGCAGAGAATTAGATAATTGCCAGCTCCAAGTCTTAACATGTCACTCGCAGTATCTCACTACTTCTGGGACTACAGCTCATTTTGTATCAGCCACCAGAAATCAGAAGGGCTGCAGAAAGGAAATCATAGTGCTGTAAGACCTGTTGTCATCCCCTGTCTATGCAAGTCACTCCCCTCCACCAGTTTATAGCTCTGCCCAATCGGTCAGCATCTTTGTAACACTGCCTGTTGTCTTCAGCTATTCATCTGAGCCCACTGGCAAGACAATGCTTTCAGAATCAAATAATCCTCCATCTCTAGTCCCGTGCTGTAGCTCAGAAGGCCCAGCCCAGTTCAGAGGAATGAATCAGAGGACGCTTGGAGTCACGCCTGCACTCTCTGAACCCTGATCCCTGTTCCACGGCACTTGTGAGCTCTTCTCCAGATTACATCAGCAGGACCACAAAACCAAGGAACTTTGCAACATCTGTGCAGTGCAAAGGACACAGTTACTTGGAGCGCAATGTAGGAGACAGCTCTATATTAGGTTCTTTTTGTGCTTGTGTTCTCATTCCCAACAACACACGGCTTGAGACAACTGGGCAAATTAGAAGACTGGACAATTTAATTATTACAGAAGAGAGGAGGAAACAATCCTGTTGGCTCAAAATATAGATGTTTCCTGTCTGTTGTACCAAAACGAGAACCCTGACCTTCACAATTTTGCTAAGAACCCCAAAGAGTTACAGTGTCTACCCAGATTCCTCACTGTTCAGCTGAGAGTGAAAAAGCACAGAACTTTTTTTGAACATAAGGAGTAGGATAAGTGTCTCTACTGATGTCCTGAATAGATCAGCAAAGAAGAATTTCTGAAGATGAAGGAAAAACTTTTCATGAAATGAATGGAAGTAGTTAGAAAAAGGTAATATCTCTCCCCAAACCTCCTGTCTCACACCCTTTGGCCAGCAAGCCTATGAGTAATAAAACAAAGCACTACCAGGCACAAAGAAAACACACATTTAAGGTTACATGATTTTCAACAACAGATGTGTGTCTGCACCTACTGTAAGAATATATTTGCACATTGGAGAGAGTTGTTATTCTGCTCATGGGTCCTGGCTGCATGAGGCTCAATTGCCAAACTGTCTAACATGAGACCCCCCCACACCACTGAAACCCAAAAGCATTGATTGTCAGTGTAAGTTTAGCACAAATTACCTTGTTGCTCTGACATACAAACATTTTCTTCATTCCACCATCTGTTTCTGTAAGAATTCATTAACAATGAAAAGCTAAAAGGTATTGTGATCTGGAGTAATAAATCCAGGGCTGGGAGTCAGACAGTCCCAAGCGTAATCACAGTTCTGACACTATTCCCTGTGATGTTCTGCGAAAGTCAATTCACCTTTGCCTTATTCTTCCCCCATCTGCAGAGCAGGAGAATCATGAGGATTTGGCTAACGCTAGCACAGCCTCGGATCCTGCAAAGAGCTAAGTCCTCTTATTATAAACCTCACTGACAGCTTAAATATTGATAGGCTATAGAAATCAGCATGCAGGAATGAGTGATTATAAGAATGCAGATTTTTTTCAAAAAACATTTTTGTGAATATAACTCTCACCTTTTGAATCTGCTCCTACTTCCCCCACTGAAATACAGCAGTGGCAGTACAAATTCTGACTAACAGTAACAGATGATACTACTATTTTGCACTCTTCTATTGCTTGATCTGTCTGGAGTCCTGTGTGGGCATTAGCTAATTAAGGCTCCCAACACTGCTGAAAGTATTATTACCCTGTTTTAAAGATGAGGAGCCTGAGAGAGAAAAAGATGAAGTGACTTGCCCAAGGCCCAGCACTGAGTCATATGTGTGGGATGCAGAATGCAGGTTGGGTAGAGCACAGGAGAAAGGGTATCCTTTCCAGTATTTAGAATAACATATGTAGTTGCCTGGCTGATCACCTGAAATACTTTTTTTCTTCCTTGCTGTGTAAAGTTGGATGTAGGATTTGCCAAATCATGGAATATTGACTGCAAGTGTCAAAAAGGACCGCCGTTCTTCAAATCAGTCGACAGCTCTGACATGTCATGTACCTTTGTGAATCAAGAAGTGTCAGCCTCTGTGAGCAGAAAGTTTCTTAGCCTGTGCCAAGTGTGGATTTTATCGTTTTTGTATGTTATATCACCTTCTTTTGGTGGAAAGAAAGCACATTTGAATTTCTGCAGCAACAGAGCTACATATAACACTTAGAAAGACGCAGGGGGGCTAGAACCAAACAGCTGAACACATAAACCTCCCTGAACAAAGTAGGCACAGGAGTGCATAAATACATCCTGAAATGCAGAAAACAAGCACAAAGCCATATAAACATCGAGTCACTTAACAGGTTATTTGTATAATGTTTTCTGCCTTGAAGGATCTTGGAGCATTTCTAGACTGATATATCATGCTGTACAGAGGAGGAACAAGCCTGGGTTCCTGTACTGAAGACTACACAACAACAAAAGAGGCAAGACAAATATAAATGAGCTGAGATTGCAGCCGTTTTTGGGGGGCACTAGTGTTACAGTAGTAAAAAATATTTTGGGTAGAGGACCAGTAAGTTTACCAGATAGAAGTGACCCCTCCAGATCTGTATTCTTGCAGAAGCCTGCTTAAGGTTTGCCTTTTCCTGGCTTATGGAAGCTGCTGTCTGCATTAAATTTCCACATTTCCTTTACACAGGCTTGCACCACTCCTCATCACAGTGACTAATGTCTCCCTGGCAGCAACTTCATACAGACTGGTAACAGTCAAGCCTGACAGAGCATCCTAATACAAACAGTGAAAGAATCAGTCTTTCTTGCTTTATTGTGATGCATTTTTAAACCTCAACCTGAATCCACAGAAAGTTAAATTAGACCCAGTTTAGAAAGTCAGTAATGGGTTGCGTTCTGACTGACACTTAGCTGTCACTTGACAGATCTGGGCAGTAGCGCTCACAAGCTGGAGTTGAGTAGGAGATACACAAGACAGACCCTGAAGGGAAGCACTGTAAGTGCTTCCACCAGGGAATCCTGTGTGTATCTTCCCTCTTAGAAGAATCGCTGATATATACATTGCAAAGCAAGCTGGGATCTTTATTTCAAGTTCAGATGGATGGCATGAATGACCTCGATAAACTGACAGATGTAAAACAGATTAAGGAGAAGCAACAGACAAAAGCAGTAGCTGATAGACCACAGTGACTCAACAGTCCCTTATATTGACTGTACTTTTCAAAATGTGGAGATCCCCTTTCTACTGTCCCCGGAAAAATGGGATCCCTTCAGTCAACATAATATGTTGGGGTAGCTCCTATCCTCTGTTTTCTTGTACTACTGCTTCAGCTGAGCACAGGGCTGAGGGAGAGGCCCCAGGTGCCTGTTATTTCCCACTCTAAAATCCTAGATGGACGTTTCACAGAAGGGGGAAAGAGGAAGAGAGATATGGGATTCATATGGACAGGACCACAGTAACAAGAGACATGGACTCATTCATGGTCTGCAAGGTTCTCATTTCTGGTGATCAGACCTCTAGGTCACAGAGATGGGTGGTAGGTGCTCATTCTACACAGGGACACAAAAGCAGCTACAATCTGGAAGCAACCACCAAGTTATGCTGGGAAATACTGTGGACTTATCCTATGTGTTTGCCCTGAACAGTTCTGGAAAAGGTATGCTTATTGACAACACAGTAAAACTTGCAGGTATTCAAGCAGAATAGGATGGAATGCAGCTAGCTGGACCTGGCCTGCCAACGTCATTACTGGATATTATTTATTTGGGTCTTTGCAAAAAGAGAGCCTCGTAAGCCCCCGTTTTTGAAACTTCACAAGCAACCTAGAAGAATTCTTTAACAGATAATTCTAAAAACCAGCAGCACTGCATCACATCACATTCAGCTTCTCACTCACTTCAGTTAGGATTGAATGAGGAAAGCTCGGAGGCAAAGACATGAAATGCTGAAATGAAGTTCCAAAAATTTTTATGCAGAAACTTTTAAGAATTCCTGCAGTGAGAAGAGGAACTCCTTATGTGTTGGGAAAACGAATGTGAAAATTATCATGAACGTGAACTTCAAATAACTCATGCCCTGGGCTTGCTTGGAGCTCTAGGTGAATTCCCTGTCTTTGAGCAGGAGTGTCTCTTACTGGGGTTTTCATTATCAGAGGTATGGGGAGGAGGAGAACTCAACTAATAAATGGTGAGAACACTCACCCTCAGGTCAACAAAAAGAGTACTTTTTGTGGGGCTATGAATTTTATATCTACGAGAACTTTGGTTCATTGTGATCCCAGAAGAACACTCTTGTGTCAAACAGAACAGAAGTCTGGCAAACCATGTCCTGTAGGCTCAGGAAGGCATGTGAGTCATACGCACAAGACATGCTTTTGCTAACATCCCAGGATGAACATACCGATGGTCAAATTTAAACGTGTTTCTAGTGATCTCTGCCCTTCAGGCAAAAAATTAGTTTTTCTCATTTCATGCTTGGAGACAGTAAAGAACTTTTTGTCTTTACAGAGTGAGGTACTGTCTTTGTGCAGAAGTTTCCCTCCTGTGAGACTGTCAGCAGATCATGATACCTTGCCATCTCAAAATGATAAAATAACCAGGAATTTTGTGACAACACCCAGCACTGTATGTAGAGAAAGGTCAAAATCCAGTGTTAACAATAAACCTCCCTGTATTAGGACCGTTGAAGTATTCGCTCTGCATTGGATGAACCGGGCAATGAAACAAAAGGGCAGGAATCACAGAACAATCTGAGCATCTGGTGATGACAGAAGACTGAATAAGCATCCTGACCCTGCAGCAATGACAGCCCATGGTAGTGTGTCATCTCTCTCTCTCTTTCCCTGGGATCAGAATTTGCATCTAAACTTTAAAGTTGCATCCCACATCGCTGAAACTTTCTGAGAAAAAGCCATCCTGTAAATCTTGCACAAGCATTCCAAAGGAAAGGTGGGAGAAGGGCAGGAAAGAAGAGTATTTTATTCCTTTGCTGACAAACTGTGGCCCGTGGGTGAAAATCTTTTAGAAGAAAGCAAAATGGTTACAAAGAAAGACAGTGTAAGGAGAGAATGTTTTCCCTGCTGCTGAAAATCTGTAGAAGAAACTCAGACATCAAAGCAGTTGTTAGGAGAAAGACATGTCATAAATAAGAAATGGGTGAATGAAAGAGTTAACTAGAGTTTCTTGTTCCTTCTCAGCAACTCCAACATCCTCTGTGATCAAGCAATGCAGGACAAAATGATTCTGCCTGAATAAGACCAGAGGCCCAGCTTGCTTTCTTGCTTTAAATCTGAGTCTTCAACACTGAAAGTTCAAAACAACCATTGACACATTAAATCAATGAGTGGGTGGTAGGGGGAGTCCTCAAGGGGAAGCCTTAACCTTGTTTGAGATTCCTTCTGTATCTAAAGCCTGGTGTCAGGGGGATCACTAGATGATGACTTCTGCCGTGCTGACCCAACCAGCAGCACAGATACATCCAAGGCACCCTTGGGCAGGATACGAAGAGGCCATCTTCCTCAAGAGGCAAATGACCTGTTTCCCCTCACAGGAAGACTCTTCCCAGTCCTTCCATAGTATCATAGCCAGGAATAAACTGCATTTACCTTAACAAGATTAACTAAAGCCTTAGCCATACCAGAAAAGAAATACAACAACTTCTTAAGGGGAATTTAAGATACAGTATGAGATAGCTGGGAAAAAGATGGAAAACAAGTTGAAGGGCAACACTGTGGACTGGAGCTCTGCAGGAGAGTGAACAACTAGGTCAAAGAAGGATGTTAAAAAGTTCTTCTCAGTGGACCTCCTTCAGCTAAGCTTGTATTTAGACTTTTTTTTAGCTAGCCTAATGAAAAACATAGCAAGGGCTGCTGTGAGAGACAGGAAGCACAGCAGGGACACAGAATAGTTTTCTGCTGCTTTTGATGGCATCAGTTCAAACTCTGCCTCTTTGGAAAGGGTAACGCAGCTAGGCTGCTGCAGGACCAGGTCACTGCTATAGCATGTCACTGTGATGATTGGTTCTGGAGTGTAAAGTCTGTGTAGATCCCTGCAGAGAAAGAGGTAAGAGCAGAAGGGGACCGCTTACTGTTTAAAGACAGAGAAGGCAGACAGAAAGGAACTCAACTCTCCAATAGCACTGCAACTTTTTCTAAAATGCCAGGGCATCTTTCCATTCACTCTATTCAGGAATTAAAATACACAATACTGAAGACATCATTCCTGCACATGATGACACGGTGACAAAAGCACTGGGAAATAGGTAACTGAGCAAATTAAACTACTGCTGTGATTTCGCAGTTTTGTACCAAAGAGACTCAAGCCTAGGCCACAGAATACCCCTGAAGCTTGAAACAGGTCTATTCTAATGATGTCTGTGTCTTGCTTTCAAAGACACCAAAGGAACTGAAGGATACAGGCTCTTTGGGAAGGACAGACAGTGGAGACGAGGAGGGGGTGTTGCCCTCTATGTCAGTGACCAGCTGGAGTGCAGGGAGCTCTGCCTGGGCATGGATGAGGAGCTGACCAAGAGCTTATGGGTCAGGATCAAAGGCAGGGCAGGGACTGGTGACATTATACTGGGGGTCTGCTACAGGCCACCCAACCAGGAAGACCAAGTGGACAAGGCCCTCTATAGGCAGATAGAAGCAGCCTCACATTCACAAGCCCTGGTCCTCATGGGGGACTTAACCACCCTAATACCTGTTGGTGGGACAACACATCAGGGCATAAGCAATCCAGGAGGTTCCTGGACTGTGTTGATGACAACTTCCTTCTTCAAGTGATAGAGAAGCCCACGAGGAGAGGTGCTATGCTGGACCTTGTTCTCACCAACAAGGTACGGCTGGTGGGGAATGTGAAGCTCAAGGGCAGTTTTGGCTGCAGTGACCATGAAATGGTGGAGTTCAAGATCCTCAGGGCAGTGAGGAGAGCACACAGCAAGCTCACTACCCGGGACTTAGGGAGAGCAGACTTTGGCCTCTTCGGGGACCTGCTTGGTAGACTACCATGGGATAAAGCCCTGGAGGGCAGAGGGGCCCAAGAAAGTTGATTAATATTCAAGGATCACCTCCTCCAAGCTCAGGAGCAATGCATCCCAACAAAGAGGAAGTCAGGCAAAATGCCAGGTGGCCTGCATGGATGAACAAAGAGCTCCTGGACAAACTCAAGGACAAAAAAGAAGCTTACAGAGGGTGGAAGCAAGGACAGGTAGCCTGGAACGAATACAGAGAAATTGTCTGACCAGCCAGGGATCACGTTAGGAAAGCTAAAGCCCTGTCACAATTAAATCTGGCCAGTGACATCAAGGGCAACAAGAAAAGCTTCTATAGGCACGTCAGTGATAAAAGGAAGCCTAGAGAAAATGTGGGCTCTCTCTGGAAGGAAATGGGAGACCTGGTTACCTGGGATATGGAGAAGGCTGAGGTACTTAACGACTTTTTTTGCCTCAGTCTTCACTGGCAAGTGCTTCAGCCACACCGCTGAAGTCACAGATGATCAAGGCAGGGACTGGCAGAATGAAGAACCACACACTGTAGGAGAAGATCAGGTTCAAGACCATCTAAGGAACCTGAAGGTGCACAGGTCCATGGGACCTGACGAGGTGCATCTGCAGGTCCTGAGGGAACTGGATGATGAAGTTGCTAAGCCACTGTCCATCATATCTGAGAAGCTGTGGCAGTCCAGTGAAGTTCTCACTGGACTGGAAAAGGCGAAACATAACCCTCATTTTTAAAGATGGTAAAAAGGAAGACCCGGGCAACTACAGGCCAGTCGGTCTCACCTCTGTACCCAGCAAGGTCATGGAGCAGATCCTCCTGGAAACTATGCTAAGGAACATGATGACAGCCAACATGGCTTTGCTAAGGGCAAACTGTACCTGACAAATCTGGTGGCCTTCTACGACAGGGTTACAGTGTTGGTGGATAAGAGAAGAGCAACTCACATCATCTGCCTGGAGTTGGGCAAAGCATTTGACACTGTCCCGCACAACATCCTTGTCTCTAAATTGGAGAGACATGGATTTGACGGATGGACCACTCGGTGGATAAGCAATTAGCTGGATGGTTGCACTCGGAGAGTTCCAGTCAACGACTTGATGACCAAGTGCAGACGAGTGGCGTTCCTCAGGGGTCAGTACTGGGACCAGTGCTGTTTAACATCTTTGTCGGCAACATGGACAATGGGATTGAGTGCACCCTCAGCAAGTTTGCTGATGACACCAAGCTGTGTGGTGCGGTCAACACAGCAGAGGGAAGGGATGCCATCCAGAGGGACCTTGACAGGCTTGAGAGGTGGGCCTGTGCGAACCTCATGAAGTTCAATAGGGCCAAGTGCAAGGTCATGCACATAGGTTGGGGCAATCCCAAGCACAAATACAGGCTGGGTGGAGAATGGATTGAGAGCAGCCCTGGGGAGAAGGACTTGGTTGACAAGAAGCTCAGCACGACCTGGCAACGTGCACTCGCAGCCCAGAAGGCCAACTGTATCCTGGGCTGCATCAAGAGAAGTGTGGCCAGCAGGTCGAGGGAGGTGATTCTGCCCCTCTACTCCACTCTGGTGAGGCCCCACCTGGAGTCCTGCATCCAGCTCTGGAGCCCTCAGCACAGGAAAGACACGGAGCTGTTGGGGCAGGTCCAGAGAAGGGCCACAAAAACCATCAGAGGGCTGGAGCACTTCTCCTATGAGGAAAGGTTAGCAGAGTTGGGGTTGTTCAGCCTGGAGAAGAGAAGGCTCCGGGAGACCTTAGAGCAGCCTTTCAGTACTTTCAGTACAAGAGGGACTTTTTTACAAGTGCATGTAAGGATAGGACAAGGGGTAATGGCTTCAAACTGAAAGAAGGTAGGTTTAGATTAGATGTAAGGAAGAAATTCTTGACTGTGAGGGCGGTGAGGCACTGGAACAGGTTGTCCAGAGAAGTTGTGGATGCCCCCTCCGTGGAAGTGTTCAAGGCCAGACTGGACGGGGCTTTGAGCAACCTGGTCTAGTGGAAGGTGTCCCTGCCCATGGCGCCCCCCGTTGGAACTAGATGATCTATAAGGTCCCTTCCAACCCAAACCATTCTATGATTCTATGAAAGAAACTTCCATCTCTGTTTTGGAGAAAGATGAGAAAGCTCCTCGGCTGGATGTCTTTTTTGATGAAGTCCAGAAACTCAGAGCAGACTGGTAGTTCACAGGAGCACTGTTCAGATATATGCAAGTCATTTTCATCCAGATTTAAGATGGTTCTGTTAAAATGGTCAACATGAGCCTCTATAATCTTCAAAGCTTTTTGAGTTTTGGTTGTGGTTGTTTGTTTTTTTTTAGCTATTAATTGAGCATTTATGTAAGATCTGCCCTTCCTCCAGGCAAAAAGGCAGGTTTTTTCCCCCCACTGCTCAGAAGAACAGCTGGATCACAAGAGGGGTGAGTCTGGCACCCCATAGGTTGTTTCCAACCCAGCATCTTTTCCAGTATTCAGAACAAGTCTGTAGTAGTGACAGTGACTGAAAAAGAGGGAAAAAAAGCAAGGAATACAATACTAACTATAAACATACAAAGGATTTCAGGCTGTATGGAATGGAATGAGATCCTGCTGAGGCTGCTTCTGCCAGCCAAGCTAGGCTGGCTACTCTGCTGCACTGCATGCACTATATGGAGGCGTACTCTGATATGGAACTGGGAAGCAGCTATGCTCCTCAAGCCCTTATGTTCTCAGGCAAAGGAGGACTAGAAGCTCATTCCCTCCCAGATGATCACTGCTGGATAGGAAAGTCTTGATTTCACAGAGTATATGTGCCCTATAACTGCGATCCAGGCAGACAACAACTCAGAGAGCTACACTGGACTCTAGTTTGAATCCTTGCATAGGCAACCTACAGGAATTTCCTCACACAATTTTCTTCCCAGACAGGAATTTTTAGGTCACAAGAGCCAAGAAACTACACAGACCCCTGTGTCAGGTGAAAGGCAAAAAATCGAAATCTTTCCTTTCTCTTTACTTCTATATTAGCAAGCCACCCTCTTATTCCCTCTGTGTTCCATCAACCCCTGTCTAAGTGCTGTGATGTGACTTGTAGGGAGGAAGAGATGTGTTTGCCTGTCCAAGTAAGTTCCAAGGTCCATTACAACTGAAAAGGACCACTGATCTGCAGGAGATAATGGTTCAGTATTGAATATCTTACCCGGATCTGCAAGTCACTGAGGTCAAGGCATCTGCACATTTCCAGGAAGAGCTTCACACCCTCCTCATCTAGGATTATGTAGACTGGGATCCAGCGCTTATATGCTGCATCAACAATATCACGGAAGATGTCCCGGTCTGTAAATACATCCATGACCACTGCAACAATCTGGAAACAAGAAGACAGTAGATAGACAACTGAATAAAATACTAGGAACTGAAAGGGAGGCCCATCACACTGGTGCAAAATAAAGGAGAGCACTGAAACCAGAATATGGAGGAGGAGGATATAGGGGAGACAAAAGTACAGGGATGTACATGCCCAGGCACCACCGACAACCTTGTCATTTTCTGGCTTGGCACCTGCTACACTTTGGAAGGAACTTAATACATGTTTTTGAGAGTTCTCCTCCTTCTAGAGGAAGATGGCTTATTTCAGCTGCCTGAGGAATGCCAAAGCCAAATACCTAGCTGTAGTCTGTATCGTGAAACTTTTGTTTCCTCTGTAAGGATCCACTTACACAAATCTATGAAAATAGATTGAAAAAAAAAAAGAATGAAAAACACAGCTCTAACACTTAATCAGAAGGTGAGTAACGGAAGAATGAATGTGCAAAGGAATCAGGGCCTGAATCCTCAGCCACGGTGCATAGCGCAGACAAAAAGAATTTTATTTTCTTTTTTTCCCCGATTCCCTGTGAGAAGTCTGCTCCCAGGGCTGGATTCCCGAGGAATCTCTTATGGAGCTCAAACATAAACATATTTGTCAGGAAGGGGCTGGAGCATGCGGTCAAGATTTGAAGGCATAATGATCCTCTCTCTGCATGTACATTTTTTCTGCTATAAAACTAATCCCTCTTTCCAGGCATAGATTTTTACATAAAAACAAAAGGTTGCACTGATGTGACAGACAAGCCTGAACATTCATAGGATGAGTAAGAACAAAACCAAGAAATTTATGGGCAACTTTAATGCTGATCTTACATGTTTTGTCTTTCTTTCCCTTTCTGTACCTTTTACATCATTAGAAGTATCTATTCACTTTTCTGCCTGAAAGAGTTATTCTCCCCAACATTTGAAAGGCTATGAATGAAGGAAACTACAGTTTTCCTCGTCCAGCTGGGAAACATCAATTTGCCAGGTCAGAGCTCTCATGCTGACAGCATGCTGGAAATAGCGTTGCCTAAATTTTGATTCCTCAGATGCTGGGGTCACAGTGACGAGCCAAGCTGTGCTGGGGACGGCACATGCAGGTGTGAACGGAGCCGAAGACTGGATAGAACAGTAGGATTTTCTTCACTTCAAGTTTGGAAGAGGTGCAGCTCGAGTTGCAGGAGCCCCCTATGGTAGAGGGAATAATTCTCACCAGAGGCCTCTCTCCTTTGAAAAAAATGCCCTTGAACAAATTGCTTTTGGGAAAGTGATGCCACAGTCAATGTCCCCTAATGTGTTTGCTGAGTCTTTGCTTGTCCGGCCAACAACAACCAACACATCTGCTCCGTCATGCTCCTTCTGTCAACAGTGCTTACGCAAGCTTTTCTTTGTTAGAAAAAGAAAAAAAAAGAGCTGACATTGTGTTTATGCTCATCATTAACATGTAGGTTCCTGACACAGATGAACTATGATGGAGCTACATTAAACTAAGTTCCCCAACAACTTCTGCTAGGCAGAACTGGATTTCAGGTCCTGCTTCGGTTCTCAATTCCCAGCACAAAGCAGCAAGATGCAGGGAATGTTACTAGAACGTCTGAAAATTAAAATACAGTGAACTTGTGTCACTTTATTCCTGAACAACTTCATATACAGGCAGATTATAATTAAAGGCATGAAGAGTTCATGCATTAATTCAGGCCTGTTATGCTCCCTCTCCCCTTCACACACTGTGGTATGGACGTAGTTAATTTGGAAGCAAGAATGGCAGATAATATTCATTTGAAGTAAGAACATCCACATATGGAACTGATCAAGAATAGATAGCAGAAGTGTGAATTTGTTTTCTTTCCATCCCCTCCATTTGCAGTGAGTCCAATGACTGCAGAAATTACACCACGTCCTGGACAAATCATTAACTGTTAGTACCGGCCTTGCAATGTGAAGGGATGGTTCCCTCCAGGCTTTGGGGCCCTGGGTCAGGTCAGGCTTCTTTGCATGACTGGACTAAACCCATGAAAACTGCAGTCCTGTACAAAAAGCAGATGTGCTGCCTTGCAGATGGCACTTCCAAGCCAGCAAAACGTGATGTGGGCAACCCCAATGCTGGTCTATTAGTCTTCTCAAACCCCTGCCAGAGCTGGCAAGCCATGAAGATTACCTAGGAGCGTTCCCAAGTACAGCGAGTCCGAGCATGAGTGTCTACCCCTGCAAGAGGTTTTCCCCATTCCTCTACCTATCTTATGGAAAACAACTTTATCTATAAGACCCATAGATGTGCCTAGCTCTTCATAGGTATCTACAGGTTGGCAAGCATTAACTTGCCGATCTCATTGCGGCAAGGTAGCTTAATTAACAGATGTTTGTAAAACACTGATGATAAGCCACCCACAGACATGTACCACGTATTAGTAGCATCTGTTTAGACCACCTGCTCCCCCCAAAACCTAAACCAACCCAAACCTACTCTCATCAGCTGAATGAAAAGCTGCTACCTGGAGATTTTTTTTGCCAGGACCAGCTCAGCTGAACACAATCGGTGTAGTTATCTATGAGAAGGACCATTAAACACTTAAATGGCTGTTAAACATGAAACCACCTTTGGGCTGGGAGAGGCACAGTTCGTCCAGGCAGTGGAAAAAAAAAAAAATCTACAAAGGAATTGTAGCCAGGCACAGCTATCCACAAGAGCAAAATTTCCCAGTCCTTGCACAGTCTGTACAGGCATTTACAGCAGTGCAAAGAGGATGTGAAGTTGCAAAAAATCAGAGCATAAGGATTTTACAGCTTCTGGCTCTTCTAAATGACTGATCACAGCAGTCACTGAACGGGATTACGGGGTGTGCACGTATTTCTGCGAGCAGGAAGCTGAGGAGATCACCCGCTGGATTAATGCCTCTCTGGAAAGTTTTTTGTGTTTCCCAGAAGACTTAGTTTGAACAAGTCTACAAAGGTTGTGCGTACAGTGTGTGCTTGGGCGGGGGGGACGGGAGCAGGCGGAGAAGGAAATAACTGCTGAGTTAGAAAGCAGAAAAAACAGAAAGCGGCAAAACTAAGAGCAGGAATGAAGTGTCTTACGCTGTTATTCCCTTTCCCCAGGGGGGATGTAAGCTCTGAAGGGGATCATCTCCTGGGCGGTCTTTCCTGGAAGCTTCACCCAGACCTTAGAAAAACCTCGTCACTGAACCCCTACCTATTCAGCGCAAGTTCTTGCAGCATCACGGCTGGTTTGTTTTCTTGCCAGAGGTTCCCTATCACCACTGACAGTCCTTTCCGGCCAAAGATAAATACAAGGAGCAGCCACACGTTGTCTGGACTCCGGCTGCTCGCAGTCAAGGCTGGGTGGTTGTGAGACAGCAAAAAATAAACCCAAAACAACACACCCTGTAAAGAAATTCACCACTCTGTGTTTAACTAGGGATACTGCACGTACAGGAGGGGTGGCTGGCACAGCATCGCGACCCGCCTTCCCCTGAGCCAGGGAATCAGGAAAAGCAAAATACTGGCACAAACCCTCAAATTTCTCGGGGGGGTGCAGGTGTTTAACCCCCATCCTGGCCATCAGCTTTGGCAAACCGTAATGCGACCAGCAACCAACGTCAGGGAAAGCTCTGCCTGGTGGACGCCAACCAGCCAGAGGGCCAAGGCGCTCCTCCCGCTTCGGAGGGAGCCAGGGCGGAAAGCGGGCTCTCAGCGCCCTTCCAGCCCACGCGCCCCGCAGCCGGGCCCTTGGCCCTGGCGCGAAGGCGGGCAGGGGCGGCCGTCGAGGGCCGCCGCCTGGCATGGCGGCCGGGCCCTACCTTCTGCGCCTGCTGGATCATCTCCCGCGCCACCTCCTTCAGGTGGGGCGCGCCCTCCTCCTTGCGCGGGTGCGTGAAGAGGGCCACCCGGCTGATGCCCCGGTAGAAGGTCTTGTCGGTCCAGCCCAAGTCCAACGGGGGCACCTCCGTGTCCGAGCACTCGGGCCAGTAGGCCAGCGAGAGGGTCTCGCCGCCGGGCCCCCGCGCCACCTTGCCGCCCTCCCGGGGGTCGTCGTACCCCCGCCAGCCGCCCCGCAGGGCCTGCAGCTCCCGGCCGGAGAGAAAGTCGCGGAGCTGCTCCTTCCTCAGCGCCTCACGGTAGGCCGCCTCGCCCCGCGTCACCAGCGCCTCCAGGGCCCGGCGCTGCTCCTCGCTGTAGTAGAAGCGGGCCTGGGCCTCCGTCACCTTCTCGTTGACGTGCGAGTCGTCCAGCAGGGCCACCTGGGACTCCGCCATGCCGCCGGCACCCGCAGCGCCCGCCGGCCGGCAG
>Ga0065711_1003732_pt1 | contig 37634 bp, 27 predicted proteins | sample Hoacrofraction12_FD_59098 | JGI IMG/M metagenome (GOLD analysis project Ga0065711, IMG submission 59098) | Hoatzin crop microbial communities from Cojedes, Venezuela - Epithelial fraction 12 v2 (version 2) | ecosystem: Host-associated > Birds > Digestive system > Esophagus > Crop | place...
GGAGCTGGGGCTGTTCAGTCTGGAGAAGAGGAGGCTGAGGGGGGACCTTATCCCTCTCTACAGCTCCCTGAAAGGAGGGTGTGGTGAGAGGGGGGTTGGTCTCTTCTCCCAAGTAACCAGCAATAGCAGGAGAGGCAATGGCCTCAGGTTGTGCCATGGGAGGTTCAGATTGGATATTAGGAAAAATGTCTTCACTGCAAGAGTGGTCAGGCACTGAACCAGGCTGCCCAGGGCAGTGGTGGATTCCCCATCCCTGGAGGGGTTCAAAAAACGTGTAGATGTGGCACTTGGGGACATGGTTTAGCAGGCATGGGGGTGTTGGGGTGACGGTTGGACTTGATGATCTTAGAGGTCTTCTCCAACCTATGACTCTATGATTCAATTCAGTCAATAAAGCAGCAGGACAAGATTAACTCTATTCTTCTGTCTGTCTTGGAGAGCTGAGTTGGCCTTCTGCAGGGTCCAGAGAGCTGGAGTTGGCACAGAGTAAGTAGCAGGGGAGGCTGGCAAAAAAAAAAAAGCCTGTGGAAAGAGTGGAGTTGTTGCTTCCAGTAGCTGAAAGGCATTTGAGCTTGGCTTAACTGGACCATAAAATCAAACCTTTCATTTTCATGAGAGAGCCTGAGCTGAGGGATGTTCTGTTTTGCTTTCCAGTTGAGATGCCTTTAATAATAATAATTATTATTATTATTTACACCAAAACAGTCTTATTGCTGATATCTGAGTCTTAAGCCAGCAGCGCCTGTAGTGGTAAGAGAGGATGAAGAGCGAGAAAGAACATCATCAAGTTGCATCAAGGCCTCAGTTTCAACACCAAGCTAATGTCTGACAGAAACTTCCCTACTTGGGAGGGACGTAACGCTTTTGTTTAGGCAACCCTGAGAAAGAGAGCGCTCCATCTTGCCCGGGGTTTGTGTTTTGTGTGCTGTGGTGCAAACCACGCTGGTGTTGGGCTCTCTGCCCGCTGGTTTCAGAGCTGTATGAAGACATGGCTTTTACTTCTCCTGCTGAGTGAGCTGTCTGAGAGGGGGTGGCATCGTTAGGTCACTGGTGTGAGGGTCTGGGCTTCTGTCAGAGTAGGAGCTACAAAAGATGATGACACACTGCTGTCTTGATGCCTTGGTACAAAAGATGGAAGAAAGAAAAAGAAGTGAAGGAGAAGGAGGTGTAGAGGGAGAGGATGTGGAGAAGCAGCTGCAGAGCTGCAGCTTAGGATGTATTTCCAAGTCAGTGAATTCATCGTTTAAGGTAAAATGAGATCTCGCCGTCCTGTGCTCTACAGCGTAGACGGTAACGTCTTCGATGGTGATAACGGTGCCAAGTCCTCAGCATCTGTCTGGATGTGACCTCTGACAGGAGCGTTCAGCTCGCGTGTAAAAGACTGGGTACAATTTTCAGAAGTGTTCAGGACAGGTTTTAAAATTAAAATGTAGGCAGTTGAACATCATGGGAAAGTGATGAATTCGGGACTTGGGAAATCCTACTCTTCAGCTGGTCGAATTCTCTTGTCAGCCATTCAAATACAAGTTTGTTTTCAGGAGTAATCGGTTCCAGGCTGAAAGTCTGGCTTCAACTCCCAGCCGTTTTGTCTGCTCGTGAAGTTTCATTCCTCAAGACACTCTGCTTTGTACCAGAGCTTCTGGACTCTAGCTCTGCCTTCTCCTAGCTTTTCCCCATCGAGACTGAGCCTCTCCAGCTAGCCAAGAAGCTGTTTTTTCAGAGCCTCTGTTGCCACGGCTGTTCCCTGAGCTGTCCTCAAGGCAGATGGAGGGACAGTGAGGGATGAAGGTCCTCCTCTCGCCTCCAGTGTAACCAGGATGGGGCACTTCCAGCTGTCACTGGTGTAAGATTTCCACTCCTGCTTACCACTCGTGTTGTGCCTTGGGCTTTGTAATGAAGACAGCCAGCTTTCAGCCAGTGCTCCGAGAGGCTCCGAGTCCATGATCTGCAGGGGTGGGACATCTCCCTTGGCTTCCAGCAAATCCAGCACAGCAAGTTAAATCAATGTTGGGCCTGTAGGTGATAAAACAGGTGGCTTTGGGGGATGAAAATGACAAACAAAACGCTGCCAGGCGTCCACGAGCAGTGCTGATCTGAACTGATACTCTTGAGGGCCTGTCCGGTTGAACAGGGAACATCCCAGAAATTGGTTGTCCACCTGGGACCTCTAACCTGTAGTGGTTCCCGTTTTTCGGAACAGGATTATGTGTGGGAATAGAGGTCACACAGCATGCTGGTCAGTCTTGAGTCATGGGGGGAATGGAAGAAGGGAGGCAGACGTAGCTCAAGAACAAGCCAAGCAGCACGGAGTGGATGCTGTGGCCCACTTTATTTCCCTGTTAATTTGAAGTCCTTCCTCAGCAAGGAGCAGGACAATTCCATCTGGTCTGAGCTGGGAAGTCATGGTGCCTGTACAAGAAGAGGTTAGATGATGAACAGTAAGGAGAACATGGATAGGGAGTTAACTCTTGGCTGTTTTTTTTACAATGAATGAGAAGGTAAAACTGGCTGTTTTCAGGCACCAAGTTTAAGACGAAAGCACTTCATGCTGCTGAAAATTACTCTGTGGATGTGAAAGCCCTTTCAGTGAAAAAAAGGGCTGTAAAACACGCAAAAGACGCACCAGGAAATCTTGAAGTCAGAGATTGATGGGAGCTTGGAGGGCACGGAGCGTCTCGGGGAGCAGCAGGCAACGTAGGCAGCCAAGCATCGCCGGGAAAGCATGAGGCGGCAGTGCCAGCGCAGCACACCCGAAGTCATCACCAAGCAGCTGGTATCTAGTGGGCTTTGTGGAGAATCCCATCTCCAGCTCTCGTTTCAAATGACCTTGCTTTGCTACAGCTTGCTTATGAAGTGCTCTCCGTAACCTCCAGCAGAAAATGTGAACAGGTTTTTGGTTGATTTTGGTATTATACTGGCAAATGGCTGACTTCCAGCACCTGTAGGGGCCGACAGGAAGGATGGAGAGGGGCTTTTCACGAGGGTGTGTAGTGATAGGACATGGGGGAATGGCTCTAAACTAAAAGAGGGCAGATTTTGATGAGATATTGGGAAGAAATTCTTCCCCATGAGGGTGGTGAGGCACTGGCCCAGGTTGCCCAGAGAAGCTGTGGCTGCCCCCTCCCTGGCAGTGTTCAAGGCCATGTTGGATGGAGCTCTGAGCAGCCTGGGCTGGTGGAAGATGTCCCTGCCCATGGCAGGGGGGGTTGGAACCAGATGATCTTTCAGGTCCCTTCCAACCCAAACCATTCTATGATTCTATAAAGATGAAACGTGAAAAAATGAGCCCAGAAAAGGTCAGGAAAACAATTTTATATTTGTTGTGAATAGCAGAGGGCTAGTGCCTTCAGGGGTCAAATTCCACATGCCACTTGAAGAATTTCCTTCCTATCCCAAACTGCTGCAGATACAAACCCCTAACAGTCATCATTCTCAGTGGCCTCTGTGGTAGAAGAAGGCGTCTTTGACATTCTGTTGTCTCTTTGTTGCACAGTCCCTAAGGACAGCCTTTGAGAGCTTCTGAAGAAAACAAGTTTTTATAGAGTTCTGAAAACCTGCCATGGGATTCTTCCATGAGCCTGGACGCAATGATCCTGGTGCTGCATCTGAATTTAGACCTTTACTAGCAGTGCTCGGAGAAGGGTTTCTATGACCTTCTGAGTATCCTCACCTGGCACAGAGAGGGTCATGGTTCAGGATGGGGCACTGTGGGCTCCATTGCTTGAGAAATGGCGACAAAAAGGGGAAACGGCTTTTGTAGCCTGGGAACTCCTGCACGGTGGGATTGGTGGGAACCAGCAAGTTCTTAGTGCCAGTGCTCTTGTGATCCGTTCCATACGGATGGGAGCAGTTTTTTGGCAATGAAGCTGAAGACGTGCCCAGCCTGCATGGAGCAGGAGTGAGCAATGCCCTTGAAGCAAGGACCGTTGAGTGACTTTCTGTAAAGATAAGAATAAAAAAATAAACAAAAACTCTAGCATTGAGAGGAAAAGAAATACCTTATTTAGAGCTGGCTAAATAAAAGGTCATTTCACGGGGGATGCAAAGGCTGTGCCCAAATCCATGCGACCTTTGTAGTCTGTCCTGGCCCTGCCTCAACGTTTGCGCTGGCGGTGGCCCTCGCCTCTGCCTCTCTCCCTGCATCTGCGAAGGCTGGAGCAGCTGCAACCGTGTTTGAAACCTTCTGCTGGGCTGGAGCTGCAGTGTGTGTGGAGCTCTGTTGGCGAGCTGACCCGTGCTTTGGGGGGAGCACAGGTACAGAAGAGGCTTCCTGAGCACTAAGGTACCCACGGAGAAAATGCTTATCTGTCCGCTGCTCTCTACGGCACGGTTATTTCTGTGTTCCCCTATCCATGCCAGCCCACTGCTTTTTTTTTTTTTTTTTATCCATGGGAAGCGGCGTTCCCGGTCCCAGCAGAGCATCCCCTGCCTGCCCAGTTGCCCCCTGGGGAGGGCTCGATCCCCGCGTCCCGCTGGCAGCTCCCGTTGCTGTGACCGGCTGCCCCGAGCACAGGGCTCCGTAGGAAAGGCAGAGATGGCAGCCAGACAAGTTTCCTGCTGGTTCTCTTGTTCCAGTTTCCTCCTTTTGGCAGAAAAGGATTTGAATTTTTTTTCTTTTTTTTTTTTTTCATGGTTATTATGGGCTACAATGAACAGCTCTTAAATTAGCCCCTAGGAGGTGGGAAGGTAGAGAAAGCTCGCTGCGGGGAGGTTGGGCAGACGCCTGTAATAAGCACAAGCTCTACCTGATTTGACTGACGAACCCTGTCGTATGCACAGCCGTCTCCATGGTTTGTTTTTGTTGTTTTAATTAACTTTTGGCAGCCACGCCAAGCGCAAATCCTGCCTCCTTTTCCAACCTCTGCTGCAAAGTTACAGCAAAGCTCTTTAGCCAGAGCTCAACTCAGGAGGCTCGGCTCCAGCCAGGGAGCACCCTGTGAAACGCGAGGCCTGCGTGAAGGTGCCAAAGGTCCAAAATATTTATCACAGAATCACAGAATGTTCGGGGTGGAAGGGACCTCTGGGGATCCCCCAGTCCAACCCCCTGCCGAAGCAGGGTCACCCAGAGCAGGCTGCACAGGATCACATCCAGGTGGGTCTTGAATATCTCCAGAGAAGGAGAATCCACAGCCCCCCTGGGCAACCTGGTCCAGTTCTCCATCACCCTCAGAGTGAAGTTCTTCCTCGTGTTCAGATGGAACTTCCTCTGCTTCAGTTTATGCCCGTTGCCCTTGTCCTGTCGCTGGGCGCCACTGGAAAGAGTCTGGCCCCATCCTCCTGACACCCACCCTGCAGATATTTAGAGGCATTTCTAAGGTCCCCTCTCAGCCTTGTCTTCTCCAGGCGGAGCAAGCCCAGCTCCCTCAGCCTTTCCTCGTAGGAGAGATGCTCCAGTCCCCTCACCATCCTCGTAGCCCTCCACTGGACTCTCTCCAGTAGCTCCTCATCTTTCTTGACCTGGGGAGCCCAGCACTGGACGCAGTACTCTGGATGAGGCCTCACCAGGGCTGAGTAGAGGGGAAGGAGAACCTCCCTCGACCTGCTGGCCACTCTCCTCTTAATGCATCCCCAGGATGCCATTGGCCTTCTTGGCAACCAGGGCACACTGCTGGCTCGTGGTCAGCTTGTCCCCCAGAGCTCCCAGGTCCCTCTTCACAGACCTGCTCTCCAGCAGGTCTACCCCAAGCCTGTACTGGTGCATGGGGTTGTTCCTCCCTTTCCTAAAACACTCTCCCCACTGCTTCGAGCCACTCTGAGAGACCTGTGGGTCGATGGCGTTGCTGGACTTGTCAGTGCAAGAGGAAAGACAAGCTTGGGACTTGGGCATCCAGAGCTGAAGTGTTAACAAAGGGAGCAATTGACTCGCGCTTATCTTCTCAGACAGAAGTAAGCGGGGATGGTCCATCACTATAAATCAAGCGATCTCTGAGAGGTGATGGAGGCCCCGCAGCCAGAGGTTGCTTCAGATAAAGAACATTTGGCCCCCCTGAGCACTTACCAAGATGCCCGCTCTGAAGGCGTGTCGACCTGCTGAGTCCCGTTTCTGACGCCACAACGCACTGTGCCAAGAGCCAATCGACGCATGATAATTGACTTAGTCCCACCTCACCAAAAGATTTTCAGAAGTATAAAAACTGGCTCTTGAGAACTCTCTTCGGAGGAGGAGCCAAGCGAAAACCTTACCTGATGGATGGGTCGAAGTCAAAGTCCCTGGGAGGGCTCTGACAGGCAAACATTGAGAAGTGGCTACGTATCCAACCCCTTAGAAACCACTGACTAACTCTGGGACTGGATCCAGCCACACCTAGGCTCCTCTCTGACAAGGAGTTTAGAAAGCAAGAGGTCCACTCTGAGCCTCGTGACTCAACAGGAGGGCTCTCCTTTTGCTGCTTATCAGACTCCTTTATCTCTTTTAACACAAGACCTAATGCTGCCATTCTTGCCACTTATTGGGGACGCTCCTGTGCTGTTGGGGCAGGGATGCTCTCGCTGGGTGCACACAGAAGCGAGGACCTGCAGGTCCACAGAGCTGGGCCCCTCATCCGCGCTGCACCAACGTACGCCCGGGGTGATGAAGGCCTGGCGTGCGTGACACTGGCCCCGTCACCAGTGCCTCTGATGGCTGCTTCTTGGGAAGGGAGGCGATGCCTCCGCAGCCCTGGGGACTGCGGACCAGTTGCATTGCTCCAGACTGAGTGGATGCTCCTGGGTTGTGCCCTGGGTGAAGGCATCCCAGAGCATCTAACTGGTGCGGAGGGGAGGGAGGGCAGCATGCAAAACCCCTTCCATGTCCTGCAGCACCGATGGTCAAAGCGGGATTTAGCCCCCCGCTGAGTGCCTCCACCCCAAAGGGCTGACGGGAGGGAAGGGCAACGTCTGGACCAGATGGTAAATCCTCTAGACAACATGTTATTCTTCCTTTTCAGTGAGGGAAGATGACTTGGCCACCACCTGTTTTTAAGTAAAACTGTCTGCTGTCTTCAGAAGACAGCATTCTTGGGTGCTGCAGCCTTTGTGCAGCGGGCCGAAGAACGGTGGCGGCAGCAGCAGCGAATCTCACCCACCGCTGATTTGCATCAACCGCGTGAGAAACTGGGTTACGCCACCTCGGGCGATAGAACCCTGCAGGCTGCTGCGAGAGCCTCTGCCAGCCGGGAAAGGGCACTGCTGTCTCACAACAACGAACCTAACCATGTTATAAATAACTCGTCGCTGTTAGAAAAGAAGCAGTAAGAGAAAAAAATATTTCTCTCTTGCTGTTCCAGTTTTCTCCCTTTTGTGTTTGCGTCAATGCAACTTGGTGGTCTGCAGCAGGGAGGCAGAGCTGGGCAGGACCAGCAGCGGTAAAAGCGAGGGGGTAACAGGTAGATGGAGAGAAGAGGAGGGTCTGGCTGGTCTGGGATAACTGGTGGTGAAGCCCTATGCCCAGGCATGAGGTTGGGTCCCACCTGCCTCGCTGCAGGACAGGATGTCCAGCGCCACGGAGGTTCGGGCCGTAGCAGGGATGCTCCCTCACAGCCTGGCTGTGTCTGGTCGCCCTTGCTCGGAGGGTGCCTGCTCACCGCTCCTGCTCTTCTGGGAAGTCATCAGAGAAACGCTCAGCCCAGCGCCCTGCAAGCTGCTCGTAATGTGAGTTACAACTGGTCTGCTGAACCACCGTGCTGCTGTAGGCATTCGGCGGTGATGTGCTGGACAGACTGTGAGAAACAGATTGTTTGTGGTGACCCGGGGGAGCAAAACTTCAGGAATCTTCTTTTGCTGATTGCACGAGTGATAGAAAGCTGATGCTGGCACCCATGGAGCCCGCTCGAGTGTCCCCACTTGGTGTGTACTTGCCCCAGGCCGGGGGAAGGCAGGTATGCTTTATGGGGTGTAAAAGCAGCTTCTAAAATCACTGCAGTGCACAATGCCTAGAAACTGGCTGCTGTCACCCCAGCTGAGCGAGAGGATGCTGCTAGATGTGGCTGGTTTCTCTGAACTGTCTAATGTCCGTTAATTGCACTGGCCACAGCCCCTGTAAGGAATACAGGTGTTTAGCAGCTGGTCTGGGGCCAACTGAAGGACCTTTCAGGTACATCAGAGCTTCTCTCTCAAGTAACCAGCGATAGGACGAGAGGCAATGGCCACAAGTTGTGCGAGGGGAGGTTCAGATTGGATATTAGGAAAAATTTCTTTACTGCAGGAGTGGTCAGGCATTGGACCAGGCTGCCCCGGGCAGTGGTGGAGTCCCCATCCCTGGAGGGGTTCAAAAAACTATGTGGATGTGGCACTTCGAGACATGGTTTAGCGGGCATGGGGGTGTTGGGGTGACGGTTGGACTTGATGATCTTGGAGGTCTTTTCCAACCTATGATTCTATAATTCTCTCGTCCTGTACTGCACTCGCCAAGCTCCTGGCTGCAGCAACAAATTCTCTTGAATAAAAGTGCTAAAACCTCTCATATTATAATAATTTTATTAAATTTGACTTGTAGTATTTAATAGCAATGATTGCTCAGTCTGGCTGCAGGCTGTGGGTCACCATCCCCGTTTGGTGTGGTAACTGCGTGACTTTATCCGTGGCCTGAAAAGACAGAAACTGTGGGACTCTGCAGTGGCACTTTTAAAATCGCTCTTCTGATCGGAGCGGTGATTTCCCTGCTCTGTGCTAATCACGGGACAGGAATAAAAAAGGTGAGTATTGGAACACAAAAATGTTATGCTAAGCTAGTTGTGGGGATGTCTCTCTTCCACCCAGTCTCAGGAAAAGCTCTGTACCAGGTGGTTGTTGGGCTCAGTGGCGGAGAGGCCTGAAGAGAGATGAATCGGAGACAAAGACAGGAGGAACTGCGTGTAAAAGCCAGCAGAAAGCTGACAGGTACAGGATTACATTTTCCTTTGCGAGTGTTGGGTGGGGACTTCCTTCTGTGGCTGGGTGAAGATGCAGTTGCTTATGTCTGGAGACCAGCTTTTTCAGTCCAAATGCTGAGGCAATACACACGTGTACATTAATTCATGTGTTTGTCTTGATCTCCAACAGTTTCAGTGTTAAAAGGCTTTGGGAAACAGGCTGTAGGCAAAGAACCTTTCCAATTCCTGAGAGTGATTTGCAGTTTATTCCGGTGTGGCTGGCTGCAGATTCTAATCTTAGCGTAAATTAAAGAAATGTCTCTCCCCTCCTCCCCTCTCCCTCACAACTTCCCATTCCTGTAGATCATTATTTGGCATCATTGTACCTGGCTGCTGGCAGCTTGACAAGATTCTCCATTTTTTTCTGCATGTTGTGTGTCTGCCCGGAACAGATGGAAATGGTTTGCTTTGCCGTTTCCCCAAAGGGCACGAGACAGTGCTGCTGTTTTCAAATCCTGCCTTATTGTTCTCGGGGAGGCTGACTCTGGCAGAAGGACTGTCGAACCCTTCTTCTTAGGTTGCAGCTCAGCCTGGAGTCATGGAGACCTCCTCGCTCTCCACAACTACCTGAAAGGAGGTTGTGGTGAGGTGGGGGTTGGTCTCTTCTCCCAAGTAATCAGCGATAGGACGAGAGGCAATGGCCTCAGGTTGTGCCAGGGGAGGTTTAGATTGGATATCAGGAAAAATGTCTTCACTGCAAGAGTGGTCAGGCATTGGACCAGGCTGCCCAGGGCAGTGGTGGAGTCCCCATCCCTGGAGGGGTTCAAAAAACGTGTGGATGTGGCACTTCAGGGCATGGCTTAGCAGGCATGGTGGTGATGGGTGGATGGTTGGACTGGATGATCTTAGAGGTCTTTTCCAACCTTAATGATTCTGTGATTCGAAGTATGCAAAGGAGCCTCAGCATGTTCCCATCGCTGTTGGTACCGGCTGCCCCCAGGCCCATGCGGGGCAAGGGCTGTGGGAGGTGAGCCCGTCTGCACTGGGGACCTTATTCCCACCCAGGTTTGCGAATTCCCCATGAGCCTGAGAACCTGCTCTTCTGCTGCTCTTGCTTCTTGGATGAAGAAAGGATTTTGGGGTTCCCAAGCAAAACCCATGACAGGGAAACAGATTCTGCAAAGCAAGGCTCAGTCTGGTGAAACACCTGAATCCCATGTCCCTGGCTCAGTCAGCGCAGACGCTCCTGGGGAATCCCGACCCAGACCTCGCCTGGGGAAGTGGGACACCAGAAGAGGGAGAGAGGTCTCTGGCTCCTCAGTTCTCATCACCTTTTGTTTTCTTAAACTCTCATTCCCAAAGACAAAAATCTGACCTGTGCTGTAATCAAAGGAAGCTGGAGCGTGGAGATGGTCTCCGAGGAGAGCTGAGATGGCTTTGCTTTGAGGGGGTCTGATGAGATGCCATTCATTACCGCATGTAAAGTGCTTTTTGAAGGCTCGGATGAAGGTGCTTTAACAGCATCCATGCTTTGTCTTAGTGATGGCTGGGGCTCTCCTTCTCTGCAGCGCCTGTGACCTGGCGCTTTTTGTCTCTCCGCTCCCCTCTGGGGACGAAGGGGCAAGTGGAAGAAGATATTAGAAAACACTGCAAAATGGAACATTAAGTCTGGCTTAATTAAGAAACACTACATTGCTGGAATTATTAACTGCAAATTCTCTTGAGAATCATTTCATGGGAGATTGAGTTACTGCAGGCCCTGGCCTGATCTGAATGGCTGTCATTGGTTTAAATGACAGCGCTGAGGTTACGCGTGTGTGTGTGTGTCGGTGTTAATCAGATCCTGGATTTCATAATTTCACAAATTAAATTCCTTGGTTTATTCAATTAGTGTGTTAAAGATGATTCGCCTGACTTCTCGCAGCTCTGATGATGCAGCCCGGTTGCACACAGCTTTCGCCCCGGTCACGGCGCATCCAGGGACCGGGGAGCAAAGCTCTGTGCTGCTGGGGGTGGCCCTCCGACCGTGACGGTGAACTCGGAGAAATTTGGATTTGGTTTACGACACAGCCGAATGTCTCGACTGGCGTGTGGCTGGTCCCACACTGCAGGGGCTTGTAATCATCTCTTTAGGCTCCTCCTGCCTCTACGAGCCTACGGAGCGATACAGGGAGCCCCGCCACCAGCCAGGCTGTGCTCNTGCTAATCCATCACCCCGAGGATGCACCTGCACATTGCCAGCCTGGGATGAGCCAGCCTCTGCTGTGTGCCGCAGGCAGGCGCTGAGGTTTGATGGCTTCTTGACTTTGGATGTGATGTCTCAACCTAGAAACCTGTGGGCTCCTCCCCAGCTACTCAGCAGTGACCGTCGTGGCACAAAAAATACCAGGCGTAGGAGAAAAGGAACCCATTGCTTGGAGGAGCTGATTGTGTGAAGGCTCCAGGCTGTCCTTCAGATCGCACTGAAATGCCTTTTGGAGCAACACATTAAGGGTCGTCAGTTCAGCTACCTGTATGTCGAAAAGATCTCTGAGAGCCCAGGGGTGTCGAACATGCCTGAATCTCTTCCCCTCACCTGTTTTGGTCCTAGAGGAGAAGCTTCAGAAAATTAGTCACCTACAAGAAACTGGGTCCGTAGAAATATTAAATAGCTCACGCCAAGGGGCTCGCTGCTGGGTGCCTCTGCAAATGTTTAATAAAACATTCCCTAAAAATCCAGATATTTCTTTGGACAACCTAGATGCAAACTAAATTTTTTCCTATGCAAAACAGAAGTTACTATGCAGAAACACCCTCAGCAGCATCCTGAGGCACGGCAGCCACCTGACGGACCACGGTGGGAGGTCAGTGCTGAGCCCCACTGGCACATACCCGGAGGATGCTCTGCAGCCTGGTCCTCAGCCACGGGGCAGCGTGGGATGAAGGCCCAAGGCCTGGGGGACATCTTTATTGTGGTTGTTGGCGAAGACCCGCTGTAACCCCACTTACATTTTCCTCCTGCAAAGTTTCTGCTCCCTTTGTGGGTTGAGGTTTAAACCAGGTCATAGGAACTTGTGGGCTTGGAGCTGCAGAAAGCGGCCGTCAGCTGGAAGCATCGCTTGTGGGAGGGCATGGGGGGAGCAGCCCCCTTCCTACGCCTGTGTGCAGACCATCTTAAACTCAGTTCTTTCTGAATAAAGTGCCTTTGTACTCAGTAGCTGGATAAAGCTGTCAGGCTTTTTGCCTCTGATGGGCTCAGAGCGAGGACCTGTAACTTATCCAGCAGTATTTTCTCCATATCCTTTCACCTACACATCCCAAGGGCTACCAGACATCTTCCCCACCTATTCCAGAAAAGAACGAGACAGAAAAGCACCCAATAATATATCTGACTGTATTTCAAAGTTGCTGATTGTAAACAAACTTCATTGAAGAAATAAAATCACGTGACAAGATACCAGAGTGATACTATAAATCCGTTCTTATTATTGTCGCCACACTTCACATTTTTGGAACTCAGAATTTAGCTCATGGTGTACAAAAACTTGTAAAAATTTATTGCAAGCGTGCCTTTGTGTAGAACAAAACCGGTGTCACAAAAGTGGTTCCCTGTCCCGTGCAGAAACGCAGCTGTGTAGCTCTCACCGCGAAGAAGTCACACACCTGCATTTCCTGAAAGACTTGGCTGTTACCAAATTGCTCTGAGAAGTTCTTAACAAAAAAAAAAAGGGGGAAAATAAAAGCAATTGCAGTGTATGCTTTACCTCTGGAGCTTACATTTTCGACAGAAATCCTTAGAGTTATAAAGAATATGGAACTTTGCCACAGGACCGCAGGTGTTGTGAGCAGAGCCCGATGGTGGCATCTTGAAAGCACTCGGCCGGCTGAGGGCCATCACCGCATCGGATGGAATGGAAGCTGCACGTACCAAATGTAAACGAAACCGAAACCTAGAGGGGGAGATTCCTTTTCCCGAATCCCCATTGCTCCTGCTCCTAGGTTGGCGATTCCTTGGACGGGCGTTGCATGCTGTGCCGACGTGCAGCAGTGCTTCGACTCCAAGGCCGAGGGCCACCGAGCACGGGCGGTATAAGGACAGGCATGGACTGTAGCCAAAGCAGGGTCTATGTCGCTAAAGCAGCTGCGCAGCTGGGTTGTGCTAAACATCAGCCTCTTCGTTTTAATCAAAAGGCAGCAGGGGAGAGGGGGGTTTGCATGCTGGGAAGATGAGAGTTAGAAGGGGTCACCCAGCTCCTCGCCCTCCACATGCCCAACCGCTGAACCTTCCTCTGCCTCCTCAGACCCGCTGCTCCCCTTGAACTCCTCCTTGTATCAGACTGTACTGATTAGCTTCACCTGAACTGGATCAGACTAATCCCTAGCCTAAATCTGAGTGTTGTTACCCCTAATCTCACCCCAGAACATGGGGTCAAATTTTTAATTGCTGTATTGAAATGCCAGGTGAAGATTAGGCTGGTAGATAGGAGAAAAATCCAGGTTGCAGAAGTCCAAGAGACCTGCAATTTGCTTTCCATCAAGTGAGTAACTGTTTCATAGAGAGGTGCGAATTGTTCAGCAGTCACGTTTTGCATACACCTTGACACAGATTAATTGGAGAACAAGACCACAAAGTTACTTTGACACCAAGTGGGTTGGGGTTCTGGACAGAAGAACCCAGTGTACTGGGCTTTGCTTTTCAGTTTCTAGGCTTTTAATAACTAGCCCAAACAGGACAAAATGCTCTGAAAGCACGCTGTGAATACTTGAAGAGCACAGCAGTGGCCAGCTTTTTCATTTTAGAAACAAGAGTTGGCTGGGCTGGGAGCAAACTCTACAGGTCTGGCATCTTCCCTTCCCTAAGCTTCATTTGGCTCCCTCCAGGGTCCCTGTGATGAGACTAGCTTGACCATGAAGTTGGTTTGCCCAAGGAGCCTGGATCTCCAATGGCACTTCCCTCTCCCCTCTTCGTTCCTCCGACCGGGTCCTGCCCATCTGGGCCCTGCGGTCCTTTCCCACTGGGTTCTTCAGCCAGGTCCCCCACACATTCAAGGGTTGTTGCAGTTACATCAAAGGAGTGCTTTTTGCAGAGTGATGCTTTCAGGGATAAAGTGTTTGCACTACACATCGTGTGGACCACCTTGACATCTAGTACAAGCAATTATTACTTCAGAAGAGTGATACAAAAGGGATTTACCACTTAAGGCCTGTTCGTGGTACCTAACAGCTGTTCACCAGACCTATCAGTGTGGAAGGGTTTAAAAAAAGAAACCAAAACACCAAATAACCCCCAAGACCATGTCAAAGGCCCCTCTTTGACGCTGATTGAGAGCTGCAGCCATCCCCATGGGAGCAGCGGGTGTGGTGATGCTGATACCAGTCTCGGGTCCACACGAACCTTACGGGGCAGCACTAACGGGGCAAAGCAGGCAACACCTTCACAGTGACTGCAATTATCATAGGCTTCAGAAACAATACCCTGTTTCATCTGAGATTTGCAAAAAAGCAGAAAGGATCAGCAAAGTAATACTATAAAAGTAAATTTGAAAGGCCAACTCTGTGTTGTCACCTCTTCCAGACTGACCAAGAACCTGTGGGATGATGTGGATGTGCTCTAAATCCACAGAATGAGGGAAGCAAAGGACAGCGTGGGGCAGGAAACTTCTCCAGGGCTAGATTTCTGAAGATACAGAGCTGTCCCTCAAAAGAAGAGGAAGAGACCCTTTTCATACAAAGCGCAGGTATTCTCAACTGTTGCCCAGCTCTGAGATGATGATACGGGGCCTTTTCCAGTTCATAATGCTCCTGGAAACAAAGGTAGGTTTAGGAAGAACTGTTAGAAGAAGGAATATACATCACGTGGCACTGGTGATTGGCTTGCATTTGAGCGGGTGATGACATGATCTGTGCAAAATATCCTAGTTAATGACAGGCCAAAGATATCCATGTTTAGAGCTTAGAGTTCCTTGCCTTTGTGAGACGTTGCTAACAGTCCTTTGACACTTGACTGTTCTTCTCAACCAGACTGAGCTGAGCTCTTGTTTTGCAGACCACTTATCTTAAATCAGTCCTAGCAACAAGAAACTGCCGTGGCGAACTCCACAGCAGAGATGGATGGAAGACTTCATATTTCATCTAAGCCTCAGTGACTTTTGTCAAGTCAGTAATTATTTGTCTGAACGTCACATTGATTACTGGACTATAGCAGAGCTTCAAATTCTCCATTTGTCTCCTCTAAGCTCCTCTAGGCAGGTTGGGCTGCTATGTTTTATCCTGTTTTTCTCTTACCTTCAGTGCAATTTGGTTTTGACTCTAACTGGCCTACGTGGAGTAAGGAACCTGTGCTGACAAAGCCCCACAGCCCTTGCTTTAGGGTGGAACGATGTTCAGCATGCTTTCCTTTCCAGTTTGGAAAAGTGCATTTGGACAAGAACTGAGTGACTGCAAACGCAGAGCATGGACTCGATCAGCAGGAGTGCGGACTCCACGGTGTCATTGCCCCCTCACCTGTGCTGCACCTCGGTGTCTGATGGGGGAAGGGGAAGCTCCTGTGTGAGGAGCTAACGATGGCTCATGACCGCTGAGGCCGTTAAAGCGCTTTGAGGTCCTCATGCGGAAAGCAGCACAGCACTATCAGTGCAGCGTAATCCCCGGCTCGGCACTCAAATCAGCTCCAGGACTTGGAGGCTTCTTTCACTACTCACCAGCTCAAGACAGGCTACTAAATAAATGTTAGAAGGAAAATAAAAAACCTCTTCAGCCACAAAAACAAAAACCAAAAAAGCCACAGAAGTGTAGCCAGAGGCAAAGAATGGGAATGCTCTTTTGAGCTGCTGCCCTCGATGTCGGTCTGGAAACAGCTAAATTCACTTTTCTGTAGGAAGTGTCTGAAGAAAATAAAGTTGTACCCATTAAGGATGCTGAGACTTCTGTAAACTGGAATTGCTGGACCAGCTTGTAAACACAGAAAGGCCGGGGCTAGAGAATAGAAATGGAGAATGCAGAAGAGATTTCTTTAAATTGGGCCCTAGTGTCAAGTGCACAAATGGGCTGAAGTAAAAAGTGGCAGAGTTTCTGCAAGCCCTTGAACCATTTTTCAGCTGAGACAACAGCAGTAGAAACCATGTCACAGTGGCTTCTAAGTGAGTATTATATTACACGCTGGAAAGGGAAATGTTTTCCAAGTACGGATCGTGGCAGGACAGACGTTTCTTGAAAGAAGTACTGTGCATAGAAGGCGGTCAGTACGTCTTACTGATGTTCTTGGTTCTCTGAAACAAAGTTTGCATACTGTAAATAAGTAATTTTCAGTTTCATGTGAGTGGAAATGCAATTCAGCAGGAGAGAAATGAGCCTTGCCGCTCCCTAGTCTGCTTCACTGTCAAACTCTTTTTTTTTTCCCCTTGGAAAAATTTAGAGCTGTTCCTCTGTGATCTGGTTGCCATTTCCACCGCATTTTAACTACTGCTGAGCTTTGCGATCTCTTACCCAGATTGTCTCAAGGCTACAAAAAAAAAAACAACGCCAAGCCAACAAAACCCAAACAACCCCAAACCTGGTATCGTTTCACCAGCCGTTGCACAACGAACGCACACACGCACGCTACAACTAGCATCCTCGCACTACGCTGAGACTAACTCCCCCCCCGACCCCCCTTTTTTCTGTTTTCTTTAACTAGGGAGAAGCTTTAGTGCTACAAGCAGCTGGGGAACCAAATCTGAGTAAGCCGGTTTGCAGCAAAGGAAACGCTACGGAAGCTGAGCTGCAGTTAACAAGCTTCTGCCTTTTAAAAACGATTTGATTTCTTCCTTAATTACTTCGCCTCACTTGTAGTAACATAGAGAAAGTGCAAGATGCTTTTCCAATGAGGAGGAATCTTAACTTTCCCTGCCTCTCTCTTCTCCCAGTCAATAAATGGAGAAGAGGAGGTGGAGCAGTCATCTGTGGAAACAGACAATGCTTTGGTGGCTTTTGCTTGTTGGCTTCGAGAGCCAACGTTCAGGCATTTTGTGCATATAAATATATATAAATATTTTTGCTCATTTATGGAATGTTTGTGCATATTTAGGGCACCGGTTCAAAATGATGAGGAATGGTTAAGGCTAAGAAAATGAAATTCATTGCAAAGCTATAATTTTGTCTTCATCTTTCTCCTTTACAAAGGAGACTAAAGCATCTTCCCTGTAATAGTCAGCCACTGTGTAATCCCCCATCAACACCAATTCTAGGGAAAACTACTCAGGACCCAGTCCCTGAGGCAAAAAGCTAGGACCTCATGATTTTTAGCTCAAGTAATCCATATAATTAACAGAACACGTTAGTGGAAAATTAAACATTCAAGGCCTGGGATCTCCTGTCACCTGAAAAAGAAACGGCGTTTTTCTGTACGAGATGGCCTAGATCCAAGCCTTTAAGCACACATTGCAAGGTAGCAATTGGCCAAAGGCTCCAGATCTATATCTCGAGGGGCTACAACGTAGCTGGAGAGTGCTGTTCTTACTCCTCAGAAGTGCCAAGGGGCTCCTAGAAGGTCCTGCAAACCTCCCCGCCTCTGCTGGGAGCACAGGCATCTTGCAAGTTCTCCACCACTGCAGGGGAACACAAGGAAGCTGGGCTCCCAGCAGCTACTCTTCATTCAAGCTGTCCCATCAGCAAAGTTCCAGCCAGACCTTTCCCAGCTGCTCCAATTTTGACTACCACATAAATTTACAGCATTGTCTGAAGCAGGGAGCGAACACTAAGAACGCCATTTGCCTTCTGGTACCTCTGTGGAGTTTCCCAAATAAAAAAAAGGAAACCATGGGCTTATATTGCTGAACATTTATTTTTCGTGGCTCACTCTAGCTCCTCTCCCCATTTGAATATTTAGAAAGCTGACAAGAACCATCTACTGCACGCACCCAGTCTGAAGAGGGGTAGTCTGAGTTCTCTTTGGGGACAAGAAGTTTTGAACTCATCCTCGGGCTCCTATGCAGCTTGGCACGGCCAAGATTGAGAGTGGTACAAACCCCCTCCTCCCTTTCGAGGCTAGAAGGTCTCAACACACAAGGCTTTGTCCTTTCTCACACGTTTCCCAGATGGAGACTTTGTGGACTGGGAAGGGAAAAAGGGTGCTTAGGGAACCCACTGCTGTAGGGCACGCAGCCAGTGGGCAGAGTAGGACACATAGGACAATCTCTAGGCTATATTGCAGGCAGAACCACCATGGAGTTGGCCATCCCCTTGCTTTCCCTGCAGCCAGGTGAGATCTGCCACAGTCTGCTCCAAAAAAATAAGACTTTAGTGGAACTCGAAAGATGTCAGTGCAAGGATGCTCTTTGGGCTAGTCAGTAATTTACTAACCCCTGCTGGATTCTTCCTCCGTAATGACCTACATGCTATGCATCTGCACGTCACCTAATGATGGAATCTGGGGAGTTCTCACATTCGTGGTGGTTACCTTTTATTGTCTCTTGCGAGACAGACACATAAAACCTGGCGAGGTTTACACTGACAGAGAAATCAATCAATCGCTCACTCCCTCCATTCCTCTTGAATCAACTCACACCATTCTTTGGTAAAACTTTTCAGCCTTGGGGCCCTAAAACCAACATGGTTTCTGCGCTGCAAGTTAATGCAATTCTGTTTGTGTCCATCACTGCTAACCTTTAGAATATGGAGTTTTTTTGCTGACTGAGTTGTGGTCTGAAACCAAAAACGAGCAGAGGGCAGGGCAGTATTTCACCTCGGTATCACTTCTCCCCTGTTTCCATCACACCTCTCTCTCAGTTTTCCAAAGCTTCAATGGCCTTCAGATTCCACCAGCACCAAACCGTAGCGTTTCAGCCACAGGCACCAGCGCATGACGATGCTCGTCCTCTACAGTGTTCCTCAGAATGGGACAACTCTTTGGGCTTGCGCACTTTTTGGTGAGGTTTAAGGTCTGGTTGCAACCGGACTTCTTTCTTTTCAAAAAACACAAAGCTATGTTATTTTGCTAAACATGTAATCTGCTTAATTACAACTACTGTGACAAGCCCTGAATTCTAACAGGAAGAATTCCTACAGAACGCCCCGCAGTGATAATGGGAAACACACTGCTGTTAGTGACTTATTTTTTTCCTGCCAACTGTGTGCCAAGAGATGTTCTAAAATGGACCAAAAAAGTCTTGACAGTTACAAAAGGAAAGGAAAGAAATTGCTGTTCCTAAAAACTTAACAGTCCATTACATCAGATTTTTAAGCAATTTTTAAGACACGGTTGAAATCAAGAAAAAAATGTCGTTGTTATACTCTGATTTCTCACCTGTACACTGACCGTGGCAGTTAAGATGTGAGGCAGTACTACTTACTGGTTTACTCACTGATAATACTTACAGTATTACTCACTGTTTGTTTGTGTATAAAATGTTTCATCCTGGTTAAAAAAGAAAATCAATGGTGTCATGTATTTCCATTTTAAATTCACTAATGTATTTCGTTTCTCCTAATTTTGCTGTGTTCTAACTGGGATCAAATTGCCTAATATTACATTAACAAAAACAAAGGAGAAAGAAAAAAAGACAGAAAGAAAAAGTCTTAACTGGTCGTCAGTTCCTGGCTGCCTGCCCGTCAAGGTTTTGTTTGTCAAGACACTCACTTCAGCGTTCGTGGATCTGAACCGCGCCGTTTAGCACACTGGGAGAGCAGCGCCGATGCCTTCCGAGGTGGCAGGCACCCTCCGCCACAGCCCACGGTGCAGACTCACCTTGCTTGTCCCAGAACTGGGTAACTCCAAGTAAGGTATAGAGCTTTCTGCAATGCCCACCTAGGACTGCTGAGCTCTGTCAGCCTATGACAAGCTCTTAGCCCAAGAGGAACTTTACAAGATGACCCTGCTCAACAAATAGCATTGAGAGATGACTAATTTAAGTCCGTTTCTGGTGTACAGATCCCCACAGGGCATTCCCATATGCAATTGTGTGTCAGATTTTCCAGTGGAACTTTCTGTAGGACACGTTTACATCCAGCTGCTAGTAGCAACAAAATTTCCACCTCTCTAGTGGCATCACTTGGCATTTTTGGATAAGGACAGCACTGGTGGTGTCACGAGTTCCTTGCTTTGCCGTTCCAGGTGTGGTATCTTCTTCTGCTCAACCTCCAGCCCCTGCCTACACCACCGAGAACAAAGCATCAATGGGAGGGTGAGATGTCTTCCAAGCCCAGCAGCTCCTTTACAAGTCTCTCGCCAAACTGTGCGCGGCTGTACCTTGTCACGTGGTAGGCCTCTGACATTTTGTAGAGGATGTAGGCATTGTTTATAGCGATGCTGATGGCAAACCAGAATACTTGTTGCCAGGTCTTGTTTGGTTTGTGAGAAATGAAATACCTGGAAAGTCAAGAGAGAAGGGGAGGGAAAAGCAGCGTTCAGCAGCTGGGATGCAAGAAATGACCCCAAAGACTCCGCAGTCCCAAAGGGGAAGGAGGCCCAGGACTCAATACCTAGTGCAAGTATCATCTTAAGAAATTTTGCACAATGTATTCGACAGTCATTTACAGTTAAGTTGCACAATTTTGGAGATTTCTGGTAGTGTCTAAAAGAACAGGCTTCCTTTCTCTCAGAAGAAAAACCTCAGGAACACTCTCACCTCTGTACCGCTCCACGTAAGTAAGAGTACCGATACAGACTCCTCGAGCTTACCCGTGGCAAACATCCACGTGATGGGAGCTGTGGGTCTGAATCCCTGCAATCTGTAACTAAAAACAGCCTCAGGCACATTACGTTATGGTTTAGGGCATACTGCTGACGCTTCTCCTCTCGTTCATCTCTCTGGCGAGCAAAGAATGATTTCTGCTGCTGTCAACAGTAGGTGGGAGGGTGTGGGGGTAGAGCTGGAGCGTGCAGTGCTGGTGTGCGGAGCATCTCTCCATAAGGCAGGACTAGAAAGCACTGACATCCTTATATTTAGGTTCTGACTAATTCTAGGACTGCCAGAATATTCGCTCTTCGGTCATAAGATTTCCCACTTCCCTACTTTCATTTTTTTTAGTAATCATTTAAGTCTACTACCTCACCTCTTTTTCACATTGATTTCCTCAGATCCGATCCCAACATCAGTCTCCGGCAACCACCTCCTCCTCTCTCATCTCTTCTACTGAATTCTTGCTGCCTTGCCCAGAACTGGCTTGGAAAATCCCTGCTGTTTTCTCTCTCTCTCCTCAATTTTTAGTTCTTCAAATCTTCCGCACCTCATCACTGTTCCCACATTCAAGCTTCACCAGTGCTGTTCTTACTCCTTTCTGTTTCTTCCTGCTACATTGAGAGCTAACACCGAGGACCCCAACTGGAGTTCAGGAGCCAGGAGATCCACATCCTGCTCTCCCAGATCACCTAAATCAGCTTTACACCCACAACAGAACATCCTTTCCCTCTGGCTCCAGGTGACACAAGTATCATTAGGACAAATAATAATTACCTAAACACCATCTGCTTATAAGACAGGAGACCTGCGCTAGCCTGAGACACTGGTGGGGCTGGTAGACCCTTGCTGAATTCTCTAACTAGCCTTCAATTTGATGTGGCCAAGAACATCCTCCTGCTGGCTCATCTTCCCAACATTTTAAAGTCATTTACAAGGTGCTAAGAACATAAGTCTCATTTTCTTTTTTTAACTGGTGGAGGGGTGGCTAGAGCCAAAACAGCACCAGCGTTGCAGCTCTTGCCCTTGTGCAGAGCCAGTTTCTGATCTGTGACCGAAAGAGGAGTTTTGTCACAGCTTAATTCCGCGGCAGCAAGACTGGGCTCTCAGCTGCAGCTCAGCATGGAGAACTCAAACACTGCAGCAACAGAGGGGGAGTGAAAGAAATACACACACACACACACACACACACACACACACACGCATCCTTACTCACTTGCTGTATTTGTCGTCGTATTTGCAGATATAGCTCAGGTGAGCAGCAAATGCTTCAACCGCCAACGGGCATGGAATTTCTCCGCTTTTTCTCTTAATTATAACTCCTGCATCAATTAGAAACAGAACAGTTTTAAATCCACATCATAGCTCTACCAATGAAAAGATACGGTTTCTATATAGGGTTTATTATAAAATAAACCTTGTTCACAGTTTCTGGCCTAAAACTGGGAAGTTCTCTGTAACAGCGATGTTAATTTGATTTTATTTTTTGCGTTGGTTGCACATTGAGCGAGGGGAAGGGGAAGAAGAGGGATCATTTTTCAGATGGAAATGAAAAGGTGTTAGACACACTTTCACCATAAGTTCAGAAAAAACCACACACTGCTATAGTCCCATGGTAGCCTGCTACAGACAGTGTATTAAGCTCTCCTCTGCTGGTTCACAATGAGTTGTGGTCACCTCTAGAGCTGGGACTTGATATTTTATGCTTTGAGTTTCGAAGGTCCCACATGAGTCCCTTGAAATGAAATCCTTTGCTTATCTCCACCCATGGGGGCCAAGAGCAACAGCACCTCCACTCCACTGAGTGCTCATCGACAAAGAACAGAAAATACGTTGAGAAGGAACCAACCAGCTAAACCCAGTCAAGACAGAGGTGATGGTGGTGGGCGAGTTGAAGGAGCCACAACCCCAGTATCCCTGAAGTGAGAAGCAGCCCGGCTCCCTGCTGCGGGGAGCCCGAGCTCAGAGGCACGCTTAGGTTTGTCGGTGGAGCCGGGCATGTGTTTCTCTGCCTGGGAGTGATGTTACCTGCCCTGCCTGGTCAGCTGGCTAGATAACGCGGCTCTTTGCGGGGGATGAGTGTCCTGCCCACTGCAGATATCTGTGGCAAGGCAACAAGTCCCCTGCTGCTACCTACAAACCACTCTCTGCATACATGACGATGTGGTGCCCAGAGCGGGTTACTCCAAGAACTGGCCCCATTCCCCCACATGGTGCATCTTTGACCTGGCCTTCTCCAACGCGACAGCAGTATTGTGAGTCCAGCGCTCTCCCAAGAAACTCCCTGGCTCTTCTCTGATTTATTCCTCCTGTTCTCTGTGTTTTCCCCGTGCGGGGGAAGCTTCTCATAGGAGGGAAGGATAAGTAAAACAAACTTATAGTACTTTATTAAGGAGCCTGTTCCCTAACTTTTTACTTCATGTCCCCACAGGGTGTGATGGTCAGCTCTCCAGGCTATGGACCGTCTCTTGCTCCATGCCTATGGCATGCTGTCTAGTGAGGATTCCTGCTCTCCCCCAGGCACAACACTGACTTTGCCCAGGTCCAGAGAAGCACAGGCTTGGCTGCACACTTTCTCAGTGTTGTTTCGGTACAGGTACAGTTCTGGGCTTTCTCATTTCTCAAGCCTTCAAGCTCTCATTGCCTGCCTTCTGCCAACTCTTTTACAATCATCCCTAAAATGCGCCTCACGTTTTGATTACGGACTTCACCATTTCATTCCTTCAGCTGGAAGTCTCCTTCCATCCATTATCTCTGTCAAGCTCCCTGTGCTGCCCTAGCTGGCAAGCTCTATTTTGAAGAAAGACTTACGACACATACTAAATGTCATGTTACAGCCCAGCCATGCAGCAATTTATCTGGGGTCTTTAAAGTCTGATTTTCCAAGAGTCCAAAATGATATCACCTCTAAATTGTTCGATACATTTTCCTTTCACCTCTGCTCCTCCCAAGCTGGGTGTAAATGTAGCCCAAGAGGACAGGAAAAAAATCCCAATCAAATAAATAAATCCTTCATTACATTCACACACTTATCACAGTGCTTTTTTGATCCTTTTCAGGAGTCCTACAAAAACCTGGGCAGCAGGAGGTAAAAAGGGTTGATATACCACCAGCCTGCTGCATCAGCGCTGCAAAATCACTTGCCATCCCACCCGGGCAGGTCAGGAAAGGGTAAGTATGTTCCTGATGCCAACAGTTTACAGAAAAACATCCCCTTCTTTCTCCTCTTGCTCTCCTCTCTTCTCTTTCTTCCCCCTCACCTCCTTTGGAGGATTTATATTCCCTTTGTATTCACAGCCCTTAAAAGAAATGTATTGTGGTGGCAGCTATGTGGGTACCATATACTCCCTCTCACTTTCTACTATATTCCACGTACCGTTCCTCTGAGAATACAAATAGCTTTACACGCACGTTATTTTTATAGCTTTTCCTCGGCTTGTTTCACAGCCACGGGCCACCTCCGCAGGGAGAGCAGCCGCCAGGGCTGAGTGGTTCCTGGCTGCAGGTCTCCGTGGCCAGCGGTGCCGAGGCAGCCGACTCACCGGCACGTCCCAGGAGCCGATTCCCCTCCTCGTCCTCCCCCAGCATCGCTGCGTGCCCGTCCCTGGACCCCGGCAGCGCTCCAGGGAACACGCCGCCTGCCTTTGCCTGCCTGCTGGAAAGGCTGCAACCACAGCTTTTGGGTCTGGGGGCTTTTTAACCTCTTTTTTTTTAAAAAAAAAAAATGTTTTTAAGCTGTATGCTCATCAAGCAAACTTAGAAAATACCACCCCAATGAAACAACCAGAAAGACAAAGGTGTACATATGTTTATTTCCTCAAACACTTATTCTAAGCCGATCTGTGATTTTAGGAGCTAGAATCATGGTTTTTAAAAATGGATGCTCGGTAATACTAGCACTTGCATCCGCCTTGCTAAGGAATGAGATTTCATAACATAACGGAACAGAGGGGGCACTGCATGTTCCATTTTTTATCTGGACTTAGATTTGTTACCGTTCTTTATCAGAATTGCAGACAGTCAGCCTTGTACAAGCTCTAACGTTCAAGGTCTTCCCATCAGAGTCCTCCAGCCCCATCCCCACTCTCACCATACTTGGACGCAACCCCCTAAATGCAGTCTCATAAAGGACACGGGGAAATTTAAAGTCAAACCCCTAAACTTCCCCGTCGCAAAACATACTTTTTAATATTATGCTTCTTTCCCCAGACTTTCCAGTCCTGGGTCAATCTCACAAATTGATTTTTTCAGGAAACTAAATTGTCAGCAGACACTCCTCACTCCAGCCTCTTCTGGGCTAAGAACCACACAGGGACTTCTACAGCTGCTTCATACAATTGCGATGCCTCCACAACATCTCCCGTCTTCTCACGAGTCACCTGTGAGATGCCAACACACCACTTGCAGCTCTTCAGTCCTTGCCTGTGTGGCCCAAGCTTTCTTTTCTGTCCTTAGCTATTGTCTGTTTAGCTTTCAAACAGAACTGGTTGGTGAAGAGCAGCTGTGAAAGCTCTTCTCAGAAATAAGCTACTCCACAAAAGCCCTTGGGTTCAACAAGCTTTTGCTAAAGATGCCATTCAGGTCATCCTGCTGTGCACCAAGTGAGGTTGCTGCCTGCTCCACAGGAAAAATAGAAACGATTGTCGTTATTTCTAGAACATAGTAATGGGGATGCTGGGAAAGCAAGCACCAGATCTAGAGTGGAAGAACAAAAATGCAGCCACGTTCCACAGATGGGGAGGTTTGGGTCAGCGTATACATCACTGCTTTAGAATACAGGTAACTTTTTATTCTCTGGGGGTCCCAATCTCTTTTGGCTTCTCAGTAATTCTGTAACAGAGGTGCAAGGGAAAACTAAACTCAAGTTAAAGCTCACGGGAAATTAAAAACCCTACTGAATTTTGATCTAGGCAGAAACTTCATACACAGCAGAGTAAGCAGGACTTTTTTTTTCAAGACTAGAGGAATAAGACTCATCATTTAGCATCTGAGATGATGTATTATGACACGTTGGTTCAAAACATCCATAATAAATAACCTGCTGCATCCAAGAATAGTATTCATAGATCAGGTCTGACAAGTGTACTGCCCTCCTGGTGCCTCTGGCTTGGGTGGGATTTGCACTCCGAGTAAAGGCGAGATTTACTTTCTCTATTTTCCTCTAAATTGCATTAAATGGATCATTAGCTACATCTACCTCTTTTCTCATCTTAAGTTTCGCTTTGACCGTCTCTTGCCTTTCATTTTTAAGGTTTTCTCTTCATGGCCTCCTCCACCCCACTCAACATTTACACTCAACCGAGTGCAAACATGCACCACCCGTTGTCAGGTCTGCCCAGCTCCCCTGCGTGGGTTTCATTCCCCTTTGCCCCTACCTCCTCTCCCGTCCAACATATGTGCTCAGCAGGTCTGTGCTACAGGCCTGCCTCAAGGAGCACAGATTCCTCTTCTTCATCCTCTGTTTGTGCATGCCATAGAGGAGACTATGGTGGTCCAGCTTCAAGTTGGTTTAAACTAGCTTTGCTGCACTGACTTCAGAGATGCCAAATTAGAGGCAGGCAATCTGGTCTCCTGCCTTCCTACAGAGTCTCCATCTGTTCCCAGCTCTCCACTACAGACTCTCTTCCCCCCAGCACCACTCTTTAAAAAGCCACTCTCCGTTTTCTGCTCTGATTCACCGTGAACTATGTCAGCTGTCCCAGCCAGCATTTGGTGAGCAATGCGTTGGGCAGGTCTTGCCCATCACACACACAGGTCCTAATCAGCAGACATTAAACTACCTCACACATGCAACCTACAGTCCCAAAACAGACCCAAGGTCAAGCACAAGCACATCCTGATGGTGAACACCCCTCACAGGGAGCAACACTGCTCTAGGGACTGGCTTCAGCAGGGTCCCCAAAGCATCATATTTCCTTCACCTACATATCTTCACAGAAACACAGAATATTTGGGGTTAGAAGGGACCTCTGTGGGTCACATAGTCCAACCACCCTGCCGAAGCAGGGTCACCTAGAGCAGGCTGCACAGGACCATATCCAGGCGGGTCTTGAATATCTCCAGAGAAGGAGACTCCACAACCTCCCCGGGCAACCTGTTACAGTGCTCTGTCACCCTCAGAGTGAAGAAGTTCTTCCTCATGTTCAGACTTCAGCATTTGTGCTCAGACACTGGTCCATCCGAGTCACCAAGTCCTCACTCTTCTGGGGCACCTGGCAGAATTCCTTGGGATGAGCCACACTTTGCTAAGGTAATGAGCCTTCTGGCAAGGCACTGAACAGCGCACTAAATCAACTTCTCAGCTTACCATACAGTAATTCAAGGCTCTGATGGTGTAGCCTGTACACACACATGAGAGCCACTCAGGATTCAGAACATGAGCGTACAAGACGCTTTTGAATTTGTGGCCTTCCATTTTAAGGTTTAGGTTATTCTTATTTTTCTCAGGCATTTATACATAAATCTGAATGATAAAAGTGAAAAGAAACTGAAACAATATTTTCACTGAAAGACGAATTTCAAAGATTCAGCTAATTACATTGCATCTTACAGAATTTTCCAAACCCTCTTAAAACCATCTGTATACTTTCGAAAAGGAAAAGATTTTAGTACCAAAAAGCTCTCTGCAATTTGAACTACCCAAGTTATCTGTTTTGGTTTCTTTTCATCAGCTGCTAAAATCAATTTAACATACAACAGAAAGCCTTAATCATATTTATTTCTGGCAAAAAGACGTTTGTTTGTGACTATGTTTTTACTGGATAACATAAATCAATTGTAAGATCTGCTCAGAGTTCTAAGTACATCATGACGTTTGTTTGTAGCAGCAGTCCTACAAGACGCTTTGCAAATGGGGCTAGTAAAGCATTATACAACAACAATCTTCCCTTCTCTGACTGTCAGCAAAGATATAAACTTTAGCCCTAAAAGGATACTGCCTCCACCTGCTCAGGCAAAGGAGGCTGCATGAACAGTAGGGGTTGTACGGGAAAAAAGAATAGCCAAGGGAAGACACAAAAGGGAAGTCATCACTACTGCTACTGTTTGTCTAGAATATTATGATCAAGCTCTTCATTCAGGCTTATTACCAAACTCAGCGACCCATTTTGCCTTGTCACATAAAGCACGTGGACTTTCCAGATGAGCAGCAGGAACATTGCTTACCTTGTTGAACTGGCGAATAGGCGTTGGTCAGAAAACGAAAATGCCCTTTATTGTACCAGCAGATCAAGGACATGTTTCCCTTCATTCGTATTCTGTACTGTCCTCTGGACTGGGGAGTTTCAGGGTTGACCAGCATGGATGGAGGTAGGCCTGTGCAGTCGCTCTTCCTGGCGCTCAGCAACCCACAGCAGTAAATCTCTGCATGTGAATAAAACCATTCCCCATCAGCAAGTCATCGCATGGACCCAGAAAGCAAGATCAGTGGAGCAAGTCTGAATGACCTGACTAGAGAAAGAGTTTGTTCTGCAGCTTTCTAGTCCAACAGATATGTTAGCCAACCGGCCTTCTCCTGTAACACCAAAGATGTGTGTCCTACATGAACATCTCTGGAAACCAAGACAAGTGCAGAAAGCCTACTGTCTTGACGAAATGTATTGACACCTCCTGCACAGTGATGATGAAATGACAAGGAGAAGAGTTCAGGGTATCTTCCCAGCAACATCTATAATCTGTGTAACAGTCTTCACAACACTTTTAAAATTGGACTGAAAAAAACCCCAACGGTGATGTGCATTATGGAACAAATCAGAATTTATGATCCAAGAGAGTCTTTGATGTTTAACCAAGAGAATAAATTGTGGAGGGAGCAGGGAGGTACGGAAAGCTATGGTATCTTAGACGTTAACCGAAATAAATTCTCCTACTTGACTCCCATGATGCTTTTAATCACGACATACACAGCTGACAAACTCTGGTTTAATCTACTGCTTCACTGTGCTGCCCAGTTCTGGATTTTCAGCTCACTACTCCTTGCACCTGCGTCATGGGTTTTGTTAAGGAAATGCTGCTTAAGCAACTGAGAACTACGGAAACCACTGGCTGATTTAAAAAATGCATGTGCCAGAAGGATGGAGAAGATGGAAATATAAATTCAATGAAAACATACTTTAGGGAAAGGAGATAATAAACTAAATAGTGCCTTATTTGAGTGAGCACTGATCTTGTCCTGCAGAGACATCAGAGGCTGCACAGGCGACACATTCTGCTGCTCACAGCTTCTTGGCCTTTTCATATGTGAAAGAGGCAATGAATAAAATCTAACACCACGCAACATGTCTCGATGCAGCCAGGTGGGCACAAATGAGATTTGGAAATAACATTAATCATGGCAATGCTTGAATTTGTCATTAGGCTGTGAAATACTAATGGCCTGTTTCTGTTAGTCCAAGAGAAGCAGATCTTTTCAATCAAATTAATTGAACTCAAGGATATCTTGGATGGAAATTTCCTCGATCTCCCTTGGTTTTGTGTTAACCCACCTGACTGGAAAAAAAAAAAGGGCATGGAAGCAGATGACATCTGTGCACAGCTTTCACATGGCAGCTGAGGCTTGCGGTATTTTAAAGCTCATCTATCAGCTAAGTCTGCTCGATCAAATTTTTCATCGTGCTGAATTCTGCAGGTTGGATAAGTGGATATCCTCACAGGGCAAATGCTAAGCCAGACTACAGTGTCTGGTGTCCCCTGAGTATGTTACCTCTGTTCTTGGGTTTCCATTTATGTGGCTCTTTCGCCTTTGTCCTTCTGAAATGACCTAAGCTCCTGAGTGCAGGTCATTTGTTCTTGGTTCACATAGTGCCTGGCATGCTGAGCATCCCCTCAGCAGCTCGCAGATACTGCAGGAATGCTAATATAATAATTGTTGACACTAATGAATTGTCCCAGTTGCTGTGGGCAGGTCTACAAAGAGCTAAGGCTCTTCCATCAGAAATTTGAGACACTCATGTCAGAAGAAGGTCAACCAACACAGCAATGGGGCAACTTCATTCTGAAGGAGGAAATGTGCCCTCCATCAGTTATTTCTAACGAATGAATCAGTTCCTGGAAATCTGTAAGTTCCTTCCACAAAAGACAATGAAAAAATCCTGACAGCAACAAGCTTACAATCAATATACGGGGAACTGCACCTCCAGTGGAAGGTGCTTATTTTTTCTTAATTTCTTGTCTTGCTAATAGGTACAAGACATTGAGGTGCTGGACCATGTCCAGAGCAGAGCAATGAAACTGGTGAAGGGTCTGGAGCACAAGTCTTATAAGGAGCGGCTGAGGGATCTGGGGCTGTTTAGCCTGGAGAAGAGGAGGCTGAGGGGAGATCTTATGTCTCTCTACAACTACCTGAAGGGAGGGTGTGGTGAGGTGGGTGATGGTCTCTTCTCCCAAGTAACAAGTGATAGGACAAGGTGAAATGGCCTCAAGCTGCATCAGAGGAGGTTTAGATTGGATATTAGGAAAAATTTCTTCACCGCAGAGGTTATCAAGCATTGGACCAGGCTGCCCAGGGAAGCGGTTGAGCATCCTTGGAGGTAAATGTGGCACTTAGGGACATGGTTTAGTGGTGGACTTGGCAGTGTTAGGTTTATGGTTGGACTCAATGATCTTAAAGGTTTTTTCCAGCCTAAACGATTCTATACAAATAGCGTAGGTCATGTGCCTGCAAACTTTGGCATTAACAGAGCAAACTTTTAGAAAGCTTTCTTCTAGCCAATATTAAGATCTTCCTGCTCTGATAACAAGCAAGCCTGGGAAGAATTTCCTCAGCTGCCTAAAGTTTATAAGTCACTGAACAGTGACACTTATTCTCTCCAGGAGACTGCAGAGGTGTAAAACCAAGCTAATACCTGCATTATTGCGCTAGAGCTTCAAAACAGCAACAGCCATCTCTGTGTTCCCATAACAATTAATTGGAGCCTTTCCTTGAGCTCAGGCAATAAGCCTGCAGAAAGCTTCCAGCAGATGTTTCACTCCTCATACAGAATAATGGGAACCATTTCGCCTCTCAGAAACACACCGGGTAACCTTCCTGCTGTATAGCCTAGAAAAGTGCAACACTTCTGCAGATTTACTGGCATCTCTTATCACAGATGACACCCTTAATCTGTAGCATTTTTTAAAACCACCCAGTTACTATAGCAATAGAAGCAATAAAAATTATGCCCATCTGGCTCAATGATGTTTCTGTGTGTAATTAATCAGAATCACAACAGGCGTTTGCCACACAGACAGGAGTCAAGGGAGACGGGTTGTCCTCCTCTGGTCGTCTTCAACTGTTAAGGCGATATAAACACATACACCCAAGATAGCTTAGTAAAAAATGAAGAAATGTGGTGTAGGCACCCAAGATTAATTCCCAGGGTCTCCACATACTGGAGAGCTTGGGCTGAAGCCTGTTTCACCACATCTTCATTAGCATCATTTGCAAGGCCGAGGCTGGAGCTAGTTCAGGTAAAAATACACATTCTGCAATCAGTTATCCTGCATGCAATGCTAGACCAAGTCAGAGATAGGGCAACTGGGGGGACCTGTTGTGGGAAGGAGATGAGACCTTGCTTTAGTCCATGTGCTGGAGTTGCAGCATCCTGTAAAGCTTGTGGGACAGCCATGGTTGCCCAGGCTGGCAACTGCTGCAGCTTCACCAACACCAGCTACTATGTGGGACAGAGGCAGCTGGTCCTACTGGTTCAGAAAGTGAAAAACGGAGTTTTGGGGACCATATGTTTAAGGGAAGCATGGGATGCAGGGCTTTAGGAGGTGCTGTCCTTTGTAAGGGACAATGCTAATGCTTTGACAGGGGAAAAAAGGACGTGCGCTGTGAATGAATGTCACAGAAAAAAACAATGACAGCTGTCTGCTCGCAGAACAGAGGATTTGGGGCATTTCAGTGCAGGTTTCCAGTTCTATTCAGAAGCCAGAAAAAGAAATGCCTTATATGTCCTCTGAAAAATAAAAAAGAGGTCTGTTCAGGTTTTTGATTTTGAAAACGATTGAAGTGCCCTGCCTTACTTTCTGAAGTCTTCTCAGCTCTTGGTATCTTCAAAGATCCTAGAATTACTGATATCCCTCTATATTACCAGGCACATATTCTCTGCCGTGGTACAGTGAAGGTGCCACACAGCAGGCTTTCAGTAAAGAACACCATGGGTTTTGCAGTAACGCGTAACGCATGTGTGGGTTGGGGTTAGGAAAAGCAAATTGATAGTTAAGGTGCCACAAAAGTCTTCACAGAATCACAGGATCCTCTGGATTAAAGGATAATTCAGGTTGCGAGGCAACTCGGGAGGTCTCTAGTCCCATCCCCTGCTCAGAGCAGGGTCAGCTCTGAGGTCAGACAGCACTGCTCAGGGCTTTATCTTGTCTGGGCTTGAAAACCTGCAAGGACAGAGACTGCAAAACCTGTCTGGGCATCCTGCTCCACCGTCCCCAGGAAAAACCTTACATCTAGTCTGAGCTGCTTCTTTTGTTTCAGTTTACGTCCATTGTTTTTCATCCTTCCATGACGCATGGCCGTGAAGAGCCAGCTCCATTCCCTCAATAACTTCCTCAGGTGAGTGTAAGGCTGCTGTTGTGTCTCCCCCAAAGCCTGCTCTTCTCAGGCTGAACAAGCACGGTTCCCTCCCCACAGCAGACCATGTGGTTCCAGCCCTTGGTCATGCTGGTGGCCCTCTGCTGAACCTACTCCAGTTTATCAAGGCCTTTCCTGCACTGGGGGGTGTTGTCCGGAACTGTGCTGAGTAGGAGGCAATAATCATGTCCTCTGATCTGCAGGCTGCTCTCCTGTTAACACAGCCCCGGACAGTGTTGACCTTCTTTGCTGCCAAGGCGTGCTGCTGACTCATGTCCAACTCACTGGCTACCAAGACCCCCAGGTCCTTTGCACCAAGAATTTTCAGAGGAACTGACAAATTTTTGGTGGGTGTCTCTTTCTAGATTTTCCAGAATTTCCTTTAGCTTCCTTAAATGTCACTTTAGGTTCCCAAAATAGTTATTGTTTCCAAGCATTACCTTCTCTAAATTTCCCCGTTTCTCTGTTGATAGTTACAAAAAAACCCAAACGACATGAAGTAGTTAAGATCAATACCAATTTCTTTTTGTATTCAGTTCTCAGTGGGATCTTTCTACCACTGATCCTGCTCTAGCCCAGAAACTAGATTTTCTTGAACAGGAAAAGTAAATTTGTCAGTTTAAGAATGGGTCCTGAACTGCCATGAGCACTTGAGCACAGATGCTCTTCAACAGGCTTTTTGAGACTTCTTGGACATGGTGGGGCTCTGTTCAGCTCTAGTTGGCCACACACCAAAAAAGCATTGCTGAGGGTGACTGTGTAACACATTAGGAGATCTCTCTGCTGAGTCCTTCTCTGCCTGCCTCTCCTCAGAAGCAGCAGGATCCCAGCAGGTGCCGGCAATACATTAGCTGCTTTGCAGTAGACTCAGTAAGCACCGTCTCCCCAGGGCTTACCTCTTACTGACTTCATCACTGCTTGACATCTCCAGCATCTCACCTCTCCCTGTGTCTCACAGACCTTCCAGTTCACCACCCTGCTGCCAAACCTGTGAGCTAGTCCCCGGTGCCCCATGGCAAATGCAGGCAATCCCACAGCCTTATTAAACAGAAGCATTCACACTCTCCCCGTGACCTTCTTTACACAGGAGTGCCATGCTGTCTTGCAAAGCCAATAAATCTGCTATCTTAGTGTCTGCCCCCGGTCCACTCCATAGCTTCACCCCTTAGGAAGGTGATAGCATGTACCAGATCAGAAATTTAATCTTGGAATCAGCTGTCAAATATCATAAAAAGTCTCATGGAGCCATATAACAAACCAAGAACCAAACTGAAATTGCAGCATAGCATTAGCATATTAGAACCTGAAGGTGCCTACAAGAAAGCTGGAGAGGGGCTTTGTACAAGGGCATGGAGTGACAGGACGACGGGTAATGGCTTCAAGCTGAAAGAGGGGAGATTTAGATTAGATATAAGGAAGAAATTCTTCGCTATGAAGGTTGTGAGGCCCTGGCCCAGGTTGCCCAGAGAAGCTGTGACTGCCCCCTCCCTGGCAGGGCTCAAGGCCAGGTTGGACGGGGCTCTGAGCACCCTGGGCTGGTGGAAGGTGTCTCTGCCCATGGCAGGGGTGTGGGAATGAGATGAACTTTAAGGTCCCTCCCAACCCAAACCATTCTACGATTTTATGATCAGATAGTCAATTACATGTGTTAAAAAAACATTACTGAATCTGCTACCTGTTAGAAACTGTTAATTTGAATGATCTGTTCAGTGCAAAGCCCATGCATAATTCACCCCAGTGAACAATTTAAATTACCTGTAAGTCATAAACACTCATCTGGTTTAGTAACCATGCTGGTCACTGTGGTTATGGACAAATTGAGTCATGCCGTATTGCCTTTATCCTTCCCCAGCTGAGCATAAAGCGTGTGCCTCAGTAGTCAGATTTTTGTCTGTCAGTCTTTACATTTAAACCCGACATAACTCAGGTACTAGGATTATGTTGGTTATCCTTTACATTTCTTGAACACATATTTTGATCATTGCTTTGGTAGTCTTCAAAACGTAATGCTTATAGTCAGCCGTGAAAACTCTCATTTACTAAAGAACAGTCTCTGCTCAGAGGAAAAATTCCAGTGCACTATAAATATGCTTGACTTCTTTCCCATTTGGCTGTTGGCAGCACTGGGGAAACCATAGCTTATTTTGTGAGAATATGGCGGTATTCCACTGTACTCTGCGAGCTTCCTGCTCACCTAAAATAATGCAGGAGCTACGTCCTGTGCGGAGTTCAACAGAGACAGCCCTCCGTGCCAGTACAGTCTGACGTGCCCAGCTACAGCACTGGTGCAGCTCACTGGCATTCGCATTTTAAATGAGAATGAAGATATTGTCTCAATTCCCAGTCTTTCCCTCCGCTCTGGGCCACGTTTCATTAACGTAATGCCCCAGGCGGGTTTAATTTTCTGCAATGGGAAACATGCCAAAAGCAAAACTCTATTGTCAGCGGTGTGTTCAAAAGGGAAACGGCCCCGCAGCCACTTCCTACGTGACGTGTAAAGGCAGCCTCCAGTCTTGCTGCTAGGAAGGATCTACTGTACCCACCACACCGACTCTGAAAGGCTGTGCTGACCAAAGAGCGAGCCAAGAGTTACGCTGCAATGACTTATAACTGACTGACAGAGTGCAGAAGCCTCCAATTCAACGGGAGTGATCAGTTCTCAGCATTTCTGAAAATCAGGTGACATGTGGCTTTTCCACATCCAAGGTGAGGGGACGCCAGACAGAGGGGATGACCTGGGATTCCTCTCCGCATTAGCAAGAAACTGGCTGGGAGAGCGACACTGCCAGATCGATGGACATTCTGCTGGCAAGCGTGCTTTTGCAAATGTAGAGTTTATCATGCTTTCAGAACTAAAACCTCTCCTTCCAAGGCACGTTTATACCACCACAAAAATGAACCATGCTAGGACTTCTGTAATGGCACAAAATGTCATCTAGAGAAGTTACATCTTCAACAGATATTAAACCAGCAAGGACTTCTAAGGCACACCTTTAAGGATTCATCGCATCCCTAGTCTTTCACAAGGGGAACAGAAAAATCACAGGCAGCTAAGAAATCCCTTGAAAAGTCCCCCAGGCCATACAGGAGATTAGACTTCACATTTCTAAGGCAAAGAACAAAGGCAAGAGCTTTAAATACCCTTATTAAAAAAGTTTTTAGATCCTCATTCTGAACTTTAGAAAGATCTAAAGAGGAAGAGTTAAAGAGAAACTTAGACAGTCCTCTGCATAGTACCTTTTCATGAATGAGATCTTCTCTTAGAGTCAACCTACTTACCTATACAAGGAATTGAAATCTCAGTGAAGCTTTTTGGGAGTTTTTTTAATTCAGTGGCAGGAGGGCCCATAGGTCTGTCATCATTAAAACCCAGTGAGTCACCCGATACACACCTTGCTTCTCAAATTCTTCAAAGAGATTCAGGCTGGTGATGCTTGGGCCAGTGAAGATGATGTAGTTCTTCCCAGAGGCGTTCTGACAGAGGCTTTTGGCCACCATACTGTGGAGCTGCGGTTTGTTCTTCAAAGCATCCAGCCCATCAGCACCACTCCCTTCTTTGAGATGGACATAAATCTTAAAGAAGAAACGGGAAGAAAAGTCAGCAGGTTATAAGGAACCCAGAGGGAGCAGATGCAATTGCCAACATACCTGCTCAGCTCAACTGGAGACAAGCTGAGAATCAAGGGAGCAGATACTTTTTATAAGCTGCTAATTTCTAAAGCCCCTTTCAAGGGGCTGTTGCTTTAAAACACCTCAGGTTAGCTGGCACATCTACTGATAAACACAGCATCCTTTGCCTCACCTTAAGGGCTCCCTGAGGTTCTTGTCACTGTTGTGCAGTTTGAAGATCGTTTGCTTGGCAGGAAAATACTCAAGTCATAACTGAGATTATGTGTTGCCCTGAATCTGCACAGGCTTTAACGCTGCCAGCAGAAGGAGAGCATGGAAACTTCAGTTTCAAAAAAAGGCCCCTGAAAGATGACTGGAAGAAAATGGCCAATTAGCTCCACTGCAGTAATGTTCAGATTTATTTCTGTTGGCAGCAACTGCTAGGCTGCGACGCAAGTGCGTGTGCACCCCCATAAATGAGAGGAACCAGCGATACACGTAGCCAACCGGCCAGAACATCCTCATCAAACTCCCCAGGCACAGTGCTGATTTTTAGACCCTTTGCTCTGGTCATGACTTGGAGACAACCCATCAACCCAGACTCCACCAGGAAGCAGGGTACAGCGCAATACGCTGCTGTTAAGAGGGAAACTCCTGGCTCGTTCGTAGCAGGCTGCGGTAGCTTTAGCATGCGTCCTGCTACCCTGCAGTCCACAACGCTGTGCCTTTTGAAAGAGCTGTCACCAGCATCTGTAGGTGGACATACATGTTTGTGTCAGAGTGCAGGAACACGTATCCCTTAGTAATGTGACTATAACTAACCGAACACAGCCCAGCTCGTATACCCACCAGCTGAAAGAGCACTGAAGCAAAGCTATTCCTTCATTCCTGCAAGTGATCCCTCTACAAGAGGAGTCTTCTGCATTGTCAGGCAGAGGAAGAAAGCAGATTGCCCCTCCTTTGTACACAAGGCTTCGCTTTTACTTTGCTGACAGTGTTTTACAAGCGTAACTTTCACCAAAGATGAACACCTATCAAAATCAACCAGGCATCTGACCTTCATCGTTTTTGATAGAAACAGTTTCTAGATGAGGACAAAGGCAGGAATGCTTGTACAATCCTCGATCATGCTCCACTCACTTTTGAAAGCTGTCAAATTTGTGCTTTTTCCCAATGCTAAGGCTGAGGACTAGCTAATTATGATAAGTCATTTAGGTTATTAATGAGGGCTCCAGAGAGCAGCTAAACAGTGGAATGCATTCAAAGGGAAGATTGATTCAAATTTACAGCAAAGGTATTTCATGATTATTGGCATCAAAACTGAGATCAAGTTACTGGTATGGCAGCACAGAGACTACACATCAAGCCCTTAAAACCTACAGATCAGGCAGCGGAGACAGACGATGCAGACGGATTCGTTTCGACCTTGGATTAGCAGCTGAGCTGAAACAAAGCAGGCATCTCCAAACCTCAGACAGTGTCCTACACCTTCCCTCCCCTACTGCAGCAAGTCTTAGCCAACCAACAGTCTCTCCTGCTCCAGGCTCACTCCGTGTTCCCTGCAGAGTACCACGCTTCCAAGGGATGAGACAGTCTGCTGGCACTGCTGGTGCTCCAGCCGGTCCCTCACTGTGGGCTGGTTTGGGTCTGCGAGCAGCTGCTTTAAAGACCATTCCCACCACGCAACTGTCCACTCAGGGACCACTATTTTCCTGCTAGGATGCTACATAATCCATAGGTTTTGTTAGCTGAGTTCCTTGTGCACTTGGCACCTTTCCATTGCGCCTCGAGGGTCCTTGTAATGGCCACCTCGTGATTGTCATCCCCCTTTGCTCTGTTCGCCCCCCCAGTGTCCTTCACTCAAACATCCATACCCACTGCTGAACCTTCCCTCCTCCTCCTCCAGCGCTGAATATATGCCCCTTCTCTCTCCCTGGGCATTTCCTTGCCTACCCAAGCACAGCCTCAGTTCCTGGCATAATTTTTCTTCTTTCGGAGAAG
>Ga0065711_1003128_pt1 | contig 37632 bp, 33 predicted proteins | sample Hoacrofraction12_FD_59098 | JGI IMG/M metagenome (GOLD analysis project Ga0065711, IMG submission 59098) | Hoatzin crop microbial communities from Cojedes, Venezuela - Epithelial fraction 12 v2 (version 2) | ecosystem: Host-associated > Birds > Digestive system > Esophagus > Crop | place...
GTTTGCTGTTCTGTTAAACTGCCCTTATCCCGACCCACCAGTTTCTGCCTCTTTCTTTCCATTCTCCTCCGCAGGCCGGCGGGGGGAGGGGCGGCCGCATGGCGCTTTTGTTGCCGGCGGCAGCCGAAACCAAAACACAGGCTCACGCAGGACTCGTGGGCTCTAGCTCCAGGCTGTCCTGGAGGTCACTGGAGACACTGGTGGTCCTTTCTTCATGACGGGAAATGGTACTTTCTTCTGCAGTAAACCAGACTGGTGCTAATGACAGCCCTTTCAGGCATTTGAATGCCAGGTCTCTTGCAGTCTTCACATGGATGTTATTTCAACAAAACCGCGAAGTTTTCTCATCTGGCTTCTAGCACGATATTAAAGCTGAATGCTTAAAAGTCTCCGTGTTTGCGATTCCTCTCCTGTTTTCCACGTCAGTTACAATTACGTTGCTTTTGAGCAAGAGGTTGCCTGCAGGGAATACTGAGGAGTGCCAAGTTAAATTTCAAATACATTTTGTTCTTTGTTCATGGTGAGAATTATTTCTCCTCGAAGATTGCTGTGCTCAGCAAAATGAGATGATGTTGCCTCTAAATTCTCTGTAACCTCAATCTGATTGAGTTTTTATGGCCATCTGAGTGGCTAGCGCTCCATCGGAGCAATGTCTAGTCCACCATCTTGGTACTGGGCTGCCTATGAAAGAGGTGTCTCTGAGAAATGGGGAGGCTGCTTATTTTTAACATATGTATTAATAAATACATATGTATTAATAAATACATATGTATTAATAAATTAATAAATACATATGTATTGATAAATACATATACTTTCAGATAAACAATGCCAAAATGAGACAGTACAAATTATGGCAAAGCGAAAGGGAAATATGTGTGTAAGCCATTGAAGTCAGCCAGCTCTGAATGACTTTTGGTGATTGGCTAATAACTGATGCTTCACCACCAAGCAAATGTTTTTAATACCTTTTTATATTTGAATATTTGCTTCCCAAATCCAGATTGTGAGTTCATTAGTATGCTATGGATAGCCTCTAGCTGTGTGTGCGAGTCCTATCTATATGCCCATTTGCGTTTCAGGTGATTAGCTTAATTTATATTAGGAAGAGACACTAATTGGAGGGGAAGGAAAAGGTAGGTAGCAACATGCCAATGACAATTAAGATAATACATCACATAGTACCTATGTAAGTTTTCATGAAAGAAGCTCTTTTCAGGTGTCAAGTAAGCCTAATAAGAACTTGTAGCCTTGCAGGGTGGACAGAGCAGCATTCCTTATTTCATATGAATGGGTAAGCTGAAACACGAAGTATATATTATGTTTAGTTTTACAAAATAAATCATAGCCAGAGGTCAGGAAAGAAGAGCAAAGTTCCGGGCCCATCAGGAACCTTGATTCTCTGACAGGTTTCAAGAAGGTGAGCAGTAATTACTGAACTTGCTGGCAAAACTCATCCGTAACATCAGTGATGTAGATTGGGGATTTGGTACACAGGCTGGAAAACAATTGTTAAAAATCTTTGTGTTCTCTCTGGAATGAAGATAATTGCCCATTCTGCCAATGGGCAATCATTAGATGGTTGACCTGCCTGCGTCTTGTGGCCCTGAAGCAGAGCTTCCTAGAAATGCTGTAGCAACACTTTAGATGGGGTCCCACTTTCTACAGTCTAACCAACTGTTTTTCTTCTTTCTTGTTAATCCCCAGAATGCAACAGCAACAGCAGCAACGTCAAACGTTCACAGCTGCCCTCCTGGCACTGCTTTTCATTCTGGCAGCTGTGAGTACCACTGAGGCCGGCAAAAAAGAGAAACCAGGTAAGGTCCAGTGTAATTCAGAGTTAATCCCTCAGATTGTGTGTGTGGGAGAATGTCAAATGCCTCTGGTTTTGTTATGAAATTCAGGTCCTTCGTTAGCCTTTTGACATACAAGGTAGGGATTTGTGGCTGTGACATGTTGTTCTGTGTTAAATAGGAAAACAGAAAGTAGTTTCCAGGAAAGCTGGCAGCTTGACAGCCCTGGAGACTGGAGTCCTTAGTTTGTCACAGAATGGGCATCGCAAGGCAGCTTAAAATTTGCTCTGGGGATAGGTTCATGCTTGACTTAGGGAGAACCAAACAGGAGTGACTGAAGAGCAGTTATCATGTCGCTTGTTCGGTGTCGTATATGCCAGTGCTATGCCAGTGCTGTGTGATGTGGAAATCCTCTGACAAAGAATTGAACTCACTCGCTGCTGCAGATAAACAGCCAGCCATCCAGCGGTAATTGCTTTCTGTCAGTGATGAACTCAGACCTCATTATAGGAGAGATAGGCCTGGGGTGGAAAATTCATAGCAAACCCTGTTTTGACATTTAAGGAACACATCTTTTGGTATTTTTCCTAAGGTCTTATTATTTGCAGGCTCCGTACACACCGGTTAATACAACCTGTGAGTCTATCAGAATTAGTGTTCCCAGTAAAGAAAAGGTGTTTCTAACCATTGTGGCTGTATGGTAATATGAGAAAATTTGAACGTAAATATACAAGAGCTAGAAGGAAAAGAATTTGCTGTAAGGTTATTTAAAGTTACTTGTGACGTTTTAGAGGCCTAAAACTAGTTATTTTTGTGAACGCTTGTGTTTGATAACATTGCCAGCTTTTCCATCAGACTTGGGTTTAAGGACTTAAATGAAATCGTGATCATTTTGTCCCTGAGTAGCAAACCCACCTGTATTAGCAGCATTTCGAGTATGCTTTTTCGTGTAGTTTTTCTTCTTTGCCTTCGGAGTTTTGGGCATATTCTGACATAAAATGTGACCTCGTATACCAAGTGAAAAGCTTGTATCCCACCGCTGTGTCCTTAAGGTGCTCAGACCCTCTTGATACACAACATCAACAAACGCATTTTTGATCTGTATAGTCTGTAGTGCTTCAGTTGGAAGTGAAAATACTTGCATGCCATCAGCTACTGGAGACAGAGGAGTGTCTTTTCAGAATGAGCCCTCCTGCGTGATTTGGTCACTGATCCCTGACGTTTTCTAGAAGTGGACTAGTAGGCATGGTAGTGGGACTGAATTTGAATGATCCACCCTACTTTGGAGTCAAAGAGGCTGACCTGTCTCTGCAGAACTGTGAAGAGGATGCCAGACCTTTTCCTTTTGAAGCAGTTGTTTTATGCATGTCTTCCTTACTCACCCTTCCAGGTGCTGTGACTGTGCAGTGAAGTTTAGGGAACTTCTCCATAGGCTGTGGGTACTGACCGCTTCTCTTGCTTGGGTTTGGTTCCTTGTCTTAATCCAGAGAAAAAGGCAAAGAAGTCTGATTGTGGGGAATGGCAGTGGAGCGTCTGTGTGCCCACCAGTGGTGACTGTGGCCTGGGGACACGTGAGGGCACTCGCACTGGAGCTGAGTGCAAACAAACCACCAAGACTCAGAAGTGTAAGATTCCCTGCAACTGGAAGAAGCAATTTGGAGGTAAGCATCGCGCTCTCAAGGGATTTGCTCTGTTTTTTATTGAAGCATGGAGCAGGAAACTTGTGTTTTCTACTTAGCTCTGCAAATGTCTTGGTGAAGGGGCTATTCCTGTATTGCAAGCTCATCAGTGCTAGAACAAGTAAAGCATCAGAAGGCAGCTTCTTCAGAGCAAAGCAGCTCCTTGCAGAACGTCCATATAACCTGCTTGTTGTAAATGCAGTCTTTGAGCAGCGTGCTGAAGTCTGCTCTCCTGTGGTGTACAACCCTATTTAGGGCAGCAGCATAAGCATGGCGTGTTCTCTCATGGCTGTGAATCTCTGTGATGGTTACCACAGGCTTTACGTGACCTTGCGATGTGCGATTTGCAGCATGGAGCAGTGTGTGCATTGAAAGGAGTCCATGAAGACGGGTGCATTTCATCTGTATTACTCAGTTCAGAAGGTTCATCTATAACAGTTCAGAAAGATACGTCAGACCTGTCCTGGACAAGATGTCTGTCCAGGACTCGGATCTGATTACTCTTGCAAACTTGTTTTGTTTTTTTTTTCCAGTCAACAGGTTTTGGCATCATTTTGGCCTTAGTAAGACAATCAGTGCAACAGTTTCAGACATGAGAAGTTCATAGTTGCACATACTATTCAGTCCTTATTTGGTAACCTTTGACATCATGCAAATAGAGGACCAGCCATGTAGAATGTGAATGACATTTCCCACTGCTCTTGTTTGTTTCGTTTTTTAATTTACTGTGTATCTTCATAGTTGAATACATTTTCCTTAATATGACAATAATGTAATATCCATGCAAAAGCAGTAGGATTCCATTTTAAATTTTTTTGCATGAGGAGACTGCAATTATCATTGCAAAATCATCTTTAAATTTTTCTTAGGATTCCTTTCTTCAGTTGCATGATCCCTTTGTCTATAAGCACTGGCTGCCCATGATATCCTATTAGACTCATAAAATTTTTGTTTTCACACTCGTTCTGATTTAAATATTGCCATTTATTTGCTTATTGCAGCGGAATGCAAATACCAGTTCCAGGCATGGGGAGAATGTGACTTGAATACTGCCTTGAAGACTCGAACCGGGAACCTAAAGAGAGCTCTTCATAATGCTGACTGCCAGAAGACTGTCACAATCTCAAAGCCCTGTGGGAAGCTTACCAAACCCAAACCTCAAGGTAAATTCCGTTTGCTGAAAGCTGCACGCCTTTTCATTGAAATCACTGGATTTGTGATGTCCCGCGTGCTTCAGCGGGAACTCAGTAGTACAGGAGGTTGTGCTTTCGTGACCTTTCCTCGGTTCTGCACTGCTGCCATCTCCCAGCTGCCAGGCAGCCAGTACTCTGGAGTTGTGTAGCCAAGGCAGTCTCACACACAAGAGATGAGCTGAAGATAGGAGCTCCAGTTCTAACCTCAGACCACCTGTACTGTTACTGGTTTGCTGATGCTCACTAGACCTCCAGAGTACAGATGGTTTTCGTAACTCGCCTGTTGATGGGAACAGGCCAATAATAGCATGTAAAAACATCTCATGATAAAGACGCCTTTTACAGAGGTTTTGTTTGGTATCAAATAACGACTAGTTGAAAAAGGGACTGCTTTCCTTCTGGACAGGTAGTATTGAAGGGATGTTCTGCTCATTGCCTGCTGAAAAGAGGATGTGTGGATGTTCTGCAGCCTTGGGGTTGTATATTCTTTATTCAAAGATAGCAGGAAGGAGAGTACGGAATGTGTATGTCTTATTTAAATGCGAGTGACAGTGTAATTCTTAGTACACAGAAAGGCATATGCCCCGCAATTGTGTTTCCAGGTGTCCCTTAGACAAACTTATCTTCTTTCTAATCATTAAAGCCTTTTGATGTACTCTTCTGTTGGAGTAGCAGGTGTTATGTGTGTAGGATGATTTATGGTGGGAGTCGAAACTGTGAGATCTTGTTTGAGATACAGAAGCAATGTGGTAGAAGTGGATTATACAAGCTATGCTACCGTGGCATTTGTTTGCTTAAAACCAGCTAGGTGTAACACATTCCAGGCTCCGAATACTTGGATAATTATAAAAATAAATGTGATTAGGAGTGGCAGATGCAAGTGGCATGAGGATTTTCACACCGTTCATCTGAGGGGTACCTGCAGGTGGGCTGCTCTGCTTGTGTGACCGGAGACCCGTCTGCTGGGGTTGCAGGCACGTTCTCTGTGTGTGCACGCATCCATCTGCTTCGCAGTCTGTACAGCTGTAACTGGTCTTCCTCACACACCATCCATGGAGTTACCAGAGAAGTGCTGAGTCTGGAACCTGTGTAGATAATGACAAGCTGTGAAGCAGAAAGGATACAACTAGATTTGGAGAGACCAGCTGGCTTGGTTGAGTTGGCAGCGGTAAACATCTTCATCTGGGGATGGAAGTGACTCGATGGGAAAGCAGGAAGGGATTTGAGCTGTATGATTTTATTGTTTATTAGTTTGGGGGGAAGGAATTTTTTAGGTTGTTTTTTTGAGTAAGTTTTCGTGCCTAAGTGGCATTTGGGCGTTTATTGAATGAAGCTTCCTACTATGCTGCCAGAAGGCCTCTGCCACTGGAGCCACCGACAGCCCTCTGCCTCTTTCTTCTCCTGCTAAGTCAGTATATTCTATAAATTGCTGTCAGAAGAGGGGAGAGGGAGGCAAAGCAGAGCGTTGATGCAGCATCGTTTTGTGAGAGCAGTGCTGTTGAGTGGTCCAGGGTCATTCTGAAGTTGGAGTTTTAAAGGCAGAGCTTGTGACATTGGTGGATTGGAGTTAACTTTAACTGGTTCTAGATATGAGAGAGTATAGCTGAGACTGAAACTCAGATTGGGACTGATAGCAGCAAACATAGTTATGTGGATTGACATAAATAGGAAACCAGACCTCGTTTGATTTGAAGAAATGTAAAAGGAGAAATAGGTACAAACGTAGGTTTGTGATCATAACTGTGGGCAGAAATTCAGCTCTCCTGATTCGGGCTGGAAATCTCACGGCATCTTCCTGCATGCCACCTGCTCGCTCATCTGCTGTTGGCATTGGTAGGAGCAGCGCGCGTGGAAGTCACGCGCTCGCAGCCTGCCTGGGCCCTGAGCTAACGGCAGGAAATCCATTTGCAGACCTGTGGGTGTGACTACATGGGAGCTGCACCGGACAGTGTGCTGGCAGCAGTGGGAGGAACGAGTGAGAAATCAGGTCAGGCAGATTAGTAGTGTGTGAAATGATGTGCTCTACTGAACTTTATTTCTGAATTAAAGAGTCTGAGTGCTGACTTGTTAGCTGGAATAAGAGTATTTGTTTTCTTCCTGAGGTGAAGGAAATTACAGGTTGGAGGTAGGTCCCCACCCACGTCTAGATAAAGGAAAAATTAAACTCTGTTCAGTCTATAGTTGGAATAAGACCCAATTTAATTCTTTGGAGACAAGAAGTAAGATCCAGATTATTGTCTGAGCACTTGGAATGGACTGCAGGTGCATACTGGGCTCCCTTTTCACCCATAGCTTCACATCAGTGGCTCAAGACTACAAGAGAAAAAGCGTATGATACATTATTTGGAAGCACCTTTTTTTTTTCTGAGGCATAGTGTTGCAGAAGGTCTGTACTGACATGCAGCTAGATCTGCAAATGCAGATCAAGTGCTGTCCACTCCTACTGCGAGTGCCTGGAGTAGCAGGGCAGCGGCTCTGGCATTTGGGAGCTCTGGCAGCAGAATAGTGAGTGAGGGGCTTATTGATTGCAGGAATCTGTTCTGCCGCGAAACAGTTACCTTTCTGACTGGTGTGTGCTTCAAGAGCTGCATCACTGAGTACTTCTCTGACAGCAATAGATTGGGAGTACTAAAAGCAGATGTGAACTGACTGAGAATATTGCACTGCAAAATACCAGTATATTCAGAAAAAGGGTGGTTTTTGTGATTTTCCTGACTCACCCCCTTTCCTGTGCCCTGAAATTTTCCTTCTGTTAAGTCGTGTTTGTAACCTCTCCATTAAACCACTTTTCCTTTTGATTTGATATTGTAAATGGGGTGAGAAAAAGCAGTTATTTAGCTTCTTCAATCAGCTGTAGTTTTACATAACTTCTGTTACTTTTTGTCACTTGCCATCTTTTAAAGCTAAAACCTCTGACTTAAGTATTTTGTGGTATAAAAATTTATCCATGATAAGAATACTCTGTACTGCACTTACTTAAATTCCTTCTATTATTGCTAAATCGTTTCTGAGATGCAGAGGGTGGACTGTACACAGTATTCCAAGCATGTCCTCTACAGATTTGTGTCGAAAAAGAAAATATCATTGTAATACTTCCTTTATTGTTCATTACACCAGCTAAATAACCTAAATATGTTTTTCTTTTGATCACTGCTTGCATGTGGAGCAGATATCTTTATCTATGACCTTCTCAATTGTCCCTAACTCTTACTTTTTTTTTTAAAAAAGTTAATTAATGCAGCTAGTTAAGAACCCAAGAAGGTGTGTAGGTGAGGCAGATTATTTCATCTAGGCTTGCCCAGTGAAGTACTGTTTATCAGATTTCACCTGACACATTTCCTTAGTGTGGCTTGGGGTCTGAAGTTCCTCCTCACCTTCTCTGTTCCTTGAGAAGAATGCAAATAAATTGCTGTCATCTGTAACTGCTGCTCCCCTATTGCTTGTCCACCTTGCCAGCTCACGAGCGTGCAGCAGCTTTGCTGGTAGGATGAATCCTGTGTCTCTCTCCTCTCACCTAACTACTGGGCAGATGGCTGCTGTTTCATAGAATTTTGATCTATGCTTAACAGAAAGGAAAATTATACCTGCAGAATAATCCCAAGGGTTATAATTCTGCATGTTGTTGATAAAGGTATATTTTGGTTTTCCAGGAACTTCTATGAGTTGTGGCAAAACTTCTGCTAAATCAAACCAGGAGATACTCATTAACCTTGGGAATCAATGTCTGCCTCATAAACTGGTGAACTAATAAGTGTCCTTATGGATTTGTTTTATCATTAGTCAGCATTTATGGAAAAGCCTTAAAATCTTTTGAAGTACTCTCATTAGTTTGGAAGCTAAAAATAAAAAAAAAATTGTATTTTTTTCCTTATTAACAACTGTACTGTCTCAGTATTTTTTCTTCGGAGCAGCTGACTCGAAGTATGGATTGTAGTGTGCGACTCTTGGACATTTTGGAGCTCACTGCTTGCAAGAGGAGAATTATTAGAGAAACTCTGCTGTGTGTCAGATTTAAGCGAGGGAGCAGATGATGAATCAGGAATTTGAATTTTATCTGGATTTCTGATGGGCTCTTTTCTCCCTAGCTTTGCTGAGGTGTTCTCAGATCGGAAGACACTAGCTTGGTCCTGGGCTGCTGTGCTAGAAGTGTAGTTTAAACACAGGATGAAAACTGTCGTTGATTCTTGAATATTGTGCATTTGGACAGAGAGATTGTCAGCCATGTGACAGTGATATCCCAGACACCGTGGTTTGCGAGTTTAGTACACAGACGAGGTCATTGGAAAGCCTGTTGCAAAGGCTGCAAAGGACAAAAGGGTGATTTTTATCACAAAATCGCAGCGGAGGCAGCCACCTCTCCTCTAGCACACACAATTGCATATTCTAATCGGTGTCTGCAAGGCCGGGAATGTTGCAGGTCTATCTTGACAGATGTGAAAGACTCGGCCACTTCTGTCGAGTGGCTGCTCTAATGGCCAGCTTGCACTGAAGAGCAGAAAGCACTTCCGACAGACTCCATCTGGCCTGCCTCACAGCCACCCGAACCTGATTGATGGTTGTCCGGGTTCCAGCCAGCCAGAAAGTGGAAGAATGGGGCATTGTCAGGATTCAGGAAACATTTGGCTTTAACTGCTGAGAGAGGAGGAATTTATTTTTATTGAGCTGGGTTGCCCGATAGGCTTTATTTCTTTTTGCACTCTTTCCATCACTCCCATGCTTCCTCTCTCTCCCTCTGTAACTCTTGTCCTTTCCGCTATTTATTCTTCTGATTAAGATGAAATGAAATAGAATAAGCAGTCTGCCTGCTCTTTCTGCCATGTACCCTGCATTTTTTGAATTATGCACCCTTCTGATGACTTCTTCACCCAGCTGTATTTAGTTCTCTGTAATAAATCTCCCTTCCCAACTTTTTATCATTTTACAGTATATCTGATCTATGAGTTACATTATCCTGGCTCAGCTCAGTCCTTGCTACATAGGAAAACAATTCCAGCGAAGGCTGGCAAAAGTTAACACTGCTTACACCACTGTTGTCTTTGATAATTGGGGTGGCCTCTGAAGATCACATCCTCCAATATGCAGTGTTTGGAAAGGTTTCTCACCTGAAGGCAGGACGTACCTGAGTTGCTAATGGTTGTAATCTCTTTTGTGTAGTGCAGATCAGGTGCAGCGTTCGAGGGTCTAGCAAGGTATACGTGCAGTTCCCTGTGTGTGGCACGGTGTGCATACTACTGCAGTGGAGGAAAGACTATGCTCTGTGTTTTTAATAATTTCATATCATTTGAAGAGCTTGAATTAAGAGTTTAGTGAAATACAATTAATCTACACGTCGTTGTTTCTTTTATCTAGCAATCCTTACAGGCAGCAATTAGCTAATCCTGCTATCACTCCTTGGAGCTGAGGAAGTACAATTTAAAGAAAAGTAATGGTTGGAAGTCGGAAAGGCTAAATGATTTTCTGGGTTGACACAGTATCAGTGGCAAGTCCAGGCACTTGGCTAGGGGCTGTTGCCTCTTGGCTCCATGCTCTGACTAGGAGCTGCTGCTCGCTTTTATCCTTGTCTGCAATTAGAATTACCAGGATGTGGTGATTTACTTCAAGGTGAGCGTCTGAACTGCAGTCGTTAATTAGGGTCTTTGGTTTTGATGTTAGTAATGTCAGTGGACTTAGAGACAGTGTTTGACACTGACTTACCTTTGTCTTCTTAGAGAGCTTGGTGTCAAAACATAGAGCTGGACTTTTGTTAATGAGCAGGCGTATCCTTGTCCTTACTTTGGTGCTGGGGGCAGAAAACAACACGTGCTTTTTGAGCACCGCAGCAGCAGCCTTGATTTCTGCCTGCAGAGACGTCTTACTCGTCGTGCACTGCCAGGGCAGGCTGGTGGCACTTTGGCAGGATGATGTGGCTGTCGGAAGGAGCTGGTGGTGATGTTGTCTGACTGATTTGCTCTCCTGATATGCAGCTGTTCATTGCTCAGACAAACTGGGTGCTGCACTGAGGAAAAGGACCACCTGTTTCCCACTTTGCCTGTTGGACAATCTGCTTTTCCTGGGATGTCCTCCCTGAACTTTGCCTTTGTGCAGCAACAAAATGTCTGCTTCTGAAGAGTAGCTGGAGGGGGCACAGGGGGAGAAGAAATTACTTGTTAGGACTGTGATTTTCTTTTGTTTGAAAGATGCTGGTGTCTCCTGTTTTGGCATCGCACTCGTGCTGCATCTCCCTGTGTAGGTTTCAGAACTCCCCATCTTTAATGTAACTCATTAGTCGTGCAGGCATGCAGCTAGCGTAATAATTAGTATTACAGGAGGCAGAATAATAGGATCTGCTCAAACTAATTAGATATGAAAAGGAGGGATTTTCTCATATTAGGAAACAGCTGTGGTAGTTAAACAAAAACCTGAAAGGCAAAATGGGGAGGTTTTTTCCTTCCTCCAAAGGATGAGGCAGATTTATTGAAGAATAGCCTCTGGCACTGACCAGGAGCCTGCAGTGAAGGACAGGGACCTGAGCTCTGCAGAGCCGAGGCTGGCAGTGGGTGCCCAGTGGGAGCAGCACGGCTGGCTGTTATTGGTGTTGCTGTCATCGTGACTATTTGTATCGCGTGAGTGCCCAGAGGCCCCAGCTGAGAAAGGGTGCCATGGTGCTAAGCACTGCCTAAACATTGTGAAAGGCTGTGTCGCCGTGGAGAATTTGTGCCTTATGGAGCTGAGAAATGTGAAAACCGAGAGCAGAAACGGTGGTCCGGAGGGGTAAGACGTGGTACTAAATGCTCGGTTGTGTTTCCCCGTGCCTTGCTAGTCTGAGGACAAGGCTTGTTATTCCAAGATGAAGTAAAACTCGCTGGAAACTTTAGGCTCTGAGACACATTTTCTGTGATTTGGCTCCTGCTGCCATCACATGGGGAATTCAGATTTTTCGCAATTTAAGTGGGAGCAAGAGTAAGCCATGTAAGAAGTATAAATACAATGGCGGCTACTGTGTGGACCAGCCTCAAGTGGCCAGTAAGCTGCCAGTGCAGCCCATAACTCATAAAGTTTGGATGCATTTTAATTGTGTTTTTTCTGCTTCCATTTTTTTGAAAAATTATACTGTTTGGATAAATAATTTGAATGCATCGTCAGATCATAACATAATATCAATGCGATGGATGCAGCCCTGATTCCAGGGAGCGAGAAATGCTTGTAGGAGAGGGAGAAAGAGAAATGCTTTTTCTAGAAAGAACTACTTCTCAATTTTCAGTTGCTCTTCAACATTTACAAGTGTTTTTGAAAAGAAAAGTTGGGAATTTTCATGGGAAACCTAGACCTCCATGTTATCTCACCCCCTGGTTTGTATTTCAGATATTTTTTTTTTTTCTCTTCTGTGCTGCCCCAAAAGATGCAAAACTGGATGTGACAAATGTTCTTGTTTCACGCTCTTGTGCCTGCAGGAGTTTCTTTTAGGGTTTAATACAGACCTTTGTGGGTGAAAGTTTAAATAGCCTTGTGTGTGCTGTTTCTGTTACACGCACATTGTCTCTTTCCTGGCTTGCGGGAGTGGTCCAGCCTCCTTGGCATTAGTCAGTGCCCTTGAGCTGTGAAAATGCCTGAAGCTGTGGGACTGGCTGTGATAAAAGATACGCCATCAGCAAATGTTTACACTCAGTACTGTTCCCAGCAGTGAAACAGAGAGAAAGCTCTGTTCCTTCTTTTCTGTCCTTTCCTTTTCTACTTCTTCACTTCCTTTCCTTTCAACCTTTTGTCCCCCCTTCCTTATCCTTCCATCTCATTTTCCCTGTCACCATCTCTCTGTCTTTTCTTCTATCTGTGCTTACTGCGAAAGTTTTGCAGGCAGCTTTTGGGACTGTGGAGAACAGGTCGAAGCAGAGCCTGTGTTCTTTGCCCTGAGTGTAGATCCCAGCTGCGGCAGATGCAGAAATTACAACCATGAAATGCGTGTGCCTTGTCTTCAAAAATTAACCAAATAGAATGAGGTCTCTATTCACAGTAAATCATAAATAACTTTCTGCTGAATAGCTATTTATTGGTCTCAGTTTGACATACACACTGCCTCAGTGTGTGTGGTATTTTTGCTCCTCTGTGGGTACAGGTAAATGCCAAACTCCGAGTGGATTATTGGTACTTGTTGCTTTCAGCAGTCTCATGGAGACTTGCGAATGGAGAGAGTAAACTCTGAATGCCTTGGTCTGTGCCTGCACCTGTCTCGCTGTCATGAAGAGGGATCTTGTGTACAGCATAGACAGAGGGCTGAAGAGCCAGCTGGGGCTGGGGCCCTCTTGTGCTGGGCACAGAACATGACAAAGAACAGTAAGAAAGTCCAGACCCTACAGAAGCAGTAGAGTACAAACGTACCGGAGGCAGATGAGAAGGAGCAGCAAATAGAAGAGCAAAGTGAGCTACCTGTGAAAATCACTTTCCAGTGAGTCAGAGCCCTTCAGCAGTCCCCAGCTGCACAACAAGCTTCGCTTGAAAAGTTTAGCCACTGCAGTCTTCCAAATACTTACTCTTAAGGCTCTAGCATCTTAGATACATGTGACCCAGACTTAAAGAAAATGAGACGAAACTTCGGTGATCTTTCTCTTTGGGCAAGAAGGCCATCTAGTAAAATCAGAAAACATGTGTAGGCAATTTTGAAACCCTTTCTCCCAAATTTTTAAATGAAGGAAATCACCAAAATTAAACCTTTCTGATGAAAATACTTGGTTTCAACAAATTGTCACTTAATAGAAAAACCTTCGTGTAATTCCTGATGAGTTTTGTGTAAGGATGTTAAAGTGAATATTTTTTAGGCCTTCCATTCAAATGCCAGGTTCAAGCAATGGCTTCTGACTGTCTCAGATCATTCCAGAGTTGTATGGATGATTTTGGAATGAATTGAATTAATTTTTCCCTGCGTTTATTTCTTCTTGCAGTCCCAGTGAGAAAGGAAATTGGTAAAACTTTTTCCAGAAGTGGCTCTTTGGTCCATTTCTTTGTCAGATACTGTTGGTGTTTGTTACAGGCATAAATCTAGCTGTTCCCATTCATAACACGCATTGCGGTGCCTTCCTGGCTTGTATGGTGCAGCTCCACCCTGCAGGTTTGAATTGGGTCCATCTTGTGTTCAACTGGGAGCAAATCCAAGTCTATCCAAAATGGAAATTTGGCAAAGTGAGAAGCAGAACAAAACCTGCTGGAGAGGAGTGACTGGAGGAGTGGGGACATGGAGAAACACAGACAACGAGCGAAAGGCATTAAACAGCACAGAGCATAAGTATAGGGAATATAATCAATTGTAATATATTAATGAAGCAAGAGTCACATCAAGGTCATTGATTCATTGGAGAGTTGCCTTCTACTGCTATTTAGCTAGTGGAGTATTGCTTTTTTGCATCCAGTAGAACTGTCTGTTGCTCAAAGAGGCTTTTCAGAAGAATTCATTTTGGAACAAAATTGCTATCGTAATACAGTTTTTCTTTCTTAAAGTCATTTGGAATACATAAATGTGTTATATAAGGCAGGAAAATAGGAGGAAGAACAATTAGATGGCTATGAAAAGTTCTTTTTCTCTAGAAGCAGAAGTAGTACCCTTTTTAAATGGTATTTCAGAATTCAAGGGATTTCTTTCTACAATCATGGAAATCACAAGATAGTACAGTTTCTGTTCCTAGAGACCAGGGAGAAGTCCTTTTGGGTGAGATTTTTTTCACCAAGGGATAAAATCATTGGCTTCATTAAAGTCAAGACTGCTCCCTTCCACATGGGCTGGCATTTCATCCCCAAAACTCAGAAGTGCCCTGCATCCAGTGGCACCATTGCTCTGCACCACCATAGCAGCCAGGTACTTTGGAAAATTCGCCCCAATGAGAGGCAGAGCGCCCTTTAGGAAACCTGCCTTCCTCTGTACTCGGTAGGACCAAGTGCTGGTTCCTGGGAGAATGGTGTCCTGCACACCTGGTGTTGAAATTCTTTGCTCTAACCTTCCAACAGCACAGCTTTTGCTATTTGGGATGATTTATATTGCTTCTGGGGACGCTGCGTGACTTTTATATGTAAGAGTTCAGCAGTGCCGTGAGTGAATTGTTACCTTCTTCCCAACAAATGAAAATAAATACCTGCAAATCTTGGCTTACAAAGCTTGGCTTCCATTAAAAAGTAATTACCTCCCTTTTGTGCCTTATACATGAAGAGTGGCTTCAAATGGTATGTGGCGCCTGTTCAGTGTAATTACTTTCCTTTGCTGCTTGCATAGTAAGAATGAGGCTCCAGAAGAAAGATGACTATTTGAAGAGGGCTGCTGCAATACCAGATTACACAGAGAAAGTTCTGCTTATCAACTGGATTTGTTTACTCGCTAAGATCTTCACTGGATTTCTTGTTACTGGTCATCACGGACCCACAGAAGTGGGTCCTGTGCTAATCCATGACCACACAGCTTTTAATCCTGCGAATGATGCTTAGGCACACGGCTATTGGTAGGGTTATTCAGGTGATGAGTGATGAGATAATCCAGCGCTGCGCATCGACACGGCTCGCTCTTGCAGGGCAGTTTGTACAGCGCTACGTGGGTGTGTTTTATCTTGCTGGAAGTGCTCTGGGTTCCAGGGGGGAGTGGGATGGCTGTGCAGTGCGTGCTTGCTGCGCCCTGCGGGGACTCCCAGGTATTCTGAGTTTGCTCCGTGCATGTGCCCTGGTCCAGAATCCTGGCTTCCATCTGAGCAAGAGCGCTGCTAGGCAGCCTCTAACTGGGGTAAGAGGGAAGGAGGGAAGTGTGTGCTGTAAAACAGGCAAGAAAATTGAGGACTGTTTTGACATTCTCAGTAATATTCTGGAGCATACGTAGCTCACTCTTCCGGTACCTTTGTTTTGCTGCAAGGATGCACAGGGATCGTAAAGCTACGCATTACCTTGAGGTGAAGGAAGCCTGGTCCAGAGTGGAGAAGGCGTAGCTCCTGCCACTGCTTTCCTCAGTGTGGCTGTGTGCCGAGTCACGCTGGAGGTGGAAGGACGGTTTGGCTGGGGCCGTAACACACACGGTGCACTCGGAGCAGCAGGCAAACAGCTCCCGTCCGTCCCCTCCACTGCACAGCCTGCTCGCCTCGAGTGCTCAGAGACAGCGAGAGCGCGCTTCGGTCCACCTCAGTGCTGACCCTCGTGTTGGTGTCTGTAGGAGAAATACCTTTGATGAGGCACTTAATGTATTTAAATTAACGTGTTTAACTGTAAATTATGTATTTACATACCTTTATAAAGTTTTATATTTAGATGTTCCACTTTGTGGGCTACAAGCCAGATGTGGCCGGTAGGATAATTTTGTTGCAGGTAGGCACTTAGCCCTCCTGAGCAGGTCCCTCACTGGCCAAAGTCTGCTCTCCTGAAATCCGGGGTTCTCATCCTGCTTTTTGCTTTGCTCCTTCCTCTCCAGATCCTGAACCTACCTATAGGTAGCTCATAAAGATACCTCTAACTGGTGTCTGGCTCGGCACTGAAAAGACTGGACCACCTAGCTATAAAGCAAATGGTACAGTGAGTAGTTTCAGATTAAAATTCTGCGTGGGCTGGTGTGAACCTGGATTTCAGCTCATCAGGTCATCTTGTCATAGTGGCTCTTGTTATTATTGGTAGCACTTTTCTGCAGCAAACACGTTCCCTGTAGCCAGTGCACAGCTGATGCACAGATCCACGGCTCCGTCATTGCAAATGTTGCTTTAATCAGGTAGGCGAGGTGAAGGAGGCTGCTCTTAACCCAAAGTGCTTGCAGATGGCAGCGTTCTGCTCAGGACAGTCCCAGTTCACCGTGTTGCTTTTCTTGCTTTGTTCTGGCTCAGCGGTGCGCGTTGCCAAGACCAAGCTGCTTTGCAGCGCCAGTAGGATGTGGGGAGCAGCGGAGTGGCTTCCCCATTGTAAGGGCTGTTGCAGTGGGCACTGCTTGACAGGGTACTGTAGTTTCTGGTGGCAGGCTGGGACCACATGAAGAGGCCTGGTAGGAAATGGCTGAACCAAAGGTCTTGCATCCAGTCTGTGCTAAGATCAATTGAATGTCAGTAATCTTTGTGTATGGAGTAGGCATCTGAGTGAGATTATTGGAGGCAGTGTATCTAGGGGATCTTTCCCTTACTTAGCTGGTAGATGCCTACAGCTGGTGCTGGGGTATGGGACTGTTGGGCTTTTTCAGGTAACTGTCGCTGTACTAACAACTGGTCAGGGCTTTCAAGCGTGGTGTCAGTGCTGGCACTGCTGGCATGGTGACCCTTTCAGTCACGCTGGCTACCCTGGGAAGGGGAGCGTTGGCAGACCAAGTGATCAGGGTGACATGGATCCCAGTGTGGCTGTGTTAGCTGACTAGATAGCATGTCCTAAAAGTTGGAATAGCAGGTAGGGTGAGCAGAGGACAATGAAAGCCTGAATGTCACAGATGCAAAGAGTAGGTCTGAGTAATGAGAAAGCATGAATGAGGTATGTCTTAAAGCAACTTTACATGTTGTTAGCCATGGATATCTACTCTAGTCTGTACCCTGGCCATAGTCAAAACAGCTGGACGGTAGCTGTGAACAGAGCTGTGTATGAGAGTACGAACAGCAACATTTTCACGGGTCAATACCTGGGTATTCATGCCTGTGGTAGGATTTTTAAAAGAGCCCAAGGACTGGGAAATATTTGAGCAGTTTTCTTTTTTAATTTTATTATTTAATTTTAATTTTTTTATCTTGCCACAACTGTGGGGGTGCATGTCATTTCATGGAGTAAATGTGCTTTGCATCAGTACCGCTTACCTGTCTGAAAGATTAAGCTGTGGTGGTGTGAGTACCTTTAATGTGAGAGGAATTACATCCCACACATGAGGGTTTTACTCTGCAGAGACAGGAAGTAGCACCACTTGTCTTTGTAGGTGGACGGGTTTGGCAGTTTGGGTTGTGTGCAGATTATCACGAGGTAGACAGCAGGGAGGACTGGGCTTTTGCTAGAGGGAGCAGATACAGACCCACGGGGGCCGAGTGCAAATGAATAAACAGCGGGTTGTCTGGTACCTCAGATCCAGCGAGGATGGGGACCTGATGTGATCGCACCACTCCAGACCAAATCCTTCTCCTGGTGGTGACTTCACCCCTACCGTGAGCTGCACATACTCTTTGGCAGAGCCCTATCGGTGGTCTGCCCACGTTCATATGTCTCCTTTGCTTTTAGTGAATTTAGTTGAAGCCTGCATAGTGCGTTTCTGCTTGTGCTGAATCTAAATAGATTTTACAGGTTCCAGTGCTGGTCTGATTGATAAAACGCTGCTGTTTCTTTCAGAGAAAGCAGTGTTGGGGGGAAGAGAGAGTGCAAGAGAGAGCACTTATCAATGCAGCATCCAGGAGCGTCAGTGATACAGAGGGAAAATTAGAGAAAGAGGGGCACATGGGCAAAAGAGGTCAAGAGGGGAGACAGCAAATCTGTAGGGGGGAAAAAAGCTTTAGCTGAAAACAAATTTGCTATTAACTTAATGAAAAAAGACGTTTTGGAAAGACAGTTTGTAAAATAGTGCCAGATTTTGTGAATGTCTCTGGACCACAGGCAGGCACGCACACATGAACACAGACACGCATCCAAAAGTGGGAAAATAAAAGGAAAATAATAATTTTTTGAAAATCAGGTTCATATTTTCAGACTAAAACAAATTCTTGTTTTAAATTTTTATCCCTTGAAATGTTAAGCAAAGACTTTAAGGGAAAGATATTTTAGAGCAGATTATGTGACTAAACATGAAATAGGTTTTTTATTTTGCTTTGACTAAAGGATTATTGGAAACAATTTTTGTCTTGTTGAAAAGGTGAATAAAAATTATTGTTTTGAAACTAATAAAAGGGAAAAACAACCGTCTGGGAAACATGACGACCTAATCCTGCCTTCTGCTGGAGGTACCCTGGCCCTACACGTAGCTGAAAGATGTCGGTGTGGCTCCCTTGGCTGTAATACAAGCGAGCTGGTTTTACCAGAGCTGGCAAATGCTTGACTAAATTACCCAAACCAGTCAGAGAGAAAAGAATCCTACTCACAAAGAAGGGTACCACCTTAAGGGTGGCCTTCTTGTTCACGTTGCGCTTGTTGTCTTGTTCCTGGTGATATTTATTATTTAAACTGAGATGATTTTTGTTGGTTTGTTTGATTTTCGAGTTTTTTGTTTGTGGGGTTTTTTTTTGGGGGGGGGGAGGGAATATTTTTTGAGAAGAAAGAAACAAAGGCAGGATTCAAAGAAGGAAAGTGAAATGTGGACTAAGGCAAACGTGGGTCTACTTGCTTGCTGTTTTAGTTCCAGGAAAGATGCTTCATGAAAACTCAGTTTCTGTCTCTCTGTAGTACCTGTTGTGCTGTGTTTTGTGGTGGTATCCGCCGGGGTTTATCCATGTTCCCAGTGAGAGCTGCTATTTCCCCTGTTTTACATGGTGACGTGATACAAGAGTACCTAATCCTCTTAATTAATACTAATTTTTTTAAGCCCATATGTGAATTTCCTCTACCTGTAGAACACCACACTACGCTATAGCACAGTGAAAGTTACCGCAGATGGTAGTGTAATGGATAAACGTTCACTTGTACCTGCGCATCGTTCCCTTATTTACCCTAAATGAAGCAGAGAAGCAGACGCTCCCTGGTCCCTTCCCTGTCCTGTTGGTACCAGCTGGTTGGACAGGCTGTGCTTGGATGACTCCAGGCCAAACCTCAGTTGCCCCTCGAGTGTACGTAGGCGTTTGTCTCGGACAGAGGGGCAAGGGTTGGCAACGGAGAAGCTAAAGAAACAAGTGAGCTTTCTCCCCGCGCTCTGGAGCTGCTCCCATATTCAGAGACAGCCAGAGGCAGACAGTGAAACAGAAGGGAAGCCGGGGAGGGGGTGTGTGTGGGTAGTGTGTGCAAAGCTTGCTTCCAGCTCTCCGCTGAGCCGTGACCCGGTTTCTCCGGGAGCTGCCTGCTGTTTGCTTCTTTTCGAAGCAAGTTTCTGGGACAATGCTTTGCATGCCAAGCAGGGTCAGCCGCTCAGATAGGGAGGGTTCTGAACTAGGCATGCACCCCCCCTTTCCGTCTTCTCCAGCACCTCGACGGCTCCTTTTTTTTTTTCTTGTTTTCCTCCTGTCTTCCCTTTCCTTGCTCAGAATGAGGAAAGAAAGCTAGTTCTTGCATGCATAGAGAAAACAAGGGAAACTTTCAAGGATGTTGAATGAAAATGATTGCAGTGACTGCTAGATGCTAATTTTTTTATTGTAATTGTTATCTTGACAGAATCCAAGAAGAAGAAAAAGGAAGGCAAGAAACAAGAGAAGATGCTGGATTAATGGAACCAACTTGGGCCATATGAGAAAGGGACATCAGCAAACACGATCAGTTAACAGTTTCATTTATACTTAGGCATTTAATCCTAAAATTATTTATAGCTTAATGGTACCATAGAAGGAAACAAGCAAACACAGAAAAAAAAAATCCTTTTTTTATTACTTTAGTATTTTTAATGTATAACCCTAACAACAATTTTTAGAGGCCTGTAATAAAGGACTCCAAACTCACTTAGAAAATTATGTCTATTGTATATTGAACAATGTAGAGGTTTTTAAATTTTTTTTTTTTATTCTCAAGTCTTGCCATAGGTTTCAATCTGGTAATTACTCCGTGCAAGCAGAACCTGAACCTGTACAGAGCTCTGCTGAAGCCAGTGGTGCCCTGTGTGAACATAGGAGTCTGGCTGGATGCAAGTGTATTTAAGATTGGGACCTTATACCTGAAAAAACACAAACTTGTTTCTGAAGTTCTTATTACATCTGGATAACTCTATGACATTTTTGTTTAAGGAAATGATGGGGGCACTTTGAACATTTACAGGCATAGAATTTTTTTGAATGTGTGGTGAGTGTTCGTTCCAAAATGCCACCATCTCCGGGTAAACACCAGTAACACTCCTATTCTTGGCCATGTTTGGGATGTCAGCAGTAAAAATTCTGAAATCTTTCGACAGCTGGATGTAGAAGAGTCCTAATTTTTCACGATTTTCTAGCAATGATTTGTCAAAGTGGAATGGTAGCAAAATTTCATTTTTTCTCACATCAGTGCTGGTGGATAGCAGTGTCCTGTGTTTTACCTATAAAAGCTGAAAAATGCTTTCTTTTATTTGTTTATTTTGCCAGAAAGGAGAATATCCTTTTCACAAAAAGCTAGTTGAACTTGTTGCGATTCCGCCTGACCCAACTCCCTTTTGTGTCAGTGGGAATCTTCCTGTTGATTTTAATGTTAGCTGGTTGACAAATAATGTGTCTGGTGGGAAGCAGCAGAAGTCGTCTGTTTGGAAACTGCCTGAGATAGCTCATAATTTTGACTGATAAAAGGACAGTTTGTGGACTTGAAACCAATAGGAATGAAATTAATTTTTATTTCCCTCTTCGTAAAGCAGAAGGGAAATATAAAACCTTTTGCTTTCTTCCATTCTTATACGAGCAAAAAGACCTTGGAAAAGCTCAGTCAAAATAAAAATAGTTCTGTGATTTTTTTTTGTTTGTTTTATCTTTCTAAATGATCTACAGGTGAAAAAAAAGAAAAAAGGATGACCAGCTGGTTTTCAGTTTGTTCAGTTTTACGTATTTTAAATGATAAGACGTCCTGAGAAAAGTCACAAAGTAGAAAAAAGATCTGACACAGGGCTTGTCTGTCCCCAGGTGAAGAGTTGTTTAACAAACTGGAAAGCCAGCAGACCAGACGTTTTAGAGGAAACATATGGGATTTCAGTGCCCAAATTTATTTTAAATCATTACTTCTAAATTCTAAATCTTAAAATTCAACAGCAAAAAATAAGCTTTACCATTGGTGTAGGCTGCAGACTTGCTGCTGGTCAGGAGGAGTCGTCTCCCTTGTAGTCCTACAGATGCCCACTGACTTCAGCGAAGCTGCAGCAGGGTGTTTTCATCAGAGTAAATCATGTTGCGCTTTTGGGATTAGCTTGTAGACAAGCAGAGAGTCTTTTTCCAAACTAATTTATCGCTCCCCTTTACTGTGGGGGGGAAAAAAAAAAAAATTGCAGAGCTTGCCCTCTTTTTTCTCACATGGAGGGTGTGCTAATCTGAACTCACAGTAAGGCAAGTCCTCCTGTAGGCATTCCCAAACGCTTCGAAGCCAGCTAGCCAAGGCTGCATATAGCTCAAGATAGATCAGCCACACGTTTCCCAGACCCCTTGGGTGTGTTTTGCAGTCTGTACTGATGTCCTTGTTATTTTGACTACACTATTACACATACCTGAGCCAGTGGTATAGGTAAAATGTCCCCAAGGTGGTGGATGCGCAATGACCAAATCCAGAATATATCATAAAGGCTCATATTTGGGTGGTTCTGGGTGCTATTTAGTTTGTTCGTGGTCTAAGCAGGTCTACCAGTGCTTGTGCCTCGGCTTAAACGAATGAATTGGTGGGTCTGATTGAAAGTAAAGGGAGAAAGAAGCTTTTTCACTCACCAAAGGTTTGTCTGTCTAAATGCTGCATCAGTTCACTTAAACTGGTTCAGCTTTGAGTGCAGCCGCTGTTGCATCATTGTCTTAGGCTGGTTAATCTAGTCCAGGTTTCACAGGGAGCTGGCAGGAGCTGGGAATGATGCCGAGACCAACAGTTTGACTGTCCTTTAGCAAGCCTTAGATGTGACTTCTGGATTCCACCTCTGTGAGTAAGAAGAAAATAAATTCCCCTGTGTTTTCTCTGATACCTTATGACCCTTATGATTAACTGCCCGTCTGGCTTGCTAAAGAAACATTCCTAATAGTTTTTGAAGGAGGCTGATCAAGTTCCCATTGTTACGATGGTGGTGTAGGGCCTCCGTGGAGAGAGTTTACAGAAAACAAAGAAACAAACAAAAAATGCCGTGTTAGGAGCAGAAGAAAGTGCAGCAGTCCTGACAGCAAAAGGTGTGAAATAGGAGAACGCTTCCTCTGTGCTGCTCAGCCACGTATGTTTGGATCTATATTGGCATCTCCCTGTTGACAGTAGCTGGAGTTGTATCTGTCATAGTTTATGAACAATGAAGAAAATTTCCAAGAAACTAGCAGAAAACATTGTGTAGAAACTCTGGCTATGAAGATGGTAAAAGCGATTCGTGGCAGAACACAGAGGAAGGTTGAATAGAATAGGTCAGTCGGGTCGGCTCTGAAAGGAGGTACCTGAAAGGAGCAGCTGCTTCTCTAGTGACATTATCAAGAAAGCAAGAGGCGAGTATCTGAGCAAAACCTCTTCCCACCCCATCTTGCTCAGTTTCCACCTGAACCATTCTGAGATTTCCTCTTATTTGTTGTCTGATCTTCTACCCTTCCTCCTTTGGGAGGGCAAGCTTGTCTGACAGTGCTGTGGGGGCGGCTACTTCAGATGAAACACGTGTTTTGCCCTCTTGGTGCTATCCTGTTACGATGGAAAATCACTTAGCATAGATGTGTTACTTAGCTAGTTTAACCGACTGAAGCTTGTTTCATGAATGTCCCTTTCGAGAAGTGGTTTCCATCTTTGTTTGCTATGGCTATAATATGGTATAGGGAGATGATAGGAACCCCGCAGATGACAGCCTTGTTCTGAGCAGTCAGATCTCTCAGAGAAGAGAGGGGTGAGTCGCTGAACATCAGCAAAGGATGGATCTGAATCCAGATTCTGGATTCTAGCAAATTTAAACTTAGGGGAATTTGGGTGTAGCTCCCTTCCCTTCCCCTAAGTAGGCTGAGCCATGCTGCTAAGCAATTAGGCCAGTCTGTGTCTTGATTCAAAACAACATCTGAGGATTGGAGGATTTTCTGACTTTGACACATCTTCTGACAGAAGTGACCGTATTGAAAGAGAATCATTGCTTGTCAGCCTGGCATATTTAACAGACTATGAAGTGCAACAAGGTTCAAGGAAGGGAGAACATTTGTTGTGCATGCAGGTAGATGCTAAGTAGTAACTTACTAGTTCTCATCTTCTAATTCCTTAATGACATTCTGGACTGTACTGTTTTGCAAAGGAGAAATATTAGGAGAAATGAAAGAAGAATAATTATAAAATGTATCAACAGACAGTGTGGGAGACATTGTCAAGAGAGACAGGTATGAAGTCAGGAGCATTTTATACAAACTACTTGTGTGCTCCTTGAGTGAGGAAAGCAGGATTACTGGCTGGCACGTTTGTTTTTATGCTTTGCTTGATTTGTGCCTTAATGAAAACTAGTCAAATATAGAATGTTACAAAAAATACAGAGAAGTAAAGTCCCACTCCAACCTCAAAAGAATGCGTCCAATAGGAGGCAATGTCAAAAAGAGACATTAGTATGTCTTTTCTGGTTTAGGAGTGCAAGTTATGATGATGTTGGTAGGAACAAACATAACCTATTTCTTTAACTTTGATATATATTGTTCGCCACTTGGCATGTGGCAATGGACAATTCAAGTAAAACAGTGAAACAATGGGATGAACTAAGGGGAGGTGAATACTTACAGAGACTCTTTCTGTAAATGGGCCTATAAACCCCCTGAAGCTAACCATGCTGCTAGCAGGGAGCGTCTGAAGGTAAACCTGGTGTAGCATTCCCATTTGTTTAAGGGAATCCCTTAGCAGATAATGAATTTTATCTGAATTTCCTTAGTCTAATGTCAATGCTGAGGGTGGGACAAAAATAAATCTGACTTCACCTCAGTCTAGGAACTACAACAGCTTAACAAAGTAAATATGCCACTTTTCTAAGTCAAAATCTTGGTGAGGTACACCATTTTGACATGATACAATAGTCTGTCACATCTCCCAGATCCTTATAGGAAGGGGAAGCAGTATGTCAATGGGAGTAAGTGTCTCATATTCAGTCTTACTAAACTCTCTAGGACAGCATCTTCTGTGAACTTCTGTGTTCTGTCCTTTGTGGGGACAGATTACATGTCTGCCTTCCTCCGCTCATCCCTAATTTTGATACTATTTGGAAGTTTTCTGTCAATTCTGCTAAGGCACTCTACCTCTCGGCCAAACCTGCAGATATTGTTGAGCTTTCCCCATGCTGGAGGCTGTATTCTCCATTTCTTGCTGTGTAGTTGCAAAACAGCCCCAGCAAGCCCCTACCATCAGTTACCTCTCATTGTGTCCTTCTGAGATTAAAAGATGCAGTACCAACTTGTTAATCAGAAGATGACAATGAAGAAGGAAGTAGGAGAATGAGCAAAGAGATTCCCTGGGTTTGTTGGGACGGTGGCTTGCTGGTAAAATCTTTGTCATAGCTCAACCTAAGCGAGACTTCCTAGGGGACAGAAATGCATCACATTTGATTGAAAATTAGAGACAATGATGAAAAAGTGTCTGCCCTCAAGCAGGGAAACACCTTAGCTAGATAAATAGAGGCAAGAAGCTGCATCCTTTCCCACTATGTCCTCTTTTACCATCAAATTAAAGGGAAGAAGCATGGTGCATAGAGCTTCAGGGATAGTAGGAGTCTTGTCCGAGCAAAGTAGGGCACGGAGAGACCTTCTTCCACCCCATGGGCGTTTACATTTGGAGAAGGTCTAGGTAGTCTTGTTCATAGCAGCAGAAAACTTTGTGTGCTTTTGGACCAAAACTAAACAACGCTGGAGTCCAATTTCATCTAATATTCCCTTTCTCCTGCCCTTCAAAAATGGCAATCTGCCTTGTGGCATCATTCTGACCTGAGCAGGAAAGAGACATTTTGAGGAAAACTTGGGAATTCAACTATCATTATCTGATTGGTGGGGCTGTGCAATCTTTTCTCCCTTTCTGCAGCTTGCCTTTTAAATGTGGAATGTCTTGGCGTCCCTGATGGCTAAAATCTCGGTAGGGATCTGCTAGCCTGTGAATTGCTCGGCTTGGAGTGAGTTGCCTATGAAGAAACTGTACCTGTTGTTCTTATTCCTTTCTTAAAACCTGACACAGTAACAAACAAACCCCACAACAAAACTGAAGGCATGTGTCCAATGTATGAATTTAATGATGAGAGAAAACAGAGGATCCCCAGTATTCCCATTTCAGAAGGTCATTCAAAGTTAAAGACCGTGCAAAAGCTTTAGCCCTGAATTCTGTGATGTAAAGCTAGGAAAATGGAGAGCCTCTGCAGGGTTGTCTTACCCATACTTAATTTCATTCAATTAATTACACTGAATTCCCTCACCCTCATCTACCTGGCAACAAGACATTATTTAACTTTTCTCTTTAGGTCATTCATTACACTTCCTATATTACAGTTATGTAGTTCATCTAGATTTTTACAGCGGAAGGAAATGGCTCTGATAATTCAGAGTGTGTTGTGGTTGCTGAGGGGACCTGAAGCAGAGACAGGCTAGTGCTGCTGCAGCTTGGAGCTAGAAACCACCTAATGAGGGAGTCAACATCAGACACAGCAGCTCTCTAAATAGACATGCATACATACCACATGTATGTATCTGTATACAGGGAAGCAAAACTGCTTTAAGAAGTGCATCCATAACTCAAAATGTGTCTCGCAACTAGTACTGCCGTGCTTTCAAGCTAAAGTAGAAGAGTTTTTTGTCCTGTGTTGTTTTTTACAGGATACAAGAGTCATATGTAGGTTGAGGAGAGCTAGGTTGCTTTCCACTCCCCAGCATATCAGCTTGAGGATAGCTGTGTCCAGGGAAAATGCAAAACACATGCCGATGAAATGGCTGATAGGACTTAGTATCGGAGTGCTGTTCTCTTCTGTCACACCAAGTATATGGCAGGGCTTTGTTCCTAGCTTCAAAGTGGACAGACGGCTTCGGATAGGTGTGAACGTAGAAAACTAGGCAGAAAAAGGCTTTTTCTCTGCCAGTAATAAGTAGGGAAAATGGGGAAAAAAAGATGGGAAAAACAAAGTAAAACAGAGATCATCTTGGTATTTGTAGTTTGGGTGTTAAACAGAAAGAAGGAATGAATGTCAAAGTAACAAAGCCTGAATATCATGTTCAGTGGATTTCTAATTCTGTATATATCTATTAAACCAGTGCTATATGGTATCTTCTTATGGGTTGCTCTCTTTTTCCTGTTCCTTCGTTGTTTTTTTTTCCTGTTTGTATATTGATTTTGTAAGCTAGCAGTGTGTTACCTTTTCAATTTTTTTAAAACTTGTATGAAAGCCATATATCCATATTGTAGAATGAAAGCATTAATCCTGTAACATCCCTTAATGTTTCCCTTAGCTCTTTGGGATTGTGGGAGGCTCTAGTGAATGTATATGTCTACCAACTGTATCAACATAATTTACTTGCTCTTAGTGGCGATAAAGAATTAAATAAACTAATACACAGAAGCGTGGTGTTCTCATTTGGTTGTGGAAACTATAGGGGGACTTCTGAAGCTTCTTGAATTAATTCCAAATATATTTAGTGGTTTTTCTTTACTGTACTAATTTCCCATCAGCTATAGGTGTTGCTTGTCACAGAAACACTCTTCATTGTAAATTCAGAAAAAGTTTCAGTCTGTAGAAAGAAATCTGCCAGAAGGCCAAACGATTCTAGCAGAAAACAGCTCTTTGGTTTGGACATACTGAAGTCTGTCTGCCCCAAATTCCTGGCGTTTACCAGGTCTGTTAAGCAGCTTGTTTCAGTATACAGTTGTTTCAACCTGTGTAACGTTGGCATAATGATAGGTTACAGATGAAGAGTTTGTGTTTTGCGGTTTTTTTGGGTTTTGGTTTTTTTTTTTTTTAGAATTACTGTATCAGCTAAGCAGTGGGAAAACCTTTTTTCCCAGTCCTGTCATGCTCAGCTCTTTAACAGTGACTTTAATGAGCGTGTGTGTTCAGTGAGCGATGATTAAGCCTCAGGAGTAGATCAAAGAAGTTAAATTACATTAATGGACTAAATAGAATTATGCAGAAATTCAGGTAATGCTCATTGTATATTAATTTCTTCGCTTTTCTTTTTGTTCTTTCATTATGCTTTCTTCCTAAATCTACTTTCTTTTCCAAATACTTTTCCTGGTTTTGTTTCTGTGTCCAACTGTTAGTTAAAATGTTAGAATAATTAATTACTCTACACAAGCCATTCCATCACTCGCTGCCAAAAGAGGGAGATGCTTCACACTGTTTACAAGACTAGGAGATTTATACAAGCTTCTGAAATTGTTTGGAAGAAAGTGAAGTATTACAAGGTATGAAAACTGACAGTGCATTCTTCGAACCACTAATGGACTCAGCAGCCTCAATCTTGTCGTTGGAAAGGAGACCACTAACTATTGTTGAATTACAAAAAAAAAAAATTAATTCCTTTTTAATATGCTACTTAGTGGTTAGTTGCATTTTTATGTTATGGAGTAAGGAGAGAGTTTTAGGATGCTCTTGTTCTTCTATGGGAGATACCTGATCCCATCAGTAAGCCTGAGATGCTAGAGGATTGTCTGGAGTCATGCTTCGCTTCCCAGAACTCCATCATGCAGGACACATGGGTCTGATTCCTCCTGTCCTTCCCTCCTCTGTCCCCAAATGCTGATTAAGCTATGAACAGACCTGGCAAAGAGCTTTCAGAGCAGCTCTTTTCTGGTGGGTTGCCTTCATGGAAAAGGGTCTTACAAGGCCATCTCTGTCTTTATGTAGCCTCTTTTTGTTATATATTGAGTATATGAAGGGAGAGGACTTCGTGCAGAAGAGACCCGAGTTCTGCTACCACCCTGGCCTCCAAACTTCTGGGAGGGGTGGTTCATTAAGTGGGGCTATGGATGCAAAGAGGACCACCAGTGGTAAGTGGGATGAGATGTCCACGCAGAAGTAACCACTAGCAGTGCAAAGGCCACTTTGGGAACTGTAAGACCTGTGCACTACTACGGCTGAAGTTGAAAACTTGTTTGTACTTCATCATCCCTCTGGCCTTGCACAGGGTAGAATTGCAGCTGACACTCCAATGCATGGTGGTCACACATGCACCACACACTTAGACACGCTCACTTCATCCCTTGCCTTGTAGATGGCAGAGCAACACCCGATTTTCACGGAGAGCAGAGAGTTTGCACAATCAGCTGTTCATGTTCAAGATGAAGCGTTCCCCCAAAGTAATTATACAGCTCTGTGTCCATTGTCATCTTTTACGGTGATGTGGGAAGTCGCCTACACAGAGATGCTCTCTCGGTTTATCTTACTTTGCCTGTACTAATCGTCTCTAGGGAAAAACAAATGGAAGAAAAAAACCTGTACTCTTATAGTAAAATACAAGTCTGTTATAAAATTTCCTCTGTTTTTAAGAAAGACCATTACAGTTGACTTGTGATCAAATGAGATTTGGCATTAAATATACGTACACATGCACACACACACAAATGTGTATACACACAGAGAGTGTCTTTGACAGAAAAATCCATCCCTTCAGGTACCCTGGGTTATAAGAAGGCTCCATTGCTACACAACCACTGTTGACATTATTGTCTCCATTGGCAAAGAGTATTTTTTATTTGTATTTATTCAGCCTCTGTTTTCTTAGCTACACTGTAGTCCTTTTGATTTGCTGTTTCTCTCCATTTCTACCCCAAGAGCAAAAGATGAGAGCTTGGATCTGAAAAGGTCAGTAACTTTTTTTTTTTCTGTTTGGTACATAAAGCCTCTCAAGACCAGAACACAAGAAAGAATCTGTCTTAAAAAAACAAAAAATCTACATGTATATATAATGATAAATGTTTTCAGTTAACTGATGGTTATTTAGCAGTTGCTGAGTGTTTGTTATGGGAGGTTCTGGAGACAGGGTAAAAGAGAAATGTAGTGTGCTGTGTGTGGTGGAAAGTTAAAGGTTTCCATAACAATGACAATTAATTTGCGTGCTATTGCATTTTGAAGTATGGGCTGTGACGTTGTTTGTGGGTTTTTTTTCATCTTGATCTACAACTTCATAAACCTACAGTTCATAATGAAAGAGTTCTGCACCCAACTGTATTTTTTTGTCTGAAAAACTTTAGCTTTTTTATTACATTAATTTTTGTATTTCTGTTTTTCATGATATAGCACACAGATGCCCGTGGGACCTAGATACTCAGCCTTGGTCAAGTGCAGTTGGTGTCGCTCCGGGGTGCACAGTGGGCCTCAGTCTGATGAAGTGGCTGCCTGGCAATGTGCTTGATGCAAAGTCGATCTCCAGCTGCAAGAATGGACTGACGTCCACTTTCTCCTCAAAGCATTTATGGTGGAAGTGGCGACCAACGAGATGCAACACAGGGCTTTATTATCCCTATTAGCCTTTCTCCCTCTCTTTCTTTTTCTTTCTTCCACTCTCTGCTCTCCATACTGCTGACCCAGAACTCGGTGAGTAAGTGATTGTCTGGGAAGGGCCACGTCGGTGATGTCTGCAATGGCATGGACTCACTGTTGTAAATAGACCCCAAACTTCTGCGGGGCTGGGAGTTTTGGGAAGAAATGTTGAGGAGGAGAGGTGATTTTGGAAGGTGGGAATAGAATCCCTGACGTAAAGATGAACACAACAAAAAACTGGGTTTGTGTCAGACACAAAAAAGGGCCCAGACTGAGGTGCTGAAGAGTCCCGTCCCAAAACTAGGATTACCTGGGCAGTTGATGGAACTGGCTGCAAGGAAAGACAGAGATTTCCCTGTCTTGTCTTCTGACAAGATATATTCTGGATGTGAAGTGGCCCATTTTCAGCCTGGAGTAATGTCTTGAGACTCACGATATAATGTAAAAAGATCCTAAAATACATAGTATCTCACTCCTGTAACAATTTACGTGAGTGATAGTCCTGCTGATTCAACAGGGTGCTTCCCGGTGCAAAAACCCAAGGAGTTGCAGGACCTGGTCTCCATTAATCCTTAGCTGAGGGTGAAGTACAACATTTTTTCTCCTTGCTGTTGTCCTCCTCTGATGACAGGGATCCATCCAGCCGCTTGCACAGCTGAGTGTCGCAGAGACGAAACGTATGCTCCCTGTGATATAGACTGTTTTGGAAGCTGTTGAATTTGAACTGGGCCTGTGTATCATCACTGCTACTTGCTGTCTTATCAGGAAAGCGCCCTAAATAAGCCACTGCTCTAGCTACCAGCACGGGAAGAAAAAGACCAGTAAATTTTCTTTCAGTGCAGTGTGTACCCGAAAGAGCAAGTGCGTGCTCTGCAACCTTAACGTAATGGTCACAGTAAAGTGGTACAATAAAGGCAGAACGACAGCCTCTTAAAAGGAAGAAAAAACGATGGAGAAGGCAGCCACGTTCCTGCTTCACAGCGTTTATGCTACGGGTCCCTGGAGTAGACGGGTTTCGTCAAGGAAGGTGAAAAACACTCTAATCTTAAACCTACAAGTATATGTGGTGTGCTGTTGTTGTTAGTAGCAAAGACAACGACAATTTAAGAGCCGTTGTTGAGCTCTGGACTGTAGTTCAGCAATACGCTCTCGGTTAACACCTCTGAATCAGAAAATGTTGTGCAGCCGGTCAGTGCTAAGCGCCCACCGCCCCGTGCGCGAGGTGGGAGGTTAATCCCGGAGGCTGTCCTTAGGCTCCCTCTGCACTCAGTGGAGCCTGACCCCTCCATTCAGAAGGTGATCCAGAGCAGAGGGCTAATTTAGCAGATCTGAAAGGTGTCACGAAGGGCCCCCCTCCTCGCTAGCTGCAGAGGGAGCTTAGGGAAATGGAATGTATTGCGCTGACCTGAGTTTCGCCCAGTAGTTTGCCCTCCCGTTAAGACAGCAAGCTGCGACACTGAAGGCCAGCTCTTCCAAGGTATTGAGGAATTTTAAAAGGAAGAGATCATAACAGCTTTGATGATGGGGCCAAAAAAAAAAAGTCTTGTCAGAGGGGAGGGAGGGCAGCCCGCATAGCATGGCCCCGAGCGGGACCGGAGAGCAGGAGGGAGGTGAAAGAGAAGAGCTCGCCGCCTCCTCCTTGGCCCCGACATCAGTACTGAGGCAGAGGGGAGAGAAAGTCCCCGCTTTTGTGGGCTTGTTTGCCTCAGCTGAGGGAGGGGGGGAGGCTGGGCTCGGGGCCCTTTGTGCCACGCAGCAGGTGTGCGGGGAAGCTCCGCTCCCCGGCTGAATGCGCGTGTGGATGCGGGTGCCCCGGCTGCTTTCATGGCCGCGCTGGGAACCAGAGTGGAGCCGCATTTCTCAGCAGCAGGCCGGTAATTCCTGGAAACAAGCGAGCACGGGAAGGGGCCGCAGAGCGAGAATGGGGATGGCTTGGGAATAGCTCTGCAGGACCACTCCTTATCTAGCATTGCGCGTTGACAGGTTTAGGGCTTCATCCCGCAAGGCATTCAGCATCTCCCGAGAGACCTAAAACTGGTATCTTAACTACTTTTCTCTCTGAAAAGCTGATCTGGCCAAAAAATCTCTCGAAATTCTTCAGCTGAAAGGGGCTACGTAAACTTAAAGAAAATAACCACAGTACCCACAGGCCCCTGTTGTTCACATCCCAGTTCCTCGCTTGCTCCCTGTTTGGCACAAGTGAGTTCTCACCAGCCCGACGCTCTTCCCCCTGCATCCATATCAGCGGCTGCAATGACAAGCTCTAAGCCAAACGCCTGGCACGCAGGAGCCTCTGCCAGGACAAAACTATATATTGAGATCCGTGCTTTCAGTGCCGGGTGGGAGGTGTGAACGTCAGAGAAAGGAGGTCTAAGGCTGCGGCTGGCAGGCTGTGCTGGTGGTCCAGGGGGCCAGCGACTCTCAGGGAGCTTCAGAAAAGACAGAATTAAGCAGTGAGTTAGGGCTGATGGGTTGGGGCGCTGAATTTGCCACGTGCTTCCTGACACGTTTCAGTTTGGTGCTGGTTTTGCCTCAAAGTCCAGTCATGTTGTCTCTGAAAAGAAATGCCGAGCTTAATTTTAAATGTAAGTTTTTGAGACTGGTTTTAGCAATCTAGGCAAAGAAAAAAACAGTATCTTCTTTTCTGTAGGAGATACTGTAGGCCGGGCTGTGAAAATTACTGTCTCCAGGGACTGAACTTTCGGCCGTTGGAGCTAAGTCATGTGCTGAGTTAAGGGACCCATCTCCCAGGTGTGTTAAAGCACGCAGAATTACGTCCAGATAGCCCTAACTCTCCTTGTGTCCCTGAGAACAGTGTTCCCTGCTGGCTGGGCTCTCCTGGAGGCGTAGAGCCAACAGGAGTACGGGGTCCAGGACCTTAAGAAGGAACTAGTTCAGATGGAGTGCACCCTGAATACAAAGTCCTGAGCAGTGAGCAGCTTCAGCATGGGGAGAAGCTCAGATGAACTTCTGAGTGTACTGTTTCCTGGATCTAGCTGCTTCTGCTAACAACTGTAAGGACTGTAGTCACCATATTTATTTTTTTCTGAATCACCTGTTGAAACGTTGCAAGACTTAAGGATATTTTTAGGGATCTAATTAGAGGATCTAAGCCAAAACCTGGAAATCAGAACAGACTTGTGTTTTTTATGGATCAGATGCAACCAAAGGTACCAAACTCGCCCTTCCATTACAAACTTTTCCAACCTTTTTCTTTGCAGATATCTGCAAACTGAGCTAGGGAGAATCAGACCTCGTGGCTGCCAGGATCATTGTCAACTAGTGCCAAAAGTGCTTGAAACTTCTGAGATGTGGTGGTCAAGAAGCTGAACAGAGGTAATATTTTCTATAGTAAAAATTTAAAGCTCTGTAGTCAGTCAATTGAGCGTGATGTGGTATTTCATGTGGAGATCAGGGCTGACTGGGACAAGAGCAGGCCTCCTCAAGCAGTAGTTTCCAAAGGATGTGACCTGTTGGGAGAAGTGGGAAGGTCTGTGTGTTTGACAAACCTTCTGATACCATGTCCATTATTTTTCTTAATGCCTTTAAAGGGGGCTCACTTTGGAATCGGCTGGTGTAAAAAGGTTTTGGTTCTCTGGTGTGAGTTACTAATCCTGCTATCACCAGTTCTCATGCACTTCTATAATATGTGCTTGTGCAGCTTTTGCTTTTTTCTGATACAGCACTTTCACCTGTGGAGAGATTTTCTGAGTGAAATCAGATGAGACATTCCAGAAACTGTGAGATGGAGATTCTGCAGACAAATGCCTCATTGAAATAAAAAATGTGAGAGGTGAGATGGAGAGGTTAAGCCAAAAGAAAATGGAAAATGATAAAGCAAACAAGTCTTCCATCACAGTGATGTGTTTTGGGAAAAGCACCCATTTTTCAGCTTATGTAAGTTGGTCTGGCTCAGTCAGAGATGGAAGAACTTGGTTGGTGAGCACAGCTGAAGCCTTCAGACTGTGATGGGGGAAAAAGCAGGAGGCAAGAGGAACATGCTGCATCCTTAAAGGCAAGAGCAAGAGTGGTAGGCATAGAGCTTACTTTGTGAACATGTGAGCAGGAAAGTGGAAACCGAATTACATACACAGGTTTATGAAAGCAATATTGTTATCACAACGGGAAGGGTAGAGAATGCACCTGGAGCACCAGGGAAACATGGTCACTGGCATTCAGAGCTGCCTTCCTCAGAGGTTACAGGCCTGATGACTAGCACATCAAATAAAGGTACCTTTGTAAGGTCACTACTCCCTCAGTGAAGGACTTCTACATGGAAAGCAACAACAACACATTGAGGCTGTTAATAAGCTTCTTAGAATCATAGAACGCTTTGGGTTGGAAGGGGCCTTTAGAGGTCATCTAGCCCAACCCCCCTGCAGTAAGCAGGGACATCTTCAACCAGACCAGGTTGCTCAGAGTCCCGTCCAACCTGGCCTTGAATGTTTCTAGGGATGGGGCCTCCACTGCCTCTCTGGGCAATCTGTGCCAGTGTTTCACCACCTTCAGTGTAAAAAATTTCTTCCTTATATCCAGTCTAAATCTACCCTCCCTTAGTTTAAAGCCATTACCCCTTGTCCTATTGCAACAAGCCCTGCTGAAAATATTTTCCCCATCTTTCTTATAAGCCCCCTTCAGGCACTGGAAGGCTGCTCTAAGGTCTCCCTCAGCCTTCTCTTCTCCAGGCGGAACAGCCCAACTCCCTCAGCCTGTCCTCATAGGAGAGGTGCTCCAGCCCTCGGATCATATTTGTGGCCCTCCTCTGGACCTGCTCCAACAGGTCCATGTCTTTCCCATGCTGGGGGCTCCAGAGCTGGATGCAGGACTGCAAGTGGGGTCTCACCAGGGTGGAGCAGAGGGGCAGAATCCCCTCCCACAATCTGCTGGCCACACTTCTCTTGATGCAGCCCAGGATACGGTTGGCACATTGGTGGCTCATGTCTTATACTTTATATCCTGTTTAACATTTCTTAAATCTCTTGTATTCCTGCCATATTAGTCTTGGTGCTAATATTTTTGTACACAATGCAAGAAAAATGTTGTCTGCTTTGACTTACATTTCTGTGAGATGTCTGAATGCGAGCCTTCCCCTTCTCAGCTGCGCAAAACTGGCCTCTGACCTATGAAATCAACAGGTCCCATGGATCTTGATGGCACCGGACAGTCCAGGTTTTCAGGGGAGTGTGGAAGATGGAAAAAGGGGTCAGAAAAAGAAAACACACGCTAATTCCCACCAGAAATAGGTAAGAGCAGAAGATAACACTGCCTTTAAACCTGAAGGCACACTTTATACATACACATGGAAAAAGAATGTGTGTAAGAATACGAATTTTTGTAATGCCCACCATGTAATTTTGGAAGTACTAGAGTGACATTCCTAGAAGTCACAGTTTTCTGTTTCCAAAAAAAGGCATTGAACCTCAGCCATGTTGTGGTAACAGAGTCGGGCAGTTTGTAGAAGTGGTTGGTCACGTGCAGTCATTCCACCCCAGTGACAGACGGTGTCAGCTTGAATTACGTGAGGAAAGGACAAAATAATAAATTCTGAATAAACACTGGATGAGAGAGGTGATAGATTCACAGTGAAGCGCACAGAGAAAAAGAGCCAAAAGAAAACTAAACTTGCAAGCTTGGTCTGCAGTTTTGAGGCGGCTTTGCCTGGCAAGTTGTAGAGATGACAGGATATGTTTTCTTCTACAGTTATCTGGCGCTGGCAGTGCGCACCCTGGCCTCCGGCCAGCCAACGCATCCTTTCCTGAGAGTTTGGTTTCATAGTCTGCCAGGTAGGCTTGCGAAACAGCACTCATAAAATTAGACTACTGCTCAAAACAGGTAGCAGATCTGCATCAAGAGACTTTAATGGCGAAAAGAATGGATTATAGACACCTTTTGGCTTGGAACAAAAAACTGAAATAAACTCTGCTTGCTTAGCATCATTTGTCCCTATAAACATCCAGCAAGGCTTGAGCGTGCCAGGCTCATACCATACCCATAGTTTCGGGAGTTTGACTCGCCATTCTCTAGTGAGGTGTCTCTGCTCTCTGTCATAGCACATGATGCCTCTTCAAGCTACCTGCTTTCTGGTCTGCACCTTGTTAGAAGAGACTGCTCCATGAAACTTATCCAGTAGTCAGGGGATGGAGCTAAAGGCTTTTCTCTATTCACTGGCTTTCTCTGTGTGACTTCTTTAATTTAAACCCTTCCATACTCCCTTTTAACTGCTTGCATGTTGAAATATTTTAGAAGGAAATCTGTTTTTTTTTTCCATGCAACTGAAAGAAAACATGGCCCCTGAATGAGGAGCTAACAACAGTTGCTGTTCCAGAAAGATGGTCTGGAGGAGCCCTGAGCCCTACTTCAGAGAACTTCCCTCATAATGATTCTTGGCCATCTAGGAAATGCCTGAGTTTGTCATAATCCTAAGTATCTCTTTACCCAACTGCACTGTCCAGGACACTCTGCACGGGGCATGGTGTTTTCACAGGCATCGTTTGGCATAGATTTTCTCTCCATTTCTGTCCAGGACTGGGCTGTAAAGAAATGAAGTGCTATGCTCAAGAGAAATACCCCTGATGTTTTCAGCCTGCTTTATTTCTTTATCAACTGTTTATGTTAATGATGTCCTGCAGAGTCCGTTTGCTCTCTGGCATAGGTGGAGAGTGCACAGGAGATGGCTGTTCTAAATAATGTTTAGGCAGGCCATGTTTTTTTCATAATGTACAAAACGTAAAATATTATTATTAGTTTCCAAAGATGCCCAGTATATGCAACTGCCACCTAGACCAGGAGGCCAGCTGGAAGCAGACCCTAGTAGCTCCAGCCAAGGAGGCTGTCAGGGACAAGTAAGGGGAAAACCTAAAACACCATGGAGGAGTGGAACGTGAATCACCAGCGCTGCTTTCGTGTACTTTGAAGCAGGAGACAAAAATCTGGGTGAGAAGGGCAACAGCGAGGAGCAGATTTACCCAGGACAGAGGTCAATGTCTGAGTAGTAGGAGTGCCATAGAACAGTCAAGTCTTCTGTCCTACAAGCTGGCTGACATGCCAAGACTTGCACTGTATGAGACATACCCAAATGGTCTAAGACCAACTTGGTTATGTACATATATGTATAAAAATATGTATATATAGAAGGTGTATATACATGTAAAGATTTTGGTATATAGCCTATATCTAAATATATTTTTACATAGCCTATACATGGTTTCCCTCTTGAAAACTTCGTGTGTTGTGCAACTGTTTCTGGTGGGTTGTTATGATAGCTAAAAATTTAAACAGGTTCGAAGAGTGATTGGGCAAATTCATAGGGCAAAAAACCTCCTGCATTCAGGACTGCTAAATGCAAAGTTACCTTCTATAATTTGGGAAGTCTCCAAGATGCAGCTGTTGAGTTGGCAGTAGACATGAATTAGGGTTTGAGAGATTGTCTCACTTGTCCTGACCTTACCCGCTGGTGCCACCGGCCACTGTCTTTATTGACAGCTCTTAGGGCTGGGCTGGTGCTTGACCTCTGAAAAGATTTCACAGTACCATCCCCACGGGGCAAAAAAAAAAGGCAAAAAAATAGCAGATAAAGCAAAGGTGTCGAGGAACAATAACCAAAAGAAGAGAAAGGGAAGAGAGCGCAAAGCATTTTGTCCATGTGGAGGCAGCACACAGAGCTAGCTGGACCTTAGCTCTTACCTGATTCACAGAATCAGAATCACAGAATAGTAGGGGTTGGAAGGGACCTCTGTGGGTCATCTAGTCCAACCCCCCCGCCGAAGCAGGGTCACCTACAGCAGGCTGCACAGGACCTTGTCCAGGCG